>SESF01016942.1_pt1 | contig 17704 bp, 15 predicted proteins | sample 3171521 | NCBI WGS metagenome assembly SESF01 (sample SAMN10866945, study PRJNA518727) | freshwater metagenome | biome: subpolar coniferous forest; feature: holomictic lake; material: water; isolation source: holomictic Lake 227, 6 m and 8 m depth | place: Canada: near Kenora, Ontario | collected...
GAATGGCACAATTCGTGGCTTCACTGACAAGCGAAGGTTCTATGAGGTAATTTTCAATTTCATGCCGACACCATCTCCAGCCAACAGGATCAGCATTGTCAAGTGTCGGAATGGAAAATTCAGAAGGAGGATCGTAATCGAAATCGCGGTCACGAAGATAACCGGCTGCAACATGGTTTTCGCATTCAGCTCGTGCCCGAGTTTTCAGATTACTCTTTGATCCACCAATCTTCAGTACAGGATCACCCAGCAAAACAGAATACAGAAGCTCTTGATCGAGCTTGCCTTCGATGAAAAGTGTGCCTACAGGCATATCCCCTCCTTCACAAGACACCCTTTTTCAAGTCGAATTTCCCGTTCGTTGGAAATGGCAGAGGAAAGGAACTCTGAATGTGTTGTAATGATGAATTGACAATCTGAACCGATTTTTGGCAAAGATGCCAACAGGCGTTGCTGCTCTGACGGATGCAAATGAAGCTCCAGCTCATCAATTAGCACAATCGAGCGATGAATGTTGAGCCGAACAAACTCGTAAACCATTGGAAAAACCGCCTGTTCGCCCGACGACATCTCCGCCAGGTCATAGATTCTGCCATCATGTTCTATCAGAAAATAAAAGTCATTTGTCTTGCCTCTCAAGCCTTCCCCGCGAACATCTACCCCAAGAAATCGTCTTCCTGGAAATACCTTCTGAAACAGTTGTTCCAGAGGTTCAATATTATCTTTTCCTCTGCGCTGTGAAGATGGCGTTTTATGGTAAGCCCACCATCCGACAAGATATTCCCGAAGTTGCTCTACACCAGCCTGCCACCCATCACCGCTATATTCCGATGAAACCTCATCTGTCGCTCTGTAACCGAGGTTTCGATGCTGATCAAACCAGAAAACGTCACCAATCCAGGGATATCTGTTCCTTAGGTCTGGTCTTGTATCTTTCATAGCCCTGATGTAGTAACGGCCACAAAATTGATTGACCGCACCAAAACCCTGCGGAGAGAGCAGGCGCCCTTTCTCGAACCGCAAGGTCACTTCGGAAAAAGTTGAAGGTGGAACAATTTTCATTCCCTCTTTAAGGTGAGCAGGCAGGGACTCTTCCCATGCGGCAAAGAGTTCACTGGTCACCTCTACCTCTTCAGGTTCAAAGAGAACATCAAGTTCAATGCAGGTTGGCCCAAGAGTTGAAAGACGTTCAGGAAGAAAACCGTGCCAATGAAAAGAGGCTATATCGGAAGTGCGACGTGTCGCCATCGAGAGTGTCAGTGCAATTGCCTGGAGAACGCTTGTTTTGCCGCTTCCATTGTCACCGAGCAGCGCCGTAAGCGGTTGGGAAAAGCGCGTCGTGCTCTCCAGTGAAAACTCTACATCCGAAACGCCCTTGAAATTTTTGACTGCTACTCTTTTAAGCTTCATAACACTTGCATCTAAATTCCATTTATACGAGAACAACCCAAGGAATCACAACAGGCCTGCGGCACTTTAATTTATTCCCTGCGCATACCGAACTAACCGGTTTTTTAAAGTAAAAAAAATACCGGTTATATGGAAAAAGTCATGTCGCTGCTCTCGATAGACTTGCCCCCCTACTCTCCCCGACCAAAGCCGGCGTCTGCCAGCTTGGGAAGCTCTCTGCGTACCGTGGTGATGGACTTGCTTATGGTGCGGAAGCGGACAACGCCGAAAATACCGGTGATGATGCCAACCGGTATGCAGATAACGCCGACGGCCCAGAACCAGCTCTCCTGGGAGAAGTGCATGATGGATACGCCTGCTATGACGAGAGAGACGCCGGAACGGAGGTAGGCAAGCAGGGTGCGTTCGTTGGCCAGTATGGTGCGGTCTATTGCCAGTTCGTCACGAAGGATGAGTTCACTGCTTTCAAATTTCTGGTAGGGTGATGTTGCCATGTGGTTCTTTTTTTCGAAAAATTGATCTGGTTATAAAAAAAATCAGGCCACTCGCTCCTGAAGCTCGACGCGCTCGCGCCAGGCGACAATGTCTTCGATGGTGAGCACGGGGTAGCCGTGCTTTTCGGCAAAGAGGATGCTTTCGGCCATGTTGGCCATGGTGCCGTCGGGGTTGGTGAGTTCGCAGAGGACGCCGCAGGGGTTGAGGCCGGCAAAGCGCATAAGATCAACCGTTCCTTCGGTATGACCGGGACGTTCAAGTACGCCGCCTGCACGGGCTCGCAGAGGAAATATGTGGCCGGGATGGCGAAGATCGGATGGTCGGGCATTGTTGGCTGAGGCAGTTCTCACGGTATGGACACGGTCTGCGGCAGAGACGCCGGTGGTCACGCCTGAGGCAGCTTCAATGGAGACTGTGAAGGCGGTCTGAAAGCCGCTGGTGTTGTTGGCTACCATCATGGGAAGCTCAAGAGAGCGCACTTTTTCGTCGGTCATGCAGAGGCAGACTATACCGCTGCATTCGCGGATGAGCTGGGCCATCTGGGGTACGGTAATGGACTCTGCCGGAAAGATGAGATCGGCTTCGTTTTCACGATCGGGTGAGTCGGAGACAAGCACCCCTTTTCCCTCGCGAAGCGCAGAGAGGGCGTTTTCAACACGCTGAAAACAATCACCGAATTTACGGGTCAACAACTGATTCATGGCAACGAAAATTAAATTATTGCAAAAACCGCAGGTACCTTTAAAAATCGTCATGAGCGAATTTGATCTTCAAGCTCCAGAGGAGCGACATGCAGGTAGCGCACGGGGCCAATCCCGACATGTCAGAAAAAACGCAAAAAAGATTTTTAGAGGTGCCCATGAATCAGGGCGCAGGAATGCTGAAGGCTTCCTTATCCTCTTTCATCCGGACTCTAACCGTCGGCTTTGGGATTTCACCAAATCTGCAGACCTCCCGCCGTTAAAAGCAGAAGCGCTCGCGGGCTTTCCGGCTCGTAGCCGGTATACCGCCGGTGGGGAGTTTCACCCCGCCCTGAGAACAAGCTTGTAAAAATATGAACAACAGCTTTTAAGATATGCAAGGTTCAGGAGAGTTCAAAGTATAACAGCAATTGCCGTTACAGGGCCAGAGAGTTTTCCTGGTCATAAAAGCGTATAATGTGATGCCCTCCAGCAGCAGCATCTTTTTTTTCTGGAAGAGATGCGAACTTTTTGGAAGCCTGATCGCTTTATTGTACCAGTCAGGAAAAACTATTCCTCGGCAAAAGGGTATATTTTTTCTGTATCATCTTGTTGTAATACTATAGTGCTATCAATTTAAACGGAGAATTTATAATGGAAAAATGGGTTTGTGTACCTTGCGGCTATGTTTATGATCCTGAAGTTGGTGACCCTGACGGTGGCATCGAACCGGGAACTCCTTTTGAAAATATTCCGGATGATTGGGCCTGCCCTGTCTGCGGCGTTGACAAGTCACTGTTTGAACCTTACAGCGAACGGTAAAATCCACAGCTTTTTGTACCAACAAAAAACGCCCCGTAGAAAAGGGCGTTTTTTGTTTTTATGCAATGACACGAAGCTTATTGGCCGCTGTTGCCTGAGGGTTTTTCAGGAGCGACCCCGTCACCTTTACCTTTTCCTTCAGAAAGAGCGCCATTATCCCCGGCACCACCTGCACTGCTGTCTGCGGGCAATGCCTGGTCAATCAGAAATCCCGGAATCCCGATCACAACCGAGTCAACTGCTGTGGTATCTGGCGGAAGTGACATAACCTCCTGATAGTCGGGAACAATAATTCCGCGCCGCTGCATGATGGCATAGATGATTCTGGAACGAGTGCGGACATAGGGGGATGAGCCCGTTGGTGAAAACTTTATCGGGTTGGGAAGTATCGAGGCCAGTTTTGCGGCCTGTTGCGCCGATAACCCGGCAGGGCTGACACCGTAGTAGTGACGGGCGGCCTGGTCGATGCCGAAAATACCGTCGCCCCATTCGGCAACATTGACATAGAGCTCAAGAATCCGTCGCTTGGAAAGCTGTTTTTCAATTCTCCAGGTGAGAATGGCTTCCTTGACTTTGCGTATCGGATTTTTGGACGAGGAGAGATAGAGGTTTTTGGCCAACTGCTGACTGATGGTACTGCCACCCATCTTGAATTTTTTGGCGATGAGGTTTTTTTCGATGGCCCGCTCTATGGCCTGGTAGTCAAAACCCTCATGCTGCCAGAACTTGTCATCCTCTCCAATGAGTACCGCCTTGATGAGGTAGGGGGAAACATTGCGCAAGGAGACCCATTTCTGCTGAATTTTTTTGTCGATAAGCCCTTCCTTTTTCCACTGGGCTTCACGGTACTCCATAAAGGCCGTTTTGGCAGGGTTTTCTGTGGCAAGCTTTCCTACATCGGGATAGACAAGGTAGCGGGCGATATCGACGACGAACAACACCAGCAGAGTGATGCCAAGGGCTTTGATAAACTTCATCTTCCGTACTTTTTTAGGCGAAACCAACAAAAAGAGTTGCGGCTGTAAAATACCAAATATGCTTGAGATGCAACACCGTGATTGCTGAAATTCTTTCGTCGGCACCTGCCTGCATGCCTGTGGGAGTAATCGTTCTTCGGCCAGTCAATGTTTGAGATGAGAGTGAAAAGAGTCGGCGTGGGAGGAAATACAAAAAAAGATGTGGCACAAAATATGGAGGAGAAAAGAGTAAGTGCCCTCGGGCAGATTCGAACCGCCGACCTACAGTTTAGGAAACTGTTGCTCTATCCACTGAGCTACAAGGGCTTATGCATGTCAAATTTAGTACTTTTGGGCAAACTTGCAACCCTCTTGTTATTTTCTTCCGAACATCCTGTCAAGCTGGTCAAGGGAGAGCTTTATGATGACCGGCCTGCCGTGTGGACAGGAGTAGGGTTCACGGGTAGCAAAAAGGTTGTCGATGAGTGTGCGCATCTCTTCAAGCGAGAGTTTCTGGCCTGCCATGATGGCGTTGCGGCACGAATAGGATTTTGCAAGATTGTCGCGCTTCTCGAGTTTGAGTTTTGAGGCGTTCTCCTGATACTCGGCAATCATATCCTGCAGGATGGTGACCTCAGTGCCCGGTTTGACATCCTGGGGAACCCCCTCGATCATGATGGTCTTGTTGCCGAACAGCCTCAGATTGAAACCAAGCCGGTCGAGGTCTTCACGAATCTCCTCAAAAATCTCGTACTCCCACGCCCGGAACTCCACTTTCTGGGGAAAAAGCAACTGCTGGGAGTTGGGAACATTCTGGTTCATGACATCCACGGCACGTTCATAGAGCACGCGCTCATGCGCCACATGCTGGTCGATAATCATAAGCCCGGTCTTGATCTGGCAGATAAGGTACTTGTTGTGCAGTTGCCAGATTTTTGGTTCCACCTCTTTCGGGTTTGGAACAATATCATCTTCGTAGACAGGAGAGAGAAGAATGGAGGAGAGCCCTTCATCTCCCTGTGGCCTTTTGCGCTCCGGCTCACTATCGAGTGATGGTCGGGACGAAAAAATATCCTCTTGCTGCAAACCGGTAAAACGTGAGCCCGCAGTGTCGTGAAAGGCTCCTTCCCGGTAGTTGCGATAGAGGTCACCGGTGGTCGTGGAGCGGTGTGGAACATCCTGGAAAGAGAGTTTTCTGAAAGCAGATTCCTGATGCGGCAGAGCAAAAGAGGTGTCGGCGTCAGAAACGGACAAGTCGGGAGAAAAGTCGTGCAACTGGATGGCCCGCTTGATAACCGGATAAAACATGTTGCGCACACTGCGCTCATCATCAAACTTTATTTCGAGCTTGGAAGGGTGAACATTGACATCGACACGGGAAGCGTCGATACCAAGAAAAAGCAGCACAAAGGGTGCCTGACGCTCGACAAGCAGGTCACCATAGGCCTGCTGGACTGCCTGGGAGAGCATCCTGTTCTGGATAACACGACGGTTGATAAAAAAATACTGGTCAAGTTTGCGCCGTTTCTGCATTGCAGGTTTACCGAGAAATCCCCTGATGGAGAGGTAATCGTTTTCCTCGGAAATCTCGATCATGCTGGCCGAAAAATCGTCGCCATAAAAAACATTGAGCCGTTCGAGAATATCCGGCGTCCGGAAATGAAAAAGCTCCTCGTCATCGCTGTACATGCGCCACTCAATTTCCGGGTAAGCGAGTGCAAGCGACTTGACTACTTCGAAAATGTGATTAAACTCGGTTGCGTTGGACTTCAGAAACTTCCGACGTGCAGGAACATTGTAAAACAGGTTTCTGACAGTGATCGTTGTCCCCTGCTCTCCCTGTACACCTGATTCCTCGGCGAGAACCCCTCCCTCATAGCGAAACCTCAACCCAAGCGTCTCTTTTGCCGTGCGGGTTTTGAGTTCAAAATGCGAAACCGAGGAGATGCTCGCAAGCGCTTCACCCCTGAACCCAAGGGTCTTGAGGGTATCGAGATCCTCGACTCCTGTAATCTTGCTGGTTGCAAAACGTTCAACGCACAACAGAGCATCTTCCCGCAGCATCCCCGCGCCATTATCGACTATCCGTATCAGCTCCTTTCCCGCATCCTTTATGGCAACGGTTATTTTGTCTGCGCCAGCGTCAATGGAATTTTCAAGCAGCTCCTTGACAACCGATGCCGGTCGCTGAACAACTTCACCTGCAGATATTTTATTGGCAACTATATCCGGTAATCTTGCAATTCTTGCCATAGACAATCATGAGAACGATTTTCTTGTCGTAAAAACCCTTAAAAAATTTTATACGCAGAGTAAGTTATCTATAAAACAGCTTCTTTTTTTATAAAACCGGCAATAAAGTTTCTGCTCATCCGGCGGAAAACCTTCCTCAGTCACAGTCACTGTTTCGGGTTGCGACGCAAACACTCCCATAGTTCCCGAAGAGCGGCTTCACTGAAGCGCAGCTTGTTCTGTTCCCGATCCCCATACATATAGAGAGTGCGGGACTCAACCGTGCCTGAAGTTTTTTGTGCAATTGCCAGGCAAACCATGCCTACAGGTTTTTCCTGAGATCCTCCGCCCGGTCCGGCAATACCCGTTGTGGAAATAGCAAAATCAGCCCCGCTCTTTTCAATGCATCCGCTTGCCATTGCACGGGCAACCTCTTCACTCACCGCACCAAACGTTTGAATGGTCTCTCTCGGCACTCCAAGTGCCTGATGTTTGGCCTCGTTGCTGTAGACTACAAAACCCTGAAGGAAGTAGGCAGATGAACCCGCCACATCAGTCAAACGACTTGCAACAAGTCCACCAGTACAGGATTCGGCAACCGCCACACTCTTCCCGGCAAGAGAGAGCAGCTCTCCAATGGTCGCTTCAAGAGTTACCTCTCTGGTTGCATAGACGAACCTGCCTGCCCTCTGGACAATGGCATCCACCACACTCTGGTTATCACGCTCTACCTCTTCACGCTCTCGACCGATGGAGGTTATCATCAGGTTTACACCTGCTGCATGAGGCAAGTATGCCAGTGTCGTTCCGGCTGGCAAACTATCTTCAACATCGACAATCATTTCGGCAAGCATTGACTCGCCTATACCAAGCGTTTTTACGGGGGTGTGACGAATAACCGTTCTGGAGAGTGAGGCAAACCAGGGAACAACCGAAAGCTCCATCATCGCCTTCATTTCAGTGGGTACACCGGGCATCAGCACCAGATAGTGGTTCCTGAACTGTTCACCACACTCAATAATCATCCCTGCAGCCGTTCCTCTGGTATTCTCAATGACAATCGAACCCTCAATCACCACCGCCTGGTCACGGAGTGAATCCGGCACCTCCCGCCCTCTCTGTTTCATCCAGGTAGCAAGATGTGCATAGGCCTCCTCGCTCACTTCCACCCCTCTTCCGAGAAGCTGCTGCACCGCTTTTTTTGTCCGGTCATCCCTGGTAGGCCCAAGACCTCCCGTAACCAGAACAATATCAGCCCGTTCAAGCGATTCGGCAAGCACGGCCACCATCTCTGTTTCAAGATCGGAACAGGCAACAATCCGTTGCACCGGCACACCTATTCCGGCAAGCGCGCCGGCCATAAAAGCGGCATTGGTATTGACACGCTGACCTTTAAGCAGTTCATCACCAATTGAAACAATTTCAGCAAGCATCGATTCTCCTCAAACCAGATAGCTTGCAATACGCAGGATATCGGCAAAAACACCGCCTGCCGTAACCTCTCCACCTGCGCCGGGACCGCGCACAACCAGAGGGGTTGCAAGGTATCGCTCTGTGGTAAACACTACCATATTTTCCGATCCATTGAGCCCTGCAATAGGACTTGCCAGCGGAACCATTTTCACGCCGATACTTGCCTTTCCATCCCTGATCTCACCCGCATAGGCTATGGTCATTCCCTCTCCGGCGGCTTTTTGACTTTCTGCCAGATACCACTCGTCTACACTCGACAATCGGTCAAGAAACTCCGGAACCGCCATATCACCACGATACTCCGGAGGCACCAGACTCTCACACAGAACATCACCATACTCGAGTGTAAAGCCGAGTTCGCGACCAAGAATGAGGAACTTGCGGGCAAAATCAGCTCCTGAAAGATCATCCCTCGGATCGGGCTCGGTATAGCCTGCCTCCTGGGCGCGACGGACAATTTCGCTGAACCTCCCCCCTTTGCGAAGTTCATTGAAAATAAAACTCAGGGTGCCGGAAAGAACACCCTCGATAGAGATAATCTTGTCGCCGCTGTTTTTAAGATCGTTCAGGGTATTGATGATCGGCAACCCGGCACCAACATTGGTTTCATAGAGAAAACGGGCATTGCTTTTCTTCTGGGCATCCCTTATTCTCCTGTAGAGAGGCAAGGGAGCGGCCATGCCAAGCTTGTTGGCTGTCACAACAGAAATATTGGCGAGCAACAGCTCCGGATAGATTTCTGCAACCTGCGAACTTGCCGTACAGTCAACAAAAATTGTATTGTGCAGATTTCTCTCCCTGATAAGCTCGATATACCCTTCGATTCCAGGATGTCCGCTTCTCGTTTCAAGAGCCTCCTGCCAGTTCTGAAGGTCAATGCCATTATCATTCATCGCCATTTTCCGGGTATTGGCCATACCGCAAACCACAACATCGAGATCGTTGTCCTGCTGGAGGTTTTTTCGATGGGCACTGATCTGACCGATCAGGCTTTTGGCGATAGTTCCGGTACCTGCAATAAAGAGATGCACCTTGCGCTGGGAGAGGAAAAACGATTCATGGATGCAGTTCAGCGCTTTGTCTTCATCATGGCAGTCAATAACTATGGAAATATTCATTTCATTTGCACCCTGGGCTACCGCGATGACATTGATCCCGTTTTTTCCGAGCGTTTCAAACAACTGGGCCGAAACACCAGGATGGCCTGACATGTTATTGCCAACAACAGCGATCATGGCCAGGTTCCGCCTGATAACGAGAGGCTCTATCTGACGCGACTGAATCTCTCCACTGAACTCCTCCTCGAGGATTTTTTTGGCTTTTGTAGCCTGCGACGGATTGATGGCAAGAGTTATCGACTGTTCGGATGAAGCCTGGGATATAAAAATTATGTTGATGCGGTGACGAGCCAGGCAACTGAAAAGACGGGAAGCAATGCCGGGCACACCCACCATTCCACTTCCTGAAAAGTTCAGCAGAATGACCTTGTTGATGGAGGTAAGACCTGTTACCGGCAGTGAGCGGGTCACTTCCGGCGGTGTTGCCCGTTCAATTCGTGTACCTTCTGCCACAGGGTTGAACGAATTTTTTATCAGCAGAGGAATTGCCGCTTTCATGGCTGGCTGAACGGCAAGAGGATGCAAAACTTTTGCTCCTGCATGAGAGAGTTCCATTGCCTCTGCATAACTGATGTAGGGCAGAATCCTGGCATCCCGAACCCGTTTGGGATCGGCACTGAAAAAACCGTCAACATCAGTCCATATCCAGATTTCCCTGGCCCCGAGTGCGGCGCCAAGAATAGATGCCGTATAATCGGAACCACCCCGACCGAGGGTAGTTCCAGTGCCGTCCGGAGCTGCCGCGATAAATCCGGTCACGACAGGCACACCCTCAAAAGATGAAAGACGTTTTCTGATCTGCAGATCAGATGCATGAGCGTCCACCCGTGCATCTGCATAATTGGCATCGGTCACGATCAGTTCACGGGCATCGAGATAAAACGATGCGATATGGCGCTCCTGAAGATAACGACTGACGATGCGGGCAGAAAGACGCTCACCGAATCCAAGTACAAGCGCCGAGCTTTTGTCGGAAAACTCCCTGAGAAGAAAAACGCCATGTACAATATCATGAAGCTCGGAGAGTTCGGAACGTACCGAGGCGGTGACCTCCTCAAGGGGAACTCCGGCAAAAAGTTCACCGACTATTGAGAGGTGCAGATGATCGAGTTCATCGAGTGTACTGCGATACCCGATGTCACCGTTGCAGGCTTTTGTTGCCGATTCAAGCAAAAGATCGGTAACACGGTGAATCGCCGACACAACGACAACAAGCTTATGCTCATCGAGTGCACTGACAATAATATCGGCAACTTTTTTGATACGCCCTGCCGACCCCAGAGAAGTCCCTCCAAACTTGTATATCTTCATGCTCACGGCTTAAATTGAATATGAAAAGAGACTCTAATGTCAATGATCAAGTTGTGTAATATAAGTCATTTCCAGTTGAGCTGCATAACGCGGACGCTCCATGAGCGCATGAGGGGAAAAAAAAAGCGCCCTTGCGGGGCGCTTGAACTCATGAATCTCCTGAGTTGTACTTGTCAGTTCTGCAATGCGTCAGCGCCACCTACAATTTCACTCAGCTCCTTGGTAATAGCCGCCTGACGTGCACGGTTATAACCAATATTGAGTGTGCGGAGAAGCTCTTTGGCATTTTCGGTTGCAGAATCCATTGCCGACATACGGGCCGCCTGCTCTGCAGCATTGGACTCAAGCATCATTCTCCATATCTGGGTATTGAGATGCTTGGGCACCAGCACGTCGATAATAACGGCAGGTGATGGCTCATAAATATAGTCGCTGGTATTCTCCTTCCCGGTAGTTTCTGGTGCAATGGGAAGAAGCTGTTCGGCTTTCAGGTTGGGTGAAAGCACCGACTTGAACTCATTGTAGACAACAATCACCCTGTCAGCCTCGCCACGCAGATACATGCCGGAAGCTGTTGCGGCGATCTCCTTTGCCGTACTGAAATCAAGGCTCTGAAAAACTGCCGGATAGCCCTTGACAATCTTGTAATCTCTCTTGCGGAAAAAATCAAGGCCACGACTGCCAGCACAGATCATGCTTACTCCACCCTTGGCATGTATCGCGCCAAAATCCTCATGAATGGTTTTGTAGGCAAGCTTGATGATATTGGTATTGAACGCGCCGCACAAGCCCCTGTCTGCCGTGACAAGAATGACCAGAACCTTGTTGACCTCCGAACGACCCGAAAGCAGGGGATTGAGCGAAGTATCTACCTTTACAGACAGGGAACCGAGCATATCCTTCAGCTTCGAAGCATAGGGACGAGCCATGACGGCCCGTTCCTGTGCCCTTCTGAGCTTTGCTGCAGCCACCATTTTCATTGCCTTGGTAACCTGCTGTGTAGACTTTACCCCTTTGATTCGTACACGTATATCCTTTAATGTAGGCATGTATTACGGGACTGTTAATAGATTGCTTAAAAACCCTCTACTCTCTCTTACGCCTTATTCTTTTCCTTGAAGGCATCCACAAACTTGACAGCAACTTCCTTGAGCTTGTTTGCTGCATCGGTGTCGAGTGTGCCACTCTCTGCAATTTTCTTGAGGATATCGCCGTGCTTGATCTCAAGCATACTGAGAAACTCTTCCTCGAACTTGCGGATAAAGCGAAGATCAACCGTGTCAAGCAATCCATTGGTGCCAAGGAAAACGATGGCTACCTGTTTTTCAACCGGCATAGGGATATACTGGCCCTGCTTGAGAATTTCAACAAGCCTGGCACCCCTGTCAAGCTGTGCCTTGGTGGTTTTATCGAGGTCAGAACCGAATTTCGAGAAGGCCTCAAGTTCACGGAACTGCGCCAGATCGAGACGCAGGGTACCAGCAACCTTCTTCATCGCCTTGATCTGGGCGCTTCCACCGACGCGGGAAACCGAGATACCGACGTTGATAGCAGGCCTCTGACCGGAGTTGAAGAGGTTTGACTCAAGGAAGATCTGACCGTCGGTAATGGAAATCACATTGGTCGGAATATATGCCGAAACGTCACCAGCCTGGGTTTCAATAACCGGCAGTGCGGTAAGGCTTCCCCCACCCTTCACCATCGACTTGAGAGCATCAGGCAGATCGTTCATCTTCCTGGCAACCTCGATGTCGTCGGTTATTTTCGCAGCTCTTTCAAGCAGGCGGGAGTGTAAGTAGAAAACGTCACCAGGATATGCTTCACGGCCTGGCGGACGACGAAGCAGAAGAGAGACCTGACGATAGGCAACAGCCTGTTTTGAAAGATCATCATAGACCACAAGCGCATGACGACCGGTGTCGCGGAAATATTCTCCAAGAGTAGCACCGGCAAACGGAGCGATAAACTGCAGTGGTGCAGGATCGGATGCCGTTGCCGAAATAACGGTGGTATATGACATTGCATCATATTTTTCCAGGGTATTGACAACCTGGGCAACGGTCGAACCTTTCAGTCCGATAGCCACATAGATACAAAAAACGCCTTTGCCTTTCTGGTTGATAATGGTATCGATCGCTACAGCAGTCTTGCCGGTCTGACGGTCACCGATAATAAGTTCGCGCTGTCCGCGACCAATCGGGATCATTGAATCAATAGCCTTGAGTCCTGTCTGAAGCGGTTCATGAACCGATTTACGGTAAATGACACCAGGTGCCCTGCGTTCGAGTGGAAGACGAATCTGTGTTTCAATAGGGCCCTTGCCATCAATCGGCTCACCAAGAGGATTGATAACCCTTCCGAGCATTGCCTCTCCAACCGGGATTGAAGCAAGAATGTTGGTTCTTTTAACCGTATCGCCTTCTTTTACAAGATTTGATTCACCAAACAATACAGCACCGACGTTGTCTTCCTCAAGGTTCAGAGCCATACCCATCACTTTGTTGGGAAACTCCAGCAGCTCGCCTGCGGCAGCCTTCGACAAACCGTAAACACGAGCAATACCGTCACCAACCTGCAGCACTGTTCCCACATCATATACCTCTGCTTCGGACTCAAACCCTGCAAGCTGCTTGCGAAGTATGGATGAAACCTCATCAGGCCTGACTGTTGTAGACATATCTTATTCCGCTTGGTTATTTGTTAAGAAAAAAGAAAGATTCTGCTTACCTTCTTTTGAAGTTCAACTCGGGCTGTTACCTTTCCAAAAGACTTAAAACCTAAATTTAATGAAAAGCTTTTAGTTATTCAAATACTCTCTCTCATTTGAATAGCTTCCTTTTCAGGATTTAACCCTATACCTCTACATACAGGAATTTTGCTCGCAAAAAACAGTATGAAAACTGTCAAAGGATTCGCTTCGGCAACCGTCGGAAATGTTGCCTGCGGTTTTGATGTCCTGGGATTTGCCATTACCGAACCTGGTGATGAAGTAATTCTGACGCTTTCCGATGAAATACAATCCGGATCTCCGGTCTCCATTACCGCCATTACGGGTGACGGTGGTGCACTCCCTCTCGATCCCAAAAAAAACACCTCAAGTTTTGTTGTTCTGAAATTCCTTGAGTATCTCCGGACCCATAAACAGATCGACTTTACCGGACATATCTCACTCGAACTCAGAAAACACCTGCCGCTCAGCAGTGGGATGGGCAGCAGTGCAGCGAGCGCCGCTGCGGCGCTGGTAGCGGCAAACGAGCTGATGGGTAATCCCTGTACGAAAATGGAGCTGGTCTACTTCGCCATTGAAGGAGAACGGGTAGCCTGCGGATCAGCTCATGCCGACAACGCCGCTCCATCAATTCTCGGCAATTTCGTTCTGATACGAAGCTATACGCCACTCGATCTCATTACGATTCCCTCGCCGGAAAATCTTTATTGCTCCCTGGTACACCCGCACACCGAACTGCGCACCTCTTATGCGCGTTCAGTTCTTCCGACAAGCATCCCGCTCAAAACGGCCACCCAGCAATGGGGCAATGTCGGCGCCCTCGTTGCCGGACTTCTCACCTCCGACTATGACCTTATCGGTCGTGCCCTGGTGGACGTAATCGCTGAACCAAAACGCGCTCCGCTCATACCCGGCTTCTTTGAGGTCAAGCAGGCCGCACTTGACAGTGGCGCCCTCGGATGCAGCATTGCAGGCTCAGGCCCCTCAATTTTCGCATTTTCCTCCTCCGCCAAAACAGCTCATGAGGTAGCCCAGGCCATGAAAGAGGCATTCCTCCACTCGAAAGCCCGCCTCCAGTCAGATGTATGGGTATCCCCCATCTGCAAGGAAGGGGCAAGAATATTGTAACGAATCACCATAGCGATTGTTTGACCATGATCTATTTCAGTACAAGTAAATCCTCGATACCTGTCTCAATAAAAAAGGCCACACTTGAAGGGCTTGCTCCTGACGGCGGTCTTTATATCCCCTCCGAAATCCCCCGTTTCTCACCGGAGGAGATCGAACTGCTTGAAGGCGCCAGCTTCAACAACATCGCCTTTGCCATTGCAAAAAAGTTCATTGGCGCTGAAATTCCCCTCGAGCGGCTCGAAGAGATGATCGAGAGCTGTTACAACTTTGAAACACCGCTTATCACTCTCGACAGCAACACCTTTGTCGAAGAGCTGTTCTCCGGACCGACACTGGCCTTCAAGGATTACGGCGCCCGCTTTTTGGCTCGGCTGACCGGCTATTTTGCATCTGAAGACCAGCGGCTCATCACCGTACTGGTTGCAACATCGGGAGATACAGGCAGCGCTGTTGCCTATGGATTTCAGGGAATTGCCAACACAAGGGTTGTACTGCTCTATCCTTCAGGAAAAGTCAGTCCTCTCCAGGAACAGCAGCTCACCACCGCCGGAAACAACGTTCACGCCCTTGAAGTCCAGGGCGATTTTGACGACTGCCAGCGAATGGTAAAACAGGCATTTGTCGATCCAATCCTCAAGGAACGCCTGACACTCACATCCGCCAATTCAATTAATATTTCGCGGCTGATCCCCCAATCATTCTACTACGCATGGGCTGCCCTTCATCTGAAAGAAGAGCTCGGAGTCACCGACCCCATCTTTTCCGTGCCAAGCGGTAACTATGGCAACCTCACCGCCGGTGTGCTGGCCAAAAAGATGGGATTCCCGATTGGCCACTTCATTGCCGCCTCAAATGCCAATGACAGTGTCACCCGATACCTCGAAGAGGGACGATACGAACCTCGTCCCACCATCACCACCCTTTCCACGGCAATGGACGTAGGCAATCCAAGCAATTTTGCAAGACTGAGATATTTCTATCACAACAGTAATGAATCTATGGGAAGGGATATTTCAGGCATAGCCGTTTCGGATGAAGAGACACGTGCGGCAATCCGATCGGCCTATGACCGTTTCGGCTATATCATGGATCCACACACCGCAGTCGCATTCCGGGCACTCGAACGCTACAGAAGCTCGGGACACGGCGAAGGAAAAACCGGCATTGTGCTTTCAACCGCCCATCCTTCAAAATTTCTTGACGCGATAGAGAGTGTCCTCGACCTGAAAATAGAGGTACCCCAGCGTCTTCAGTGTCTGATGGAAAAAAAGAAAATGGCCACACTTATCGGTTCAGACTATAAAGAACTCGCATCTTTTCTCAACGGGCTCGACCAGTAACCCCAAGGAGGATTACGGAATGAACCTCAGAACGCTCCTTTTTTTTTTCATCCTGATACCAGTCATGTTTTTCGGGCTCTTGTGGTCAGTCTTTGTCAACATGCTCGACCCGACAGGTGATGGCTTCCATAAAGTCACAGCATGGTGGGGCCGGTTCAGCGCAAAACTTTTCGGCATCTCAATCGAGGTGACTGGCCAGGAAAACTACAACCCCGACCAGAACTATCTGGTTATCAGCAACCATGCCGGCATGGCAGATATTCCACTGCTGCTCGGCATCATGAACCTCAACTTGCGGTTTGTTGCAAAAGAAGAGCTTGGAAAAATACCACTCTTCGGCAATGTGATCAAAAAAGCCGGCTTTGTGATGATCAAGCGAGGACAAAACCGGGAAGCACTGAAAAGCCTTCTTCAGGCATCGGAAGTACTCAAAAGCGGTCGTTCCGTCCATATTTTCCCTGAAGGCACCCGTTCACTGACCGGAGAACTCCTCCCGTTCAAACGAGGGGCATTTCTTGTCGCCCAGAAAGGAGGAGCCCCTGTTCTTCCCGTCACCATCATTGGCAGCCATCTCATCACCCCAAAAAAAAGCCTTAAAATCAACAAAGGAAAAATCAGGGTAATTATCAGCAAACCCATTCCGCCTTCACAGTTCAAGAGTGTCGAAGAGCTTATGGCGACCTCCTCCCAAATAATCGGGAACAATCTCAAGCAGTTCAGCAAAAACTAAATCTGCCGATAGAGGTTCACCATCTCGATGGCAGTCATGGCCGCATCAAAACCCTTGTTACCAGCTTTTGTACCCGCACGCTCTATGGCCTGCTCGATATTTTCCGTAGTCAGAACGCCAAATGCAATTGGCACACCGGTATCGAGAGCAACCTGTGCAATACCTTTGGTGGCCTCGGCTGCAATGACATCAAAATGCGGCGTAGAACCCCTGATAATGGCTCCAAGAGTAATAAGAGCATCATACTTGCCGCTCAGGGCAACCTTTTTGGCAACCATCGGCAACTCAAAGGCACCGGGACAACGATAGATGGCAATATTATCCTCCGATCCCCCATGTCGGCGGATACAATCAACCGCACCCTCAACAAGCTTCTGGCCTATAAAATCGTTAAAACGAGCAACAACCAGCGCAAACCTGATATCCTTTGCACTCAGAGCACCCTCAATCTGCTTAATCTGCATAGCGATTTTTCTTTTTGGTTATAACGAAGAACGACTCAGGCATACCCGAGCAGGCGCTCTACAAGATCAATAATAACATGCCCAACCGTAATATGGCACTCCTGCACACGATCTGCAGAACCTGAATGGGGCACAATAACTTCAAGGTCGGCCACTCCCTTCAACAAACCACCATCACCGCCAAGTAAAGCAAGTGTTTTCATACCCTGGCGCCGGGCACTCTCCAGAGCATTGACAACACTTTTACTGTTGCCACTGGTTGAAAGGCACAGCAGCACATCCCCTTCCCGGCCATAAGCCTCAACAAGCCTTGCAAAGACAGCGTCATAGCCAAAATCATTGGCTCCCGCCGTCAGGGCTGATGTATCGACTGAAAGCGCAATTGCCGGAAGTGCCGGACGATCCACACTGCTTCGGTAACGGATAGTCAGCTCGGTCGCAAGATGCTGGGCATCCGCCGCACTGCCGCCATTACCACAAATGAGAAGCTTGCCGCCATCCTCAAACGTCCCGGCAATCATGCGAGCCATCGCTACAATGACCGCACTGTCATGTTGCGCAACCCTCTCCTTGAGTCGTGCGCTGTAGAGCATGGTATCGAGTACCACCTCCTCATAGGGCGTACGGTCAGTCATTCCCCCGGAACACCCGCATTGCTTGATCATAAAAACGATGTTAAAACCTTGAAGTTAATCCTTCAATATAATAAAAAGCCATAGAAGATGATAGAGGGACAGGAGGGACACAGGGGACGTTGTTCGGTAAGAGAGGAATGGGGTATAAAGGGAGTGACTTCAGGGACAACAAGGACAAC
>SESF01021055.1_pt1 | contig 17704 bp, 15 predicted proteins | sample 3171521 | NCBI WGS metagenome assembly SESF01 (sample SAMN10866945, study PRJNA518727) | freshwater metagenome | biome: subpolar coniferous forest; feature: holomictic lake; material: water; isolation source: holomictic Lake 227, 6 m and 8 m depth | place: Canada: near Kenora, Ontario | collected...
GCGACAGCAAGGGTGACGGCCAGCGCGAGAAGGACGGCAAAGCCGCCCCTGAACAGTCGAGCGTTCATTGTAGCCCCGAATCGAAGGTGAGCGACCTTCCGCGTTGATACAGGAGATTGAGGTCGGGCATGCCTGAGGCCTCTGCTGCGTCGAAGACCAGGTCTTGAACCTTGTCTGCCTTCACGAAGGCAAAGACATTGAGCCGCGTCTCCTCGGGCGTGTAGCTCGCCTGCTCGACCTCGCGGACCTTCTTGGCGAGGCCCCGCCTGAAGGTGGACATCTGCTTGGCATCCGGCGTCTTGTTGATGATGAGCTCGTAGCGGAGTCCCTTGGCGAGGGAGTTCCTCATGAGATCCTTTACCTGGGTCGTAATGCGCGGCATCAAGGCCCATACCGCCGAGGAAATCGCGTTGCCTGCAGCCTGGTCCAGGTTGGCCGGACTGAAGGCTTCCTGCCCTGTGTAGGGGATGGAGCCCAGCAGGGTCGCGGTGGCCGGGTCGAAAATCTTGACCGTACCCTGGGCTGCCGCCTTGAATTTCCCGCCCGACGAAGTGTCCTTGACCGAAAAGTCGATTTCCACGTAGACATCGGCATTGAATTTGCGGGCAAGAAACTGAAGCATGCTGATGGAGCCACCAGTCTCGGACTGCCAGGCAGCGGACTGGTCCTTCTTGTTCTTCTCTATCTGGTCGAAATCGATCACCGAGAGCCCAAGCTTTTCGATGAGGTAACGGTTGGACTGGGTCACCGCCATCTTGGCGAGGGCGGGACTCAGCTTTTCGCCATCGGCGACAAAGACCATGTAGTTCAGGTGATCAAGATAGCCTGTCAGGAAGGCCTGCTCGGCTGCGCTCAAGCCTGCCGCGTCAGCAGGAGCGCCTGAGCTGCCCCCGGAGGCCTGGGCGGATGCTGGCAAGCCAGCCGCCACAAGGCCAAACAGAATGGCCATGCCCACCGCCGCTCCCCTCGATTTCCGACAACTTTTCTTCATTCATGACTCCTTATGTTAAGGTCGGCCGAGGCCAACCCGCTGTACAGGCTAAAGGATGAGAGCAACGCTCGCCTTTTTCAAGATCCAGCAACCTTTGCTTGTGCTTGCTTCGCCGAATCCCAGGCCCCATACTCCGGAGGCGGAGGAAATCCATGGACGACACGGACCTTTCTGGCCTCGACCTTGCCGGCGCGCGCAGCTACCTCGTGGACTTCGCCACGAGTTCCAAGCTGAGCCGGAAGGCCCTAACTGCCCTCGACGAGGAGCTGGCCCTCTGGACCAAGCGTGTTTCCCTGGCCGAGGACAAGGGCATGGCCGAACTCGCCGCTGCGGCCCGCACCAAACTTTCAGAACTCGAGGGCAAGCGTGCTCCCCTCGCCGCTGAACTGGCTGACACCGAGGACAAGGTTCGCCGAATCAAGGAAAAACTCCCCCTGGTAGCGGCCAGCGAGAGGAGCATCGACGCTGACCGCCTCCTGGCAGAGTTGCAGCTCTTGACCGGCGAGCTCCTCGGCGATACCTCTGCCAGGCTCGAAACTGAAATGGCCAAGCTCGAATCGGAAGCCGCGGTGGAAGCGGGTCTGTCGGAGCTCAAGAAGGACGAGGGGCAGGACCAGCCTCGCTAGCAGCCTGCCCCTCGGCGGTCACTTTCGGATCGTCCCGCCGTCCTGGAAAAAGCGCTCGAGGGCGAGGGCGACACCGCCCAAGGCGGGGAACTCCGGGTCGAGGCCCGAGCGCTTGATCTCGCAGGGACGGTCGTTCGCCTCGACACGGCGTGCAACCTCAGAGAACAGGGTGGTGTTCCGGAAGGCAGCGCCGTAGAGCGTTACGACCGAGGGGTCGCAGAGTTCAATGGCATTGCCGAGGGCGCGCGCGAAACGGCTGGCCAGGAGGGCATAGGCCTCGGGATCCCGGACGGCAAGCGCTGCGCAGAGGGCATCGACGTTGGAAAGCGGCATGGAAAGGGCCAGTCCAAGGGCCTGGGCTGATACGAGGGACTCGAGGCAGCCCCTGCGCCCGCAGTAGGGGCAGGGAGGACCGTCGGCTGCCACAAAGGTATGCCCGAGTTCCCCCGCGCGGTTGTGCGCACCTGACCAGGGCTGCCCGCCGGGGGTCCAGGCAGCGCCGACACCTGGCCCGTACTTTACCAGGAGGAGGCCAGCAGGCGGGCTCTTTTTCATATCCGTGAGAAGAAGTTCCGCCACCGAAAGGGCCCTGACATTGTTGTTGACCGACACCGGCACGCCGAGGGCCGCCTCGAAGGGCTCCCTGATCGGCACGGTCCCCTCCCAGAGGCGAGGTTCCCGCAAGGACAGTCCCGAATCCGGATCGACACGGCCGGTGACGCCGACACCGGCGCCGAGGACCCCGGCCGCTGCAGCGCCCTCCCCTCCGAGCAGCTCGCCGACTGCCACGGCAGCAGCCTTGGCAAAGACCGTCCCGGGCTCCGAGCCCCGAGCTACCTTGGGCAGCGAGATATTCCTTACGCCAAGCACCGATCCGGCGAGGTCGGAAACGAGGACCTGGACACGCTCCTGGTCGATGCCGACTCCAAGAAGCTTCCCCGCCTCGTTCCGCATGCGGAGGAAGATCTTCCGGCGTCCGGCCTTGCCGTTTCCACCCGAGGAGCCAGCCTCGACGATGAGACCCTCCTCGAGGAGCTCGCCGACGAGGATCGTCACCGAAGCCCGGGTCAGGCCGATGCTCGAGGCCAGGTCGTTGCGTGCAATTGCTCCATTCCTGTGGACGAGGCTGAGGAGGCCGAAGCGGTTGCGCTTCCTGATGTCCGTGGCGCTCAGGCCTCGATGGGTCATGCACCCTCCAGGGGCGTGATGGCTTGGTTGGGCCCGCGAAGGGTCGGGATGACCCCCTGGTCAACGAGGACCCTCCGCTCGGGGTGGGCGATGATCCACTTGTTGCGCTTGCGAAGGAGGGGATCTCCCGCCGGTCGTTCTCCCGGGCTGAACTCCAGGTTGGTCCCTTTTGCAAGGACTATGGCGCTCCGGAAGCCCCCGCCGTGTACGCGGCAGGGTGCCAGGTGGAGGGTTCCCGAAAAAAGCTCGACTGCCTGCCCGCGAAGGAGGACGAGGCCAAGGACCTTCGAAGAATCAAAACCCGGCCCTGCAGCATAGAGAGAGAGGTCTCCGCGCAATCCCAGGAGGAGGACAAGGTCATCCGCTGCCACAACTATCTCGCTGCACTTGTGATATTCGAGGCCATTGAGCGTCGAGTTGCGGCCCGCGCAGTAGCCCACCTGGATCGGCATGCCACCCATGTGGACAGCAGCGAGGATCTTCGCGTCGCCTGTCGCCTCGAGGGGAGGATGGGAGGTGACATAGGCAACGCCCTCGGCAGGAATAGCCACGCTCGCCTCGAGGGCTGCCACGAGAGCTGACCAATCTCCCGGAACTGGCGTACCATAGGGAGCGAGGACTCCTTCGTCCAGCCCGAATAGCCTGACCGAGGGATTAGCTTCGCGAAGCCGCTCGAGGATGCTCAAACGATGCCTCCTTTTGACACCCAGCGAGAGTAGCACAGCCTCGCTCCTATGGCAAATAAGTTAAATACTTTCACGATCAAGCCATGACACTTCCCTCGAATACTGTGGATTTTCGCCATGCTCCTTGTGGAAGTCCCAGGGTCATGCTAGGATAAGTTAAAGACTTTAACTTACGGGGGAGACTATGGCCAGCAAGGACGGCAAGCGATTCCACGCCCGCGACAGCCGCGCGGTACTGCGTGAGGTCTTCAATCAGCGGGACTCGAACCTTGAGTTCCTCTCCCTCGCCGAGCTCGACATCGTCGATGCCCGCTCGACAAATTTCTGCCACAAGCGGGAAGAGACCCTGGCCTTCAACCTCGCAGGCCCGGCTACGGTGACGGTGGAGGGACAGGCCTTCGCCCTCGAACACTACGACATACTCTATATATCCAAAGGAGCGGAGTTCGTCGTCGAAGCCGGCACCGAGCCAGCCCACCTCTACCTCTACCGAGCCCTCGCGGACAATGTGCATCCCGTCCAGCACATGAAATGGAAGGAGGGCAGGGAAGATCCCTCGCGCCTCCGCATCCTCACGCGCAAGAAGGTCTACAAGATGTTTGACGTCGGGGAACAGGCCGACAAGTTCATGGCAGGCTATACCTTCTATGATGATCGTTCCCGCGCCTGGCCGCCCCACAACCATACCGACCAGGAGGAGTGCTACTCCTTCATCGAGGGCTCGGGCGCCATGCAGGTCTACGAGGACGACGAGAAACTCACCTTTGTAAAGGACGTAGTGGTCGGGTCCCACGTAACCATCCCCCTCCTCAACTACCATCCGGTATTCAGCCACGAGGAACCCCTCTGCTTCATCTGGTGCATCGCCGGTGAGCGTTACTGGGTCGGCGACAAGGACAAGTCCTTCATGGATGGCAGCTCGAAAAGGGTAACGACATGACCGTGAAGGTTCCCGACAGGCCTGCCAGTCCTGCGGAAATCTCCGCCCTCGCAGCGAGGGCGAAGTCAGTGCGCCGCGCCTGCCTCCAGTCCATCGCCACCCTCGGCATAGGCCACGTCGGTGGCTCCATGTCTGTCGTGGAGATACTCGTAACACTGTATTTCCGCCACCTCCGGCTCGACCCGGCAGACGCGAAGGCCACCGACCGCGACTGGTTTGTCCTTTCCAAGGGACACGCGGGTCCCGCCCTCTACGCAACCCTGGCCGAAAAGGGCTACCTTCAGCCCGAACTCCTTGCAACACTGAACAAGGGCGGGACCTCCCTGCCGAGCCATGCGGACAGGAAGCTCACTCCCGGCATCGACATGAGCACGGGCTCGCTCGGGCAGGGCTTTTCGGCCGCCACGGGCATCGCCCTCGGCCTCAGGATGGACGGTCCCCGCGAGGACGGGAGCACCAAGCGCTGCTGGGTGATCATCGGAGACGGGGAGAGCGACGAGGGCCAGGTCTGGGAGGCCGCATCCTTCGCCGCCCACTACGGCCTCGACAACCTCATCGCCTTCACCGACGCAAACAAGTTCCAGATCGACGGCAGCACCGAGGCGGTGATGAACCTCCGCGACCTTTGTGCCAAGTGGGAGGCCTTCGGATGGAAGGCCCTGCGCGTCGAAGGCCATGACTTCGCGGCCCTCGACGGGGCCATCCTAGAAGCGAAATCGGAAAAGGGCAGACCCGTGATGATCATACTCGATACGATCAAGGCAAAGGGCGTCCCTGCCCTCGAGGGCAGGGCAGAGAGCCACAACGCTCCCTTCACCGCCGTGGACATGGCTGCGGTGGATGCTGCCAGCGGGGAGGCCCTCCATGGCTGACCGCGAGCTTCGCGCAGTCTACGCGCAAAAGCTGCTGAGCCTCGCCGCCAGGGATCCCCGTGTCTGCGTCCTCGAAGCGGATCTGGCAAAGGCCACCGGCACCGGTCCCTTCGCAGCCGCCTACCCCGAGCGTTTTTTCAATGTGGGTGTCGCGGAAGCCAACCTCGTGGGCGTCGCTTCGGGTCTCTCTGCCACCGGCAGGAAACCCTTTGCAGCCACCTTCGGCTGCTTCGCCAGCCGCCGCGCCTTTGACCAGTTCTTCCTTTCAGCCAATTATGCGGGTCTGGAGGTAGTCCTTGTCGGCACCGACCCCGGGGTCACGGCTGCCTTCAACGGCGGCACCCACATGCCCCTGGAGGACCTGGCCCTCATGCGCACGGTGCCCGGCCTCGCCATCGTAGAGCCCGCCGATCCGACCTCCCTCGAGGCTGCCATCACGCTTGCCCTCGAACGAAGGGGCTGCACCTATCTCAGGCTCCAGAGAAAGAGCGCTCCTGAGCTCTACCACGTGACCGAGCACTTCGAATTCGGAACTTCCAAGCTCCTCAGGCGCGGGAAGGATGTCACTCTCGTCGCCTTAGGCGCCCTGATGGTCGCCGAGGCTCGCAGGGCTGCGGAAATCCTGGCTACCGAGGGCATCGAAGCCACGGTTGTGGATGCCTTTACCCTCGCTCCTTTGGATGGGAAACTCCTCCTCGAACTCGCCTTCGAGACCAGGCGCATGGTCAGCTGCGAAAACCACCGCATCACCGGGGGCCTCGGCTCGGCGCTGGCGGAGCTGATGGCAGAAGCCGGGGTCCCGGCAAAGCTCGCGCGCATCGGAGTCGGCGCGGATCTCTTCGGCGAGGTCGGCACCCAGGATTGGCTTGCGGAGCGCTTCAAGCTGACCGCCCCCCATATCGCCGCCGCAGCAAAGGGCCTCCTGTAGGAGCGCATTCTGCCCTGATGCCGGGATGCGCGGTGAGGACCCTGCATCCTGTAAAATTTCCCTCTAAGGAGACAGCTATGAAATTGGTAATTGCCTCTGATCTTTCCGGATTCCCGCTCAAGCAGGAGATCGTGAAGCACCTCAGGGAAACGCATCCCGACATCGAGGTGAGCGACTTCGGAATCGAGGACGCTGACCATCCCCAACCCTATTTCATGCAGGCACCCAAGGTGGCCCGGGCCATCCAGAAGGGCGAGGCGGAGAAGGGCATCCTGATCTGCGGCACGGGCCAGGGCATGGCCATCGTCGCGAACAAGCACAGGGGCGTGTACGCCTGCGTGGTCGATGATGTCTTTTCTGGCGAAAGGGCGAAGATCGTCAACAACTCCAATGTCATCACGATGGGCGGCTGGATCACCGCGCCCTTCCTCGGCTGCCAGATCGTCGATGCCTGGCTTTCCATGTCCTTCACGCAGAAGATGGAATTCAAGAAAGACTTCCTCACCAATGCCTTCAACAAGGTCATCGAGATCGAGGCGGAGCAGTTCAAATGAGCGCGACCTACACTGTGCCCGACAGCGATGACGGCAGGCTCATAGCAGGTCTTGTCGCCAAGGCGCGCGCCGCACAGGCTATCGCTGCCACCTGGGACCAGGGTCGCATCGACGAGGTCTGCCTCGCCGTAGGCTGGGCGGTCTACAAGGACGCGAACATCCGCGTCATGGCCCGTGCCGCGGTCGACGAGACGGGCATGGGCGTCTTCGAGGACAAGCTCACCAAGCACAAGAACAAGGTATTGGGAGTACTCAGGGACATCAAGACGGCCAAGACCGTGGGTTGTATCGACTATGACGAAGCCAAGGGCATCATGAAATTCGCCAAGCCCGTCGGCGTGGTCGGGGCCCTCGCCCCCGTCACCAACCCGACAGCGACGCCCTCCTCCAACGGCCTGTCCATCCTGAAAGGCCGCAATGCCGTAATCTTCGCTCCCCACCCCAAGGCCAAGGGCGCATCGAAGCTGGCCTGCGACTTCATGCGGGAAGCGCTGAAGAATGTCGGTGCCCCCGAGGACCTCGTGCAGTGCATCGAAGAACCCTCGATCGACCGCACCGGCGAGCTGATGCGGCACGTCGACCTCGTGGTGGCCACCGGCGGCGGGCCCATGGTAAAAGCCGCCTATTCCTCCGGCACGCCGGCCTTTGGCGTCGGTCCTGGCAATGCTGTCCAGTTGCTCGCCGAGGACGCCGATCCGGCCGACGCTGCCGCGAAGATATGCGTCAGCAAAGCCTTCGACAACGCGACCTCCTGCTCGAGCGAAAACTCGGTGGTGGCCCACGCCGCCGTCTACGATGCCTTTGTCGCCGCGATGAAGGAAAAGGGCGCCTACCTCTGCACTGCCGAGGAAAAAACCCTTCTCCGCGCCTGGCTCTGGCCCGTCGGCAAGGACGGCCACGAGGCCCTCAATCCGAAAGTGATCGCACGCACGGCGATGGTCATTGCCGAGGGTGCGGGTATCAAGGTCCCCGAGGGGACCCGAGTCCTCATGGTGGAGGCCCAGCTGCCGCGAAGGGGCGGTCCTGCGGTGGACAAGTGGGCCCAGGAAAAGATCTCCCCCGTCCTGGCATTGTGGAAGTGCCCCGATTTCCACAGCGGCCTCGAAGCCCTTGTCCTCATCACCGACGCCTGTGGCACGGGCCACTCCTCTGGCCTCTTCAGCCAGAAGGATGAGTACATCCAGGCGATGGGACAGACCATGCGCTCGAGCCGGGTCATGATCCGCCAGGGCATGGCATCGGGCAATGGCGGCACCTTCGCCAACGGCATGCCCTCCACCGTCACCCTGGGCTGCGGCACCTGGGGCGGAAACATCACAACTGAGAACATCCACTGGAAGCACTTCATCAACGTGACCTGGCTTGCCCTCCCCCTGCCATTGAACCGCCCCTCCGACGAGGAGATCTTCGGGACCCTCTGGGCCAAATACGGGAAGTGATGCAATGAAACTCCACGAGCACGAGGCCAAGGAAGTCTTCGCGAAGGCCGGGATTCCAGTCCCGCGCTCGATCCTCGCCACGGACGCGGCGGCAGCCTCCCGGGCGGCTGCCGAGATCGGTTTTCCCTGCGTCCTCAAGTCCCAGGTCCTTATGGGCGGGCGCGGAAAGGCAGGGCTCATCAGGCTCGTCAAGGATGCTCCAGCGGCACAGGAAGCCGCGCAGGAGCTCTTCGCCAGCCCCCATGGCGTCCACAAGCTCCTCGTGGAAGAAGCGGTCGCAATTGATCGGGAAATCTACCTTTCCATCACCGTCGATCCGGTGGCCGCGGAGGCGGTCGTGCTGGCCTGCGCCCAGGGCGGGGTGGAGATCGAGGAACTCGCGGCCACCGCACCCGAAAAGATCTTTCGCGAGAGCGTGAGCCTTGCAGAGGGCTTCCCTCCCTTCAGGGCGCGAAACCTCTGCATGTCCCTCGGGCTCTCGGGCGACCTGGCCAAACAGGCAGCGGCTATCCTCGACGCCCTCTGGAAGTGCTTCCGCACCAACGACGCCGAGCTCGTGGAGATCAATCCCCTCTTTGTGACAAAATCCGGCAGCCTCGTCGCCGGGGACGGAAAGCTCCTCATCGACGATTCTTCCCTGTTCAGACAATCTGGCCGCGAAGCGGGGCGGGACTACTACGATTCCGATGCCGCCTTCGAGGCTGCGGCGGAGGGCATACCCTACCTCCAGTTCGATGGGGACATCTCGCTGATGTGCGCGGGAGCAGGGCTCACCACCGTCGTTTACGACCTCATCATCGACGAGGGAGGAACTGTTGCCAACTACCTTGAGTTCGGTGGCCCCAACTATCGCAAGGCTGTCCGTGCCATGGAACTCTGCCTCAAGAACAACCCCAAGGTAATACTGATTGTCACCTTCGGAACCATAGCCCGGGCCGATGTCATGGCCGAGGGCATCACGGATGCCATCGCCCGGCTGAAACCGAAATGCCCGATCATTCCCTGCATCAGGGGCACTGGGGAGGACAAGGCCGTGGAGATGCTTAGGGCGGCGGGCCTTGAGCCCCTCTTCGATACCGAGGAAGCGGTGCGCAAGGCAGTTGGACTCGCAGGCCATGCGGCTAACCTGGGGGGCCCCCGATGAGCGTCTTCATCGACCGCGGGGACAGGGTCCTCATCCAGGGTATCACCGGCAGCGAGGGCTCCTTCTGGACCAGGCACATGATCGAGCTCGGTACGACCGTCGTCGCCGGGGTGACTCCGGGCAAGGAAGGACAGAGTGTCGAGGGGATCCCTGTCTACCATACAGTGCGCCGTGCTGTCGCAGAACATCCAGCCAATGCTGCCATGCTTTTCGTGCCTCCACGCTTTACCAAGGACGCCGTCTTCGAGGCCCTCGACGCAGGCATCAGGAAGATCGTCACGATAGCCGAGGGGATTCCCCTCCACGAATGCCTCGAAATAAGGGCTGCCGCCCGCGACCGGGGCGCCCGTGTCGTCGGTGGCAATACCTCGGGTGTCATCAGTCCCGGCCGCGCCATGATGGGCATGTTTCCCTTCTGGATCGAGCGCGTCTACAGGCCCGGGCGCATCGGCATCATGACTCGCTCCGGCAGTCTCACCAACGAGGTGACCGCGATGGTCGTGGCCGCAGGTTTCGGCGTCTCGAGCCTCATAGGCGTTGGCGGCGACTCCGTGCCAGGCACGCGCTTCGCAGAGCTCCTTCCCGACTTTGAAGCCGACACGGACACCGATGCTGTCGTCATAATTGGTGAGTTGGGCGGCACGATGGAGGAAGAGGTGGCTGAAGCCATGGAAGCCCGGCTCTTCACCAAGCCCCTCGTAGCCTTCCTGGGCGGACGCAACGCCCCAAAAGGCAAGCGCATGGGCCACGCGGGAGCCATCGTCACAGGAGGGAAGGGCACGGTGGCGGGCAAGACAGCCACCCTCAGGAGGGCTGGCGCACTGGTAGCCGCGCGGCCACGTGAGGTCGGCAGCCTCCTCGCTGAACTCCTGGGCAGGGTGCCCGGATCGAAGGCCTGATGGCCGCAGCCATCGAGGGATCCACAGCAGCGGCAGCGGAGGGCCGGCCTCCTGGGCCCCAGCCCATCCTGCCGCCCCGCGAGCGGAAGGCCCCCTCCCTCCAGCGCCGCCTCCTGATACTCGGCATTGGGATAGTCGTACTTGTGCTTGTATTCGGAGCGCGAATCCCGGATTCGATCCGCACTGTGCACGGCGCGACCCTCGCCGCTTCTGGCCAACACGCACTCGCCGTCCTGGCCTTCGCCCTCGTGCTCTGGATCGGGGAAGCCCTCCCCTTCCACATGACAGGCTTTATCGCCATGGGACTCCTCGCCCTGGTGAATGTCCAAGGCTGGTCGGAGCTCGTGAAGACCGGCTTCGGCGACGAGGCGACGGTCTTCTTCATCGGCGTCCTCGCCCTTGCCTCTGCCCTCGGACGATCGGGCCTCGCCGCCCGACTCGGCCGCCTCGTCCTCCGTTTCGCCGGTGGCTCGACCCGTGCCTTGGTCTTCTGGTTCCTCGTAGCCGGGGCCTTCCTCGCGATGTGGGTGACGGCACTGGCTGCTGCTGCCCTCATGCTGCCTTTGGCCCGAGGCATCCTCCGTGACGAGGGAGACGAGCCTGGAAGCAAGTTCGGCGCCGCCCTCATGCTCGCCGTGGCCTTCGGGCCCCTTGTCGGAGCCTGCGGCGCGCCCTCGGGTTCGGGCTCCAATCCGGTCGCCCTCCGCTTCCTGGCAGACATCGCCCAATTCCATATCAGTTACCTCGACTGGATGCGGATCGGCATTCCTGTCGTCATCGCCCTTCTGCCCCTCGCCTGGGCTGCGATCATCCTTCTCTTTCCCCCCGAACGGGCGCGGCTGCAAGGCTTAGCCACGAGTTCCATAGTTGCAGGCTCCGAAAAATCGACGCCGCTGTCCCATGACGAAAGGGCTACGGGCATCGTATTCCTCCTTGTTGTCGCCTGCTGGCTCGGAGCGCCCTGGCTTGAGAAGCTCGCTGGAGTGAAGATCTCCCTGGCCCTCGTGGCTGCCCTCGGCGCCGCTGCCCTCTTCCTTCCCGGCCTCACTTCCTTCCGCTGGAAGGAGCTCGAAAAGGACCTGGACTGGGCAGGCATCCTCCTCATCGCGACGGGGATAGCCCTCGGCACAGCCCTCTACAAGAGCGGCGCTGCAGCCTGGGCTGCATCCCTGGTGCTGGGAGGCATCGGCGCCCTCTCGCCCTTCTGGCGCATTGCTGCAGTGGTTGTGGGAGTGCTCGTGGTCAAGGTTGTCTTCTCGTCGAACACCCTCACCGGGACCATCATAGTTCCCCTGATCCTGGCCCTGGGGGTGACGCTGGGCATCGACGCGCGCCTGCCAGCCCTCGCGGCGGCCTTCACGGCCAACCTGGCGGTCATACTGGTTACGACGAGTCCGGTCAACGTACTTCCCTGGTCGACAGGCTACTTCTCCATCGCGGACATGGCCCGGACCGGGCTGGTCTTCGCCCTTCCCGCCGCATTGGCGCTGGCGACTATCTTCAGGCTCCTCGGGCCTCGGCTACTGGGGTAGCCGGCCGTCCCCGGCCACGGCTACCAGGGTAGCTGGCCGTTCCAGCCTGGGTCCCTCCGGTAGACGGCCGCAGCAGATCAGGCAGGCTCCCCTAGAAGGTAATCTCCTTCGACTTCGACACCTTCATGAAGATCGCCAGCGATACGATAGTCAGCAATGTAAGGATCGTAGCCAAAGCGGCCGCATAGCCGTAGTTGCCCCGAGTCACGAAGGTATAGATGCCGAGGGTCAGGGTCACCGTCTTGGAATTGTAGAGGATGATGGCCGCCGACAGTTCGGTGATGATCGTCACCCAGCTGATGATGGCGCCGGAGATGATCCCGTTGCCCATCATCGGCACCGTGATCTCGAAGAAGGTCTTGAGCTTCGAGGAGCCGAGGCTGATCGCGGCCTCCTCCACGGTGATGGGTATCTGCTGGAGGATGGCCACCGAGGATCTGATGGTGTAAGGCAGGCGGCGTATACAGAGGGCGATGACCATGATGGCCACCGTGCCGGTGAGCACCAGGGGCTTCTTGTTGAAGGCCATCACGAGGCTGATGCCGACCACCGATCCCGGGATGACATAGGGCAGCATGGACATGGTGTCGATGGTCGAGGTGACGAGGTTGGGCCTCCGCACCACGAGGTAGGAGATGATGATACCTATTATGATCACTGCCACCAAGGCGATGCCGCCGATGACAAAGGTATTGGGGATGGAGTCGCCCATCCGCTTCAGGGCGGCAGTGTAGCTTCCGAACGAGTAGCCGGGCTTGAAGATCTTGCCCGAGGTGTTCTGGAAGGACTGGTAGACGATGTAGAGCTGGGGCAGGAAGGAAAGCCCCACAATCCCGTAGGTGAAAAGGTGGATGAAGACGTTGAAGGGCCCCCTGGCCTTCTTGCGCTCGATGGGATGGAGGGCGTTCATCGTGAAGGCAAAGCGGCTGGAAAGGTAGCGCTGGACGAGGAAGAAGGCTGCGGTTATGAGGATGGCGATCACGCTGATGGCCGCGGCAAAATTGAAGTCGGTGCCCGTCTCGCCGAGGAACTGCGTGTAGATCTCGACGGTGAAGACCCGGTAGCCCTCGCCGATGAGGAGGGGCGTGCCGAAGTCTGCGAAGGCGCGCATGAACACCAGGAGGCCTGCGGCGAGGATGGTGGGCATGCACAGGGGTATGACGACCTTGAAGAACCGTGCGACCCCCGAGCAGCCCAGGTTGTCGGAGGCCTCCAGCAGCGAGTTGTCGATGTTCTTGAGCGCCCCCGAAAGGTAGAGGAACACGAGGGGAAAGAGCTGGAGAGTCAGCACTAAAAGGATGCCGTTGAAGCCATAGATGTCCGGCATCACCAGGCCCGTGAGCTGCTTGACAAAAACAGTGATGATGCCCGAACGGCCCAGGAGCTGGATCCAGGCATAGGCGCCGATGAAGGGTGCGGACATGGAACACAGTATTATGAGGACCTGGAGGAAGGACTTCCCCCTCATCTCATAGAGGTTGTAGAAGTAGGCCATCGGAACCCCGATGACCAGGGTCAGGATTGTTGACCAGATCGTGACGTTGAAGCTATGGACAAGGGTCTGCCAGTAGTACTTGGCACCAAAGAACTTCGCGAACCACTCGAGGCTGAGGCGTCCGCCCTCCCCCACCACCGAATTGCGGAGTATCGCAAACATGGGATAGAGGAGGAAGATGGCGTAGGCCACAAAGATGGCGACGTAGAGGACCGTCCAGATGTCGAACATCCGCCTTCGCGCCATGTCAGGCCCCGATTGCGTCGTTGCGGACGCCGGCGAGGATGTTCCTGCTTCCATCAGAAGTGAAGACATTGATCATTTCGGGCCTGGGCGCAAGCCGCATCACACTGCCCTCGGGTATGGCGTTGTCGAGCCTGGACTCCTGGATGATCTCGCCCTGCAGTCCCGAGTCGAGGTGGACATGATAGTGGGTATTGGGTCCAAGGAAGACCGCGCTGTCCACGGTTGCCCTGAGTCCGGGCTCTCCCTCGGCACCGATCCTGAATTCCTCGGGTCTGATCGAAGCGAGGACGGCCATGTCCTTCCGGAATTCCCCACATACATTGGGAAGGGGAACCGAATAGCCGTCGGAAAAGCGAAGCTTCATGGCCTGGCCCTCCGTCTCAAGGCGAGCCTCGATGAGGTTGGTCCGCCCGATGAAGCTCGCGACGAAGAGGTTGGCCGGCCTCTGGTAGATGTCCCTCGGCGTGCCGAGGTGCTGGATGATCCCGTCCTTCATCACCGCAATGCGGTCGCTCACCGCCATCGCCTCTTCCTGGTCGTGGGTGACGTAGACGGTGGTGATGCCGATGCGGTGCTGGATCTCCTTGATGGCAAAACGCATCTCGACCCGGAGCTTGGCGTCGAGGTTGCTGAGCGGCTCGTCCATCAACAGGACATCGGGCTGGATGACCAGGGCCCGCGCGAGTGCCACCCGCTGCTGCTGGCCCCCTGAGAGCTTTTCGGGCATGCGGTCGCGGAACTCGGCGATCTTCATGAGCTCCAGGAATTTCAGGGTCTCGCTCTCGATGCGGTCCTTGGCGTACCTGCGGTTCCTGAGTCCGAAGGCCACGTTGCGCTTGACCGAGAGGTGGGGGAAGATCGCGTAATTCTGGAACACCATGCCGATGTTCCGCTTGCTCGGATCCACAAGGTTGATGAGCCGGTCGTTAAAAAAGAAGTCACCGCCCTCGATCGTGTTGAAGCCCGCGATCATCCTGAGCAGTGTCGTCTTGCCACAGCCCGAGGGTCCGAGGAGGGTGAAAAACTCCCCCTCCCTGATGTCGAGCGAGAGGTCGGGAATGACGGTGATCTGGCCGTAGCGCTTGACGGCGTTCCTGATCCTGATACTGACGCTCATGGTCTCTCCGATCCTCCCCTGTATGCTCATTTTCTGGAGAGCGTAAAAAACCGGGCGGGTTCACCGCCCGGCTGGCATTCATGTTTTCCTAGTTCAGCTTGGCCCAGAGGTCGGACCACTTCTTCTGCATTTCTTTCTTGTGGGCGGAGGTGTAGGCGATGTCCTCGTAGGCGACCTTGATGGACGACATCGGCTGGAGGTTGGGGTTGGTATTGGGGAACTTGGGATTGACCGTCCTGTTGGTGAGGCCCGCGACGATCTTCTGGCACTCGTCGGAGACCAGGAAGTCCATGAAGAGCTTGGCGTTGTCGATGTTCTTGGCACCGGCGACGATGGCGCTGGCAGCGGGAAGCCAGACAGCCCCTTCCTTGGGATAGACAACGCGCACATTTTTCGCGCCATCGGCGAGGAGGGCGACGGAGGGATCCTCGTAGGTGAGTCCGACGACATATTCGCCAGCGTAGACGCCCTTGTAGACCGCCGAAGAGCCGGAGGTGAGCTTGCCGCTGAGCTGCTTGATCAGGGACTCCACGTAGGACCAGGCCTGGGGACTCTCGTAGCCGCCCTTGACCAGGAGGATGTTGCAGAGCTGGGCCCAGGCGCTCGAGGAGTCGGCGGGATTGGCCGAGGCGATCTTGCCCTTGAGGGCCGGATTGAGGAGATCGTCATAGCTGGTGATAGTGAGCCCCAGCTGCTTCTCGAGGTCGGTATTGACCAGGAGGTTGCTGCCGGAAAGGAGGTAATTGGTAAAGAACCCCGTCGTGTTCTGGTAGCCCGCAGGAAGGCTGGCGTTGTTCCTGGCGACATACTTCTGGAAGATGTCGAGGTTGGTCAGGTAGACGCCCATGTTGACGCCGCCAAACATCACGTCAGATTGGGGATTGGCCTTCTCCGCGTTCAGCTTGGACAGGGCGGGGCCCGTGCCCATGGACTGGAGGCTGATCTTTATGTTGTTCTGGTCGCCGAAGTAGGTCAGGATGCCCTGGATTTCCCCGTCGGAGTTCGGCGAGTACACGATAAGGTTGCCTGCGGCGAAGGCCATGCTGCCCATGGCAAACAGGGCGATGACCGCGATTGCGGCCCTGTGACGGATTTTCATGAGATCCTCCTGGACAAAAACAGTGGTTTACCGTTCCAAGGTCGACCCTTCCGGATCGTGAGCGGGTGAAGGAAAGTATAGTTCCATCTGGCCAAAGGTCAATACGACGGACAAAGGACCCGGAGGATTTCGGTCCACTAGACCGCCGAAGCTGTCCTGAAACAGTCTTCCCAGGCCGAGCCTTTGCGGTACCAGGCCGCAGGTTGGCCAAGCGGGGCCGCAGCCTCTACCCAGGCCCTTCCACAGACCGTTTCCCCGGTCCACAGATGCACCCAATTGCCATCGATGATCCTGGCGCGGCGCGAGGTAGCTCCCTTCTTCAGCACGGGGGCGACCAGGAGGTCCGGGCCGCAGAGGAACTGATCCTGGATGCGCCAGGCCTGTGGATCGCCCTCGTCCGCAAAGAAGAGGGGCCGGAGGATGGGCGTGCCGCGCGTCGAGCATTCATGGGCCAGGTCCCGGAAATAGGGCGAAAGGGCGACGCGGAGACGGCCCATGCGGGCCAGGGCTTCCAGGGTCCCGGCGTCCGAGTCGAACTGCCAGTTGCTCTGGGGCCTGTTGCCCTCGTGGCTCCGCATCCAGATCGTAAAGGCCGCCATCTCCGCCCAGCGGAGAAAGAGTTCCTTTGTCCGCCTCAGATGGAAGAGCGTCGTGTAGCCACCGATGTCGGAGTGGTGGTAGCCATGGCCCATCATCGCCAGCGAAAGGGCTGCAGGGATAACGCTGGCTATGCCGTCGTCCTTCGACCAATCGACGTTCTGGTCGCCTGCCCACATGTGGTGGCACCAGCGCTGGCTGCCCGAGTAGCCGGCCCGCATGAAGAAGGTCGCCTTCCCCTCCATGCCCGCCTCCTCGATGGCCTCGTAGTTGACCCGCGCCCAGAGGCTGGGCCAGAGGTTGTGGGCGTATTCCGCGGGGCTGCCGTCGAAGAGCGTGCAGTCGGCAGGGAGGTACTCGCCGAAATCGGCCATCCATCCGAGCATGCCCTGGCCCAGGAGGTTCTGCTTGATCAGCTCCTTGAACCAAGTCCTGGCTGCAGGGTTGGTGAGGTCGGGAATGCCTGCCTCGAACTCGCCGGCGTCCATGCGGTAGCTTTTGCCCGCGTGATCCCGGACGAGGAGGCCAAGCCGGTCGAGTTCCCCGAAGATCGGCTTGTCAGAGGCGAAGTAGCAGTTGACATAGCCGAGGAAGGCGATCCCCTTTTCTCCTAATTGGACGCATTCCCGCCTCAGGTCAGGATAGAGGGACTCATCGAGCTCCCAGTTCCAGGAGAGCCGCTTCCCGAAGCCCGTGTATCGGACGCCAGCCCAGTCCTGTGCCCAGATGGCAGAGACCGGCACTCCGGCCCTGCGCGCAGCATCCGCCTTGGACTTGCAGGTTTCGAGCCCGCCCTGGATGCCGAGGGTGACTCCCTCATGCACATACTCCGGAGGCTCCGGCTGGAGGCCGAAATAGCAGGCGGTTTCCATAGCGAGCGCCTGCATGCCTGCAGCGGAACCGAACACGAGCCTCCGGGGTTTCTGCCTTGTGAGGAGGACGGCGCGGTCGCTACTGCGGAAATCGAATTCCGACCAGGCATCGGTCTCGAGGTGGACGCGGAGCCTCCGCGAGGTCGCATAACTTGGCTGCGGAAAAAAGGTCCACCACCAGGTGCCGCCGGCGCCATCGGCGAGGTCGGCCTTCCAGGTAGTGAGGGTGAGCTTGTTGCGGCCCACCCCCTGCTCGCTCGTCCACAGGGGCAGTTTCCGCCCCCTGAGGTTGAAATGGGAGAACTGCTCGCCGCAGCCGTAGATGCCCTCGCCACCTTCCGTGACCAGGGAAAGCCTGTAGCGGTTTGCCCACTCGGGTCCTTCCAGAAATTCAAGAACGAGGCTTTCGGCATCGCCACTTCCGCCTGGCAATTCCAGGCGGCCTGAATCCTCAGGCCCCCGCCTCGCGCCCTTTTGCA
>SESF01000084.1_pt1 | contig 17702 bp, 1 predicted proteins | sample 3171521 | NCBI WGS metagenome assembly SESF01 (sample SAMN10866945, study PRJNA518727) | freshwater metagenome | biome: subpolar coniferous forest; feature: holomictic lake; material: water; isolation source: holomictic Lake 227, 6 m and 8 m depth | place: Canada: near Kenora, Ontario | collected...
AAGCGGAGTAAATTATCAGTTGCAACTTAATAGTATAAACTCAGGAAGTCCAATAGCCGGTACAGGCGGTGCTTTGAGTTTTGGAACATTGACTGCTGCAGGCGGCTATACTGTCGTAGCAACCAATACTACAACCGGTTGTACCGCAAATATGACAGGAAGCGTTACCATTACGGTTAACGCATTGCCTACAGTTTACATAGTAACGGGAGGTGGTTCTTATTGCAGTGGCGGCTCAGGAGTGGCTGTTGGCTTGAGTGGTTCTCAAAACGGAGTCAACTATCAGTTGCAGCTTGGAGCAGTAAATACAGGTAGTCCTGTATCCGGAACCGGAAGTTCAATTAGTTTTGGTGCTCAGACTTCTGCCGGAACTTATTCGGTGATTGCATCGAATGCTTCTACCGGTTGTACATCAACTATGACAGGTACTGCGATTGTCACCATAAATCCATTGCCCACAGCTTATATTGTAACCGGAGGCGGTACCTATTGCAGCGGAGGTTCAGGTGCAGCAGTAGGTTTGAATAATTCGCAAACCGGGGTCAACTATCAGTTACAACTTGGCGGAGTAAATGATGGTTCCGCATTAGCTGGTAATGGAAGTGCACTGAGCTTTGGTGTCAAGACTGCTACAGGTACATATACCGTTGTTGCTACAACTGTATCAACCGGATGTACTTCAAGCATGACAGGAAGTGTTAGTATTAGTACAAATCCATTACCCACAATCTTTAATGCAACAGGTGGTGGAACGGATTGCAGCGGAGGTTCAGGTGTAATTATCGGTTTAAGTGGATCTCAAACAGGAGTAAATTATCAATTACATATCGGAGGTGTAAATACGGGATTACCAATTTCAGGTACAGGAAGTGCCTTAAATTTTGGTGCACAAGTTACTGCCGGAACATACACGATTGAAGCAACCAATGCCTCCACCGGATGTATTATAAATATGAATGGAAACATTACTGTAACTGTAACTGCTCTTCCTTTAACTTATAATGTCACAGGTGGCGGATCATATTGCAGTGGTGGTTCAGGAGTTATTGTAGGTTTGAGTAATTCTCAGGTTGGAGTAAATTATCAGTTAAGGATTAATGGATCAGATACCGGAAGTCCGGTTTCAGGTACAGCTTCTGCAATCAGCTTTGGTTCCCAGTCAACTGCCGGAACCTATACCGTTGTTGCGACCAATGCTTCCACATCTTGTAATTCTATCATGACAGGCAGCGTGAGTGTTTCAATAAATCCATTGCCAACAATATACACAGTAACCGGAGGCGGTTCATTTTGTTCCGGAGGTTCAGGTGTCGCTTTAGGCTTAAGTAATTCACAAACCGGAATCAATTATCAATTGCATATTGGTGGAGTCAATACCGGATTACCAATCGCAGGTACCGGGAGTGCAATAAGTTTTGGTTCCCAGCTTACTGCCGGAACTTACACCATCGAAGCAACCAATGCTTCAACCGGATGTATCTCAAATATGACCGGAACTGCATCGGTTACAGTTAATCCATTACCAACGGTAACATTTACTGCCGGAGTTGCATCCGCATGCGCCGGTTCATCAGGGAATGTCTATACCACACAGGCTGGTATGAGCAACTATGATTGGATTGTTTCTGCTGGTGGAACGATTACTTCCGGAGGAGGAATCGGTAATAATTCGGTAACTGTGACATGGAATACCGCCGGATCGCAAAGCGTTTCGGTTAATTATGACAATGGAAACGCTTGTACTGCAATCACTCCGGCTATTTACAATGTAACAGTAAGTGCATTGCCACTAAGCTATAATGTGACCGGTGGCGGATCATTTTGTACTGGCGCGTTGGGTGTAGCAGTTGGTTTGAGCAATTCACAAACCGGTGTAAATTATCAATTGCAATTAGTTGGAGTTAATAATGGAAGTCCGGTAACCGGAACAGGAAGTGCAATTAGTTTTGGAAATAAGATTGCAGCAGGATTATATACTGTGGTAGCAACCAATACATCCAGTTCATGTACATCCAATATGACCGGAAGTGCAACAATTGCAGTTAATCCTTTGCCAGTCGTAACTTTCACAGGCGGACCAGCAACTGTTTGCGAGGCTTCAACCGGAAATGTTTATACTACTCAGGGCAGTATGAGTAATTATCAATGGAATGTTTCAGCCGGAGGTACAATAACTTCCGGAGGCGGAACCGGCAATAATTCAGTAACTGTAACATGGGATAATACTGGTGCCCAAAGTGTATCAGTTAATTATACGAATGGAAACGGATGCACTGCAGCCATCGCCACCAATTATCCGGTTACTGTGAATCCATTGCCTACCATGGTGATCGCTTCTCCGGCAACCTGTTCATTAAATCTGTTAACTTATTCGGTAAGTGTAACCGTGAGTTCAGGAACAGTAACAAGTACCTCTGGTGCGGTCAGTCATGTTGGCAATTTGTGGACAGTAAGTGCTGTTCCCACGGGTACGAATATTATACTTACTCTTACGGATGCTGTAAGTTGTGCCACAACATTATCGATTACAGCTCCTGATTGCAGTTGTCCGGTTATTTCTGCTCCGCTTAGTGGCGGGGATAAGGAATATTGCGTGGGGAGTTCAGTTCCGGCAATTACTGCAAGTGTTTCTTCCGGAATAACTGTCGATTGGTATAATGTGCCTTCCGGAGGAACCGCATTGGCAACAAGTACATTAAGTTATACTCCGGCTTCTGCAGGAGTTTATTATGCTGAAGCAAGAAATTCAACAACAAATTGCAAGAGTAGTACACGTACTTCAATAACAATCAACTCAAATCCAGTCACTGGTGCCACCAGTTTTACAGCCGGAGCAACCACTGTTTGTCAGGATGCAGCTGATGAAACTTATACTGCAACAGCAGCTAACAACACTTCAATAACTTACAGCGTTTCACCAGCCGGAGCAGGAACAATTAGTTCATCTACCGGAATTCTGAACTGGTCAGCATTGTTCAGCGGAACAGCCACAGTGAGAGCCACAGCTACCGGTTTGTGCGGTACAAGCTTTGCCGACCGTGTTGTCATTGTAAATCCAACTACCGGACCAACCACCTTTACCGCAGGAGCAATTACTGAATGTCAGGATGCTGCCGATGAAACTTATACTGCAACAGCAGCTAACAATACTTCAATAACTTACAGCGTTTCACCTGCCGGAGCAGGAACAATTAATTCAACTACCGGCGTAATGAATTGGTCGGCATTGTTCAGCGGAACAGCAACGATCACAGCAACAGCAAACGGATTATGTGGAATAACCCATGCAGACCGCGCAGTGCCTGTAAATCCTACCATTGGTACAACCAACTTTACTGCCGGATCAATTTCTGAATGTCAGGATGCACCTGATGAAACCTACACTGCCACGGCAGCAAACAGCACTTCAATAAGTTATTCTGTTTCACCGGCAGGAGCAGGTACTATTAATTCCTCCACAGGAGTCATGAACTGGTCGGCCTCATTCAGCGGAACAGCCACAGTGAGAGCCACAGCTATCGGATTGTGCGGTACAAACTTTGCCGACCGTGTTGTCACAGTAAATCCATCAACCGGTGCAACAAGCTTTACTGCCGGAGCGATTACTTTGTGCCAGGATGCTGCCGATGAAACCTATACCGCCACTGCAGCAAACAGCACTTCGATAAGCTATAGCGTTTTGCCGGCAGGAGCAGGAACAATCAATTCCTCCACCGGTGTGATGAACTGGTCACCCTCATTCAGTGGAACTGCCACAGTGAGAGCCACAGCTAACGGTTTGTGCGTTACAAGCTTTGCCGACCGTGTTGTCATTGTAAATCCAACAACTGGTGCAACCAGTTTTACTGCCGGTGCTATCACGGAATGTCAGGATGCTGTTGATGAAACTTATTCTGCTACAGCGGCGAACAGCACATCCATAAGCTACAGTGTTTTACCGGCCGGAGCAGGAACAATCAATTCATCCACAGGAGTAATGAACTGGTCGGCCTCATTCAGCGGAACTGCCACGATCACGGCTACCGCCACTGGTTTGTGCGGAACAACTCAGGCAGATCGTGTAGTTACTGTAAATCCGGCCACCGGTGCGACCAGCTTTACTGCTGGTTCAACATCAGATTGTCAGGATGCTGCTGATGGAACATATACAGCGACAGCAGCAAACAGTACATCAATAACTTATAGCGTATTGCCAGCAGGAGCAGGAACAATTAATTCCTCCACCGGGGTTATGAACTGGTCACCTTCATTTAGTGGAACAGCAACCATCACCGCCACAGCTACAGGATTGTGCGGAACAACTCAAGCAGATCGTGCAGTCACAGTGAATCCAACCACTGGAATAACCACCTTTACTGCAGGTGCCATTGTTTTATGCCAGGATGCTACTGATGAAACTTATACAGCAACATCAGCCAACAGTACATCAATAACTTATAGCGTTTTACCAGCCGGTGCAGGGACAATTAACTCATCCACAGGTGTTATGAACTGGTCAGCCCTATTCAGCGGAACTGCTACCATCACAGCTACTGCAAGCGGATCTTGCGGAACAACCCATGCAGACCGTTTAGTTACAGTAAATCCTACCATTGGTTCAACCAGCTTTACTGCCGGTGCAATCACCGAATGTCAGGACGCAGCTGATGAAACATATACTGCCACAGCAGCCAATAGTACATCAATAACTTATAGTGTTTCACCTGCCGGAGCCGGAACAATCAATTCGTCCACCGGGCTTATGAACTGGTCTGCCTCATTCAGCGGAACAGCAACGATCACTGCCAATGCCACCGGATTATGTGGAACAAGCAGTGCAACACGAACAGTAACAGTAAATCCATCTACCGGGACTACCAGTTTTACAGCTGGTGCAACAACGCTTTGTCAGAATGCTGCAGATGAGACTTATACTGCCATCTCGGCCAATAGTACAGCTATAACTTACAGTGTTTCACCAGCCGGAGCAGGGACAATCAATTCCTCTACCGGAGTCATGAACTGGTCCGCATCTTATGACGGAATTGCAATTATTACTGCTACTTCGACAGGATTATGCGGAACCACGAGTGCAACACAATCGGTAACCATCAATAAATTACCTGGTGTAATCGCCGGATCAGACCGGACGATCTGCAATGGATCAAGCACAACTCTTGGAGCATTGCCTGTTTCAGGAAGTACATATAGCTGGACTTCTTCACCGCTTGGGTTTACCTCCAGTTTGGCCAATCCAACAGTGAGTCCTTCGGTTTCAACAAGCTACACGGTAGTTGAAACGATAACCGCCACGGGTTGTTCTGATTCTCAAAGTGTCCTGGTAAATGTAAACCCATTACCGGTTGTTTCTGCACCGGCTTCCGTATGTGTTGGAAGCACTATCACATTATCACCTGTAACAGGTGGAACATGGAGCAGCAGCAATAATGCAGTTGCAACGGTAACTAATGCAGGAATAGTAAGCGGAATATCTTCAGGAACGGTAAACTTTACTTTTACAAATACAATTACCGGTTGTAGTTCAACCACTACTTCAGTTTCAGTAAATCAGGAAGCAGTATTTACCACCTGTCCTTCAGATATTTTGCAACATACTGAATTAAATCTTTGCAGTGCAATGGTTTCTTATTCAGCTGTTACATCCGGTGTGCCAGATCCTGATGTAACCTATTTATTCACGGGAGCGACCACAGGCAGTGGTGCCGGTTCAGGGAGTGGTTCAGTGTTTAATACAGGAGTTACTACCGTTGTCATTACCGCAACAAATACCTGTGGCACCAAAACCTGCAGTTTTAATATTACTATTAGAGATAATGAAATACCAGTAATAATCTGTCCTGCAAATATTACTCAAACATCCGATGCGGGAGTTTGCGGTGCAGCAATTTCAATAACCAATCCAACAGCCACTGACAATTGTTCGGTAAGCTTTATTTTTAAAGGAGTTCGTTCAGATGCCTTGGCATTGAATGATGTTTATCCGGTTGGAACAACTACGATTTCATGGACTGCCACTGACGCAGCTTTAAATACTTCTTTAACTTGTGATCAGATTATTACTGTAACAGATGATGAAAAACCTGTTATTATTTGTCCTGACAATATTTTGCAAACAGCAGATGCCGGAATTTGCGGAGCTGCTTTTACAGTTATTAATCCGACAGCAACCGATAATTGTTCAACGAGTTTTACTTTCAACGGAGTTCGTTCGGACGCTTTGGCTTTATCAGCGGTGTATCCGGTTGGAATCACAACAATTACCTGGACCGCAACCGATGCGGCTTTAAACACTTCAGCAAGTTGTTCGCAGACTGTTACAATAACTGATGACGAAAAGCCGGTCATTACTTGTCCTGATCATATCACCCAAAATACCGATGCCGGCGCTTGCCAGGCCTCAGTAACTATCACTCCTCCAAAAGCTACCGACAACTGTTCTTCAATCTTTACTTTTACAGGAGTTCGTTCGGATTTATTAGCACTGAACGCATTATATCCTACAGGAAATACTACCATTACATGGACTGCAACTGATGCCGCAGGAAACACCTCTTTGAGTTGTGATCAAACGATTTCGGTTACTGATCATGAAAAACCAGTAATCAGTTGTCCGGCAAATATTGCCCAAACAAATGATGCCGGAGTTTGCGGTGCAGCATTGACGATTACGGATCCTACCGCAACAGATAATTGTTCAACAAGCTTTATTTTTGCCGGAGTTCGTTCGGATGCATTGCCTTTGTCCGCAGTTTATCCGGTTGGAATTACAACGATTAACTGGACTGCAACTGATGTTTCAGGAAATACCTCATTGAGCTGCAACCAGACTGTTACTGTAACTGACAATGAGAAACCAGTTATTGTTTGTCCTGCAAATATTATACAGACAGCCGATGCCGGAGTTTGCGGAGCTTCAGTTTCCATAGATAATCCAACAGCAACTGACAATTGCTCGACCAGCTTTTCTTTTTCGGGAGTTCGTTCGGATGCCCTGGCCTTATCAGCAGTTTATCCGGTTGGAATCACTACCATCCAATGGACTGCAACCGATCTGGCAGGAAATACTTCATTAAGTTGCAATCAGACGGTGAGAATAACAGATGATGAAAAACCAGTTATAAGTTGCCCTGAAAATATGACACTTGAAGCCGATGCCGGAGCTTGCGGTGCATCTGTAACTGTCGTTGATCCAACGGCAACAGACAATTGTTCGTCATCGTTTACCTTTATTGGAGTTCGTTCGGATTTATTAGCGCTGAACGCTTTATATCCGGTCGGAAATACTACCATCACCTGGACTGTTAAGGATGCATCAGGAAACAGCTCCCTGAGTTGCGATCAATCGATTACGGTTACTGATCATGAGAAACCATTAATCAGTTGTCCGGTAAATATTAACCAAACAGCCGATGCAGGAGTATGTGGCGCAGCATTGACCCTTGCAAATCCTACGGCCACAGATAATTGTTCGACAAGCTTTACTTTTGCCGGCGTTCGTTCGGATGCATTGGCTTTATCGGCAGTTTATCCGGTAGGAATCACTACAATTACCTGGACTGCAACTGATGCATCCGGAAATACCTCATTGAGCTGCAACCAGACTGTCACCATAACAGACCATGAGAAACCAACCATTGTTTGTAAGTCAGATATTATTCAGACTTCTGATGTAGGAGTTTGCGGAGCTTCGGTCTTCATCTCAAATCCAACTGCAACGGATAATTGTTCATCAAGCTTTATTTTTGCCGGAGTTCGTTCGGACGCCTTGACTCTATTATCGGTTTATCCGGTTGGAATTACAACGATAACCTGGACTGCTACCGATTTGGCAGGAAATACATCATTAAGCTGCAATCAGACTGTGACCATTAACGATGACGAAAAACCAGTGATAACCTGCCCTGCGCAGATTACCTTGCCAGCTGTGGCAGGAGTTTGCGGCGGATCAGTCACGATAGTTAATCCGACTGTAACTGATAATTGTCCGGCATCAATATCCGTTATTGGGGTTCGTTCGGATGCCCTGGCTTTATCAGCGGTTTATCCGGTCGGAACTACAACCATCACCTGGACTGCAACCGATGCAGCCGGAAACATTTCTGAAAATTGTATTCAGAATGTAAAAGTTACTGATAATGAAAAACCAGTTGCTATCTGCAAAAACGTGACTCTTAATTTGGATGAATCTGGTAATGCTACATTAAATGCTGGTGATATCAATAACGGCAGCACCGACAATTGCGGAATTAAGTCGGTTGTTGCTTCCAAAACTTCATTCACTTGTTCTGATATTGGTGCAAACCATGTAACCTTAACTGTAACTGATAACAGTGATAATTTTTCAAGCTGCGATGCAACAGTAACTGTGACTGACACCAATGCTCCCGTACTTTCAATCGGTAACATATCGGTACACGAAAATGACGGCAATGCTGTTTTTACGGTCAGCCTAAGCAATCCGAGAACATGCGATGTTTCATTCACTGTAAACACTGCCGACAATACTGCACTTTCTACTTCTGATTATACTTCCATAAATAATGTGGTGTATACCATACCGGGAGGTTCAAGCTCAGTAACTGTTTCGGTTCCAATCACGAACAATACTATTTATGAACCGACCGAGAATTTCTATGTGAACCTTTCAAATCCTGATCATGGTACTATTCCTGTTTCTCAGGGTATTTGTACAATTCTGGACGATGATGCTCCTCCATCAGTTACAATTGCTGATGCCAGTGCTACCGAAGGAAGTAATGTGATCTTCCCTGTAACTCTGAGTAATCCAAGTTCTGAAGCAATTACCCTGACATTTGGATTGACGAACGGTACTGCAAGTAATACCGATTATAATACTTCAAATGTTACCGTAACCATACCAGCAGGTTCTGTCAGCATCAATGTTGTTGTTCCAACGATTCAGGATTTAATTGATGAAAAAGACGAAACCTTTACCATCGCTGTTAAATCAGTAGATTCAGGAACTGCTGGCAATACAAGCGATACGGCCACCGGTACGATTATAGATGATGAAAATTATCCTGTTGCTGCCGATGATTCGGCAACGACACTGGAAGATACGCCAATTACCATCGACGTACTTGTCAATGATATTTTTGGAGATGACGGGCCTTCGACAGGACGAATAACTGCGAATAACGGCTTACATGGAACTGTTTATGTCAATGATGGTGGTACTCCAAACAATCCTGCAGACGACAAGGTCGTTTATTCACCAAATGCTGATTATAATGGATACGACAGTTTTAGCTATTCAATCTGTGATCCAACTCCTGATTGTTCTGTGGCAACTGTAACGGTATATGTTATTCCCTTGAATGATCTGCCATTTGCCAACGATGATCTGAATACAACTCTTGAAGATACTCCCCTAATAGGGGCAGATGTTACGGCCAATGATGTACCGAGTGGTGATGGCGGCAACGTATGGAGCCTGGTTGGCGCCAATGGCGGAGCAATTCATGGCAGTGTAACGATGAACTCCAATGGTACTTATAATTATATTCCGAATGCTAATTATCATGGAAGTGACAGTTTCACTTATCAGCTTTGCGATATTGACGGAGATTGCGATCAGGCGATCGTGAACATTACAATTACAGCAGTCAATGACTTCCCGGTAGCAGTCAATGATGTCATTACAACTCTGGAAGATGTTCCGATTATTGGAGCATCTGTAACGGTAAATGATATCCCAAGCGGTGATGGCGGCAATGTCTGGAGTTTAGTTGGAGCAAACGGAGGTGCAGCAAATGGTACGGTGACTATGAAACCTGATGGTACTTATGATTATATGCCAAAAGCCAATTTTAACGGCACTGATTATTTTATCTATCAGCTTTGCGATTCTGATGGTGACTGTGATCAGGCCAGGGTAACGATCTTTTTAAGTTCAGTAAATAATATTCCGTTGGCCGAGGATGATGTCAATTCGACTTTAGAAGACACCCCAATCATTGGCGCAACAGTTGCAACCAATGATATTCCAAGCGGAGATGGCGGAAATAAATGGAGTCTCTTTGGCACCTTTGGTGGAGCCTCACACGGCAAAGTTACCATGAGCGCCGATGGAAAATACAATTATACTCCTGATGCGAATTTTACCGGAACTGATACATTCATTTACCTTTTATGTGATATCGACAATGATTGTGCAGGCGCGACGGTTCAAATAACCGTAACACCTGTTAATGATCCACCGGTTGCAATAGACGACATTAACACCACATTTAAGGATATGAAGGTGAGCGGCAATGTGCTTACCAACGACAGTGATCCTGACGGTAACCTTATCACCATTAAAACAAGTCCGGTTACCGGACCGGCTAACGGATCCGTAACGATTAGCCTGGATGGAACATATACTTATACTCCAGTTGCAGGATTCTCCGGAACCGACAGCTTCGTTTACGAAATATGCGATAACGGCATTCCTTCCTTATGTGATCAGGCTAAAGTGACCATTAAGGTGATTGATTATACCGGTACAAACAATGCACCAGTAGCCATGAACGATGCCTATCAGGGTTCAGTCGGATTGCCGGTAAATGGAAATGTAATCAGCAATGATTTCGATCCGGACGGTAACCTGAATATGAATAGTGTAACTGTCATCGGATTGGATCCGTCCAATGGATCCTTCACTATGAATGCAAACGGGATTTTCAATTATATTCCTAATGCCGGCTTCATTGGCCAGGTAAGTTTTAATTACCGTATCTGTGATTTGGGATCACCACCATTGTGCGATATTGCTACTGTAACTATTGACATTAAGGCAAATCCTGATAAGAATTCAACTTTTGCTACGGATGACAGTTACTTTGGCAAGGAAGACAAACCAATGTCAGGTAATGTATTAACAAACGACAACGATCCTCAGGGAGATAAACAAACAGTGAATACGACCCCGATTATCTCTCCAAAGCATGGAACACTGGTTCTGAATTCAAACGGAACTTTTATCTATAATCCTGTGCCAAATTACTTCGGAACCGATCAGTTTGTCTATCAGGTTTGCGATAATGGAACACCGCAAGCATGTGATCAGGCGAATGTTTACCTGATTATTGCTCCGCAAAATGATCCTCCGGTGGCCGAAGATGACATCAATACTACCTTTAAAAATATAAAAGTAAGTGGTAATGTGCTGACCAACGACAGTGATCCTGAAGGCGATGTACTGACGATAAACACCAAACCGGCCATTCCTCCAACCTATGGAACTGTAGTGATTAATCCGGATGGAACTTATACCTATACTCCAAATTCAGGTTTTTCAGGAATTGATATTTTTGTTTACGAAGTATGTGATAATGGCAGCCCTGTACTCTGTGATCAGGCCAAAGTAACCATTAAGGTAATTGATCTGTCAGGAGCAAATAATGCACCGGTAGCCATTAACGATGATTACCAGGGTTCAATTGGATTGGCAGTGAAGGGCAATGTGATCAGCAATGACTTTGACCCGGACGGTAACCTGAATCCGAATAGTGTAAAACTTATCGGCTCAGCTCCGGCAAGTGGTGTACTTACCTTGAATTCAATTGGTACATTCATTTATGTTCCGGCTGCCGGTTTCATTGGTCAGGTCAGTTTTGTTTACCAGATATGCGATTTGAGTACACCGGCCCTTTGCGATATGGCAACTGTGACTATTGAAATACTGGCCAATCCAAATGGCAATTCAACCTTTGCAACCGACGACCTTTTCTTCGGGAAAGAAGACAATCCGATTATAGGGAATGTGCTGACAAACGACAATGATCCTCAGGGAGATATTCAAACTGTAAATACATCAGCTGTAGCTTTGCCTGCACATGGTACTTTAGTGCTGAATGCAAACGGAACCTTCACTTATACACCGGTGCCAAATTACTGGGGTCAGGATCATTTTGTCTACGAAGTTTGCGACAGTGGTACACCAAAAGCCTGCGATCAGGCTTCGGTTTATCTGATCATTGCTCCACAAAATAATCCACCGGTAGCTATGGACGATATTAATAATACCTTCAAGGGCGAACCGGTGAGTGGTAATGTGCTTACCAACGACAGTGATCCGGATGGAAATTTATTGATCATCAAAACTGCTCCGGCAGTAAATCCGTTGAACGGAACAGTAGTGATCAATCCGGATGGAACGTACACCTATACACCAAAATCCGGTTTCTCAGGAACCGACAGTTTTGTCTATGAAGTATGCGATAATGGCACTCCGTCATTGTGTGATCAGGCTAAAGTTACTATCAAAGTTATCGATTTGAGTGGAGCCAATAATCCACCGGTAGCGATGAACGATGCCTATCAGGGTTCTATTGGGTTGACTGTAAAAGGAAATGTGATCAGTAACGACTTTGATCCGGACGGCAACCTGAATCCAAACAGTGTGACTCTGATAGGTTCAGCTCCAGCCAGTGGCACGCTGACTTTGAATGCCAATGGTACTTTCACGTATATTCCGCTTGCAGGATTCCTTGGGCAGGTAAATTTCCAATATCAGGTTTGTGACCTTGGAACTCCGGCACTTTGCGATATAGCAACAGTGACCATAGAAATGCAAGCCAATCCGATTGGTAATTCCACCTTTGCGACCGATGACAGTTTCGTAGGAAATGAAGACAGCCCGATATCCGGGAATGTACTTACCAACGACTACGATCCACAGGGAGATGTTCAAAAGGTAAATACGTCACCTCTTGTTTCTCCAAGCCATGGAACATTAATCTTGAATTCCAACGGTACGTTTAAATATGTTCCTGTTCCGAATTATAATGGCACTGATCATTTTGCTTACGAAGTCTGTGATAATGGTGCTCCAACAGCATGTGATCAGGCCACGGTATATTTGATTATTAAACCGTTTAATGATGCGCCGATAGCCAAGGACGATATTGCTATCACATTTAAGGATAAACCGGTTAGCGGAAATTTACTGACCAATGACAGTGATCCGGAAGGAGACCCATTATCAATCAAAACAAATCCTGTTAGTCTGCCAGCGCATGGTGTTGTAATTATTAATCCGGATGGCACATATACTTATACTCCGAATTCAGGGTTCATTGGAAATGACAGTTTTGTATATGAAGTGTGCGACAATGGAATACCATCAATGTGCGATCAGGCTACAGTAAGCATTAAGGTAATAGATATTACCATTGCAGCGAACAGCGCACCGATAGCCAATAACGATGTTTATCAGGGTTCTGTCGGTTATCCTGTGAAAGGAAATGTAATCAGCAATGACTTTGATCCGGACGGAAACCTGAATCCGAATAGTGTGACATTGCTGGGTTCAACTCCCGTCAACGGCAGTTTGACACTCAATCCGAACGGTACTTTCACGTTTATTCCTTTGGCAGATTTTATCGGTCAGGTAAGTTTTCAATATACTGTCTGCGACTTAGGAACCCCCGCTTTATGCGATGTAGCTAAGGTGACGATTGATATATTGCCTAATCCTACCGGCAATTCAACTTTTGCAACCGATGATATTTTCTTTGGACGTGAAGATGTTGTTCTTACCGGAAATGTTTCGACCAACGACAACGATCCTGAAGGAAATACCCAGTCAGTGAATACTTCTCCGGTGATACAACCGATTCATGGAGCATTGAAACTAAACAGCAATGGTACTTTCATTTATACACCGGATGCAAATTATAACGGCCTCGATCGGTTTGTCTATGAAGTTTGCGATAATGGAATGCCAACAGCCTGCGATCAGGCTACCGTTTACCTGATTCTCGCTCCTGGAAATGACGTGCCTGTTGCTGTTGATGATGTCAATTCAACCGATGAGGAAGTTGCTGTAAGTGGAAATGTATCAACCAACGATACACCAAGCAGTGATGGTGGCAACGTCTGGACAATTGTCAGTCAGCCACCGCATGGCGAATTGTTGTTCAATCCTGACGGTACTTATACCTATTCTCCGGAATTGAACTATAATGGTATTGAAAAATTTATTTATAAACTCTGTGACATTGATGGCGATTGCTCCGATGCAACGGTCTCCATTACGGTGAGATCAATAAACGATCTTCCTGTGGCCAATGATGACACGGTAAGTTTCCATATCGATGCGGTATTGGAATCGACGGTAGCCGAAAACGACATATTGAGTGGTGACGGAGGTAATATCTGGAGTATTGTAACTCCGCCGGCTAACGGAACACTGGTTTTCAATACCAACGGAACATATACCTATACTCCAAATCTAAGCTTTACCGGTACTGACGGCTTCACCTACGAGTTATGTGATGCCAATGGTGATTGCGATCAGGCCAAGGTGACCATTACAATCAACGATGTGATTGTGGTAAATCAAATTTTCACACCGAACGGCGATGGACAAAATGATACATTCCATATAGAAGGAATTGAATTTTATCCGACAAGCAAGCTGACTATATTTAACCGCTGGGGAAATGTGGTTTATCAGAAATCAGGATATCTAAACGACTGGGAAGGCAATTCCAATAAGAGTACTGTAGGAAGCTCAGCCTTGTCGGTTGGAACATATTTTTATGTTCTTGATTACGGTATTCAACTTCAAAAGCATAAAGCAGGATATATATATCTGGAAAGGTAGTATTGACTTTAAAAACAGTTCGAATCATGATGATTTATAGAAAAATTGATCTGAAGAAGGGCATTATCATATTGCTGATGCTTTTATTCAATATCTGGAATGCTACCGCACAGCAGGATCCCATGTTTACCCAATACATGCATAATCCGGTATCAATTAATCCGGCCTATGCTGGTAGCAGGGGAACTCTGAATTTTGTAGCGATGAACAGGCAGCAATGGGTTGGTCTTGATGGTGCACCCAAAACACTGACAATCTCGGTGAACAGTCCGTTTACCGGCTACAATGTGGGTATTGGATTAAGTTTGATCTATGATCAGATTGGACCAACAAAACAGACCGGTATTTATGCCGATTATTCATACCATTTAAAGGTATCCGATCGTTCAAAACTTTCATTCGGACTAAAAGGCGGTGTAAATATTTTTGATGTAAATCTTTTTAATCTTCGCGGAGGCCAAAACGATGAACTGATATTACTAAATGGTAAACGAACCATGTATCTTCCGAATATTGGGGTGGGTACTTATTTGTATTCCAACCGGTATTATCTGGGTTTTTCAATTCCGAAGTTGCTTCAGAACAGTCTATCCGACAATGGAAATACCCTGAAAGCTGCCAATAAAGAAAATCGTCACATCTTTTTGACCGGAGGATTTGTCGTCGACCTTGGCGAAGGCGTTAAATTTAAGCCGTCAACAACCATACGAATGGTTACCGGATCGCCTGTTTCTGCTGAGTTCTCTGCCGCCTTGTTGCTTCAGGAGAGACTTTGGGTTGGCGCAATGTACCGCCTTGGCGACTCTTTTGGTGGTATGGTCAAGTTTGATATTACAGACCAGTTGAGTCTGGGGTATTCCTATGATTTGACGAATTCGCTGTTGAGTCCATACAATCAGGGCACACATGAAGTTTTTATCAGCTATGATGTTGCCTTTAGAAATAGAAAGACTTTATCACCACGATACTTTTAGTAATACAAATTCTTATGAAATCTATACGAATAAAGATATTTCTGCCAGTAATGTTTCTGCTCGCTGCTTTTTTAGTGCCGGCTCATTCTTTTGCGCAGTCATCCTCAGAAAAGAAAGCCGATGCTCTTTATGAAAACTTTGCGTACAGCAAAGCAGCTGAAATCTATGAAGTATTGCACAAGGACGACCCTGCAAATGCAAAATACATTCAGCAATTAGCCTACAGCTATTATAAAATGGTGAATTATAAAAAGGCATTGACATACTACGCCCTTTTGGTTCAGGTGGATGATCAGAAACCTCAGGATTATTATGATTATGCCCAATTGCTCCGGATCGATGGCCGTATTGAAGATTCCAAAACCTGGCTCGAAAAGTACATTGTAGTTTTGCCTGGAGATCAGCGGGCAACAAAACAACTCGACAATATCAATCAGCTGATCAACTTAAAAAAGAATATACAGAACATAACGGTTACCAACCTTGAAGGTAACTCAAAATATGTCGACATGTGCCCGACTTTTTATAAAGATCGCATAGTGTATTCATCTGCTAAAGACAGCTTCTCGATGGTCCGTAATAGCTTTGAATGGAACAATCAGCCATTCCTTGATCTGTATGTAACAAAGCCCGGATCAAATCAGGTTTTAAAAAGCGATGATAAATTCTCATCAGCACTTAATTCAAGGTTTCACGAAGGCCCTGTTTGTTTTACCACTGATTTTGAAACGATTTATTTTACCAGGAATAACTTTTTGAAAGGAAAGGTGAGCCGGACACCAGAGGGAGTAAATAACCTGAAAATATTTATTGCTGATTTTGTTGGCAAAGAGTGGAAAAATATTCGCGAACTACCTTTTAATAGCGATCAGTATTCGGTTGGCCATCCGGCTCTTTCTCCTGACAATAAAACACTTTATTTTGTTTCCGACATGCCAGGCGGTTTTGGTGAAACTGATATCTATAAATCGGAATGGAACAACGGAACATGGGGCAAACCGATCAATTTGGGCGAAAGTATAAATACCCGAGGGAAGGAAATGTTTCCGTACGTCGATAAAAATGGGTTTCTGTATTTTGCTTCAAATGGTCAGCCAGGCATCGGAGGATTGGATGTTTTCGCAGCCAAAAAGGAAGAGAGCGGCAACTATTTGGTCGTCAATTTGGGTGCACCACTTAATTCGCAACACGATGACTTTGGTTTTGTAATTAATACCGATTCCCTTTCAGGCTACTTTACATCAAACCGTCCTGGAGGACAAGGCGACGATGATAACTACCGGTTCAAGGTAAACGAAATTGATTTAAATGTACTCAGTTTTGATGGGCACAGCAAGGAAATCATGCCCGGAACAAAAGTTTCGTTAATGGCTGAAGACGGGAAAGTTATTGATTCGAAGGTGGCTGACGCTGTTGGATCGGTTGATTTTTCAGTCAAACCGGGGTTGAAATATCAACTTCTTGCCGAGAATAAAACCTTTCTTCCCGAGAAAAAAGACATCAAAATTCAAAAAACACTATTCGATTTTCGGCAGAAGGAGGATGTCTTTCTACGAAGAAACAATCCGTATCTGACCATCGAAGTGTTGGATAAAGAAACAGGTTTGATCGTTCCAAGTGTAATTGTTGATATCTCGGAAGGCAAATACGATCCGAACGAATTGGAAGATAATAATGGCGTGATCCGGATGAAAATGGAAAAATCGACGAATTATAAATTTTTCGCTTCTTCACCCGAATACTTTGATAATACAGTAGAGTATTCAAGCGAGGGCAAAGAGCCAGGAGAATATTCAATGACTATCGAGCTTGAAAAAATTACAGCTGGGAAACAGTTTATTCTTGATGACTTGTATTACGATTTGAACAAATTTAATATCCGGGCGGATGCTGCCATCGTGCTTGATAAACTGGTACGTATTCTGATTGACAATCCGGATGTCAGGATACAGATTGATTCTCACACCGATAGCCGTGGTACTGCTGAATCGAATATGACTTTATCACAACACCGGTCTGAATCGGTAGTTGCATATCTTGAAAGTAAAGGAATTGCCGCTGCCCGTTTGGTGGCTAAAGGTTTAGGTGAGTCTCAATTAATCAACAAGTGTGCT
>SESF01019960.1_pt1 | contig 17693 bp, 12 predicted proteins | sample 3171521 | NCBI WGS metagenome assembly SESF01 (sample SAMN10866945, study PRJNA518727) | freshwater metagenome | biome: subpolar coniferous forest; feature: holomictic lake; material: water; isolation source: holomictic Lake 227, 6 m and 8 m depth | place: Canada: near Kenora, Ontario | collected...
TAAGTTGATGCGTTTGCCCTGCGCACTTCTCTTGCGATTTGATTTTCGATCGGATGCGAGAGATGGCAGAGTAAGGCTCATGACGGTGGATCATCCAAAACAGGAATTACTGAGCCGGCTTCAAGCAAGCTTCGGCAGCGGTGCGTTCGTCAAGCTCACTTTGGGGCACCCCGCCAGCGCTGCCGGACTCTTGCGTAAACTGTTGTTTCGGCCGATTGTGATCCGGGGCGAGAAGCGATGCAGCGTGGTAAGTCGCTTTACCACGCGTGACGAAACCAAGAACTATACCTTCGCCGAAACGCTGGCTTTAGTGGAGGCAAGGCTCGGCGCCGAGTTCCTGAGCGCGAATCTCTTCACCGAGTCCGAAGAGGTTCAGCTCGAATTGGGAAAGAAGCCCCGACTGAAGGTCCACCAGACGCGGCGCGAACCGGCCCCGCTGGAACACGACCGATCCAAATCGCGCTGGGTCGATTCGCAGACCCGCTTCCTTAAGGCGCTCGGGGTGACCGACTCCGGCGGCAAAGTCCGCGAACGAATGGGCGACAAGTTCCGCCAGATCGAGCGCTTTGTCGATTTGCTCGCGTCAGCTTTTCGCGAAGCGGAGTTTCCGAGCGGAACCGGAACTGAGGCCAAGCCTGTCACGATGTGCGACATGGGCGCGGGCAAAGGCTATTTGACTTTTGCCGCGTATGATTTTTTGCAGCGACTTGCGAACGTGAACGCCCGAATCACCGGGGTCGAGACGCGGCCTGATTTGGTGGAATTTTGTAATCGTGTGGCGGTGGAGTGCGGATTTGACGGACTGCGTTTTGTCCAGAGCACCATCGATGCGTATCCTCTTGCCGATCTCGACGTCCTCGTGGCTCTCCACGCTTGCAACACCGCCACGGACGACGCCCTCGCCGCCGGGATTCGCGCCGGCGCGAAGATCATCCTGGCTGCCCCATGTTGCCACAAGGAAATCCGGCCGCAGGTCTTTACCGGTGGGCCATTGCACGATGTTTTGCGGCATGGCATTTTCGCCGAACGCCACGCGGAGATGGCCACCGATGCGCTCCGGGCGCTGTTATTGGAGCGGGCTGGATACCGGGTCCGCGTCAGCGAGTTCGTGGCAGCGGAACACACGGCAAAGAACGTGATGTTGATCGCCACCCAGCGCCAGGAACCGTTGACGGCAACACCCGAAGCGGACCTCGACCGTCGCATTGAAGAATTAAAGAATTTCTATGGAATCCAACACCACCGCCTCGAACAACTTCTTGTGGACGGACGTCAACTGGGATGCGCTCCGCCGCCTGCGTGCTCGGTTTCTGGAATTTGATGAGACCGAGTCGGTGCGCGCGGTCGGAAGCGCGGACTATTGGCGCTCCCATAGCGAACTCGCCAGCTACGATTTCACCTTCGGCGAGCGCATTGGGTGGAAATGGGACACCGTCATTGCCGAACTCCAAACCCGTGGTTGGGTCCCCCCGGCCGGGGCCGTGCTTGATTGGGGTTGCGGCACTGGCGTTGCCGGAAGGCGGGTTGCGGCGGCCTGGCCGGAGCAGGTCCGGGGCATTCAGTTATGGGATCGCTCCCGACCGGCCCAAAATTTCGCCCTCAATCGGGCGCGAGAAAGCTTCCCTACCCTTCCGGTTCAACTGGCGGAACCGGATCGCGCTCCGGAGTTGCTAGTCATCAGCCATGTGTTGAATGAACTGCCAGGCGAAGCGCTGGAGCGGCTGCTTGCCATAGCGGAAAGTGCACAAGCCGTGCTCTGGGTGGAACCGGGGACGGCTATTGTCAGCCGGAAACTCATCGCGGTTCGCAATCGGCTGCTCGCGCGGTTTTCGCCGGTGGCTCCCTGCACTCATTCGCTGGCCTGTGGAATGCTCACTCCCGGCAACGAACGGCACTGGTGCCATCATTTTGCCCAGGTGCCCGGCTACGTTTTTCAAGACGCGGGGTGGGGCCGATTCTCGAAAACGCTGGAAATCGATCTTCGCTCCGTGCCTTTTAGTTTTCTGGTGCTCGATCGCAGGGTGAAATCCGCTGCTACGCCTGACTCACGGCTCATCGGGCGTCCGCGCCACTACAAAGGTTTCGACAAAGTCCTGAGTTGCCAGGCAGACGGGGTCCGCGAACTGACTCTGCAAAAACGCGATGCGCCGGAACTCTTTAAAGAGCTGAAAAAAGATCCCGGCTCGCTCTACCGGTGGGAGCGCGAAGGCGACATGATTCGCGTGGGAACCAAGATTTTTTAAGTATCAGAGGATCACCCCTTTCGGAGTGATCCCCCTCAACACCACAACGGGGAATGTGGTCTAACAGGCTTTATGCCGTGGCAGCACGAAGCGCTTGGTCGATGTCTTCCTTAATATCTTCCACGTTCTCAAGCCCGACGGAGATTCGGATGAAGTCGGCTGTGACGCCGGTTTCAAGCTGTTCCCCGGCGGTCAACTGCGAATGGGTAGTCGAGGCGGGGTGAATCACCAAACTCTTCGCATCCCCAATATTGGCCAGGTGCGAGAGCAACTTCACCGAATCGATGAAGCGCTTGCCCGCTTCCAATCCGCCTTTGATCCCGAATCCAACGATGCCGCCGAACCCTCCTTTGAGATACCTAACCGCCTTCGCATGACTGGGATGCTCCTCAAGCCCCGGATAATTGACCCACTCCACGGCGGGATGAGCCTTGAGGAACCGGGCAATTGTGAGGGCGTTTTCCGAGTGTCGCTTGATGCGCAAAGGCAAAGTCTCCATCCCCTGGAGGAACTGGAACGAGTTAAACGGACTCAATGCCGCGCCGAGATCGCGCAGTAATTGCACCCGGACTTTGATGATGAAGGCGATGTTGCCTGCCCCTGGCACATTGCTGAGCGCATCCCAAAATACCAACCCATGGTAGCTCGGATCAGGCTCGGTGAACTCGGGGAATTTGCCGTTGTTCCATTGGAACTTTCCGGAATCGACAATCACCCCGCCAATCGAGGTGCCATGGCCACCGATGTATTTGGTTGCCGAAATCACCACGATGTCCGCCCCATGCTCAATGGGACGCACCAAACCGACCCCCACGGTGTTGTCGACCACCAGAGGAATGCCCGCTTCGTGAGCAATGGCCGCCAACACCTCGAAGTCGGGCACGTCGAGCTTGGGGTTCCCCACCGTCTCCGCGTAAATGGCGCGGGTGCGCGGCGTGATCGCAGAACGCAGAGCCTTTGGGTCCTGAGAATCGACAAACTTCACGCTCCGCCCGAGCTTGGGAAAAGTGTGGTGAAGGAGCGAATAAGTGCCACCATAGAGATTGTTGGCCGACACGATCTCGTCGCCGACTTGAGTGATCGCCAGCAACGCAAAGCTGATCGCCGACTGGCCCGAAGCCACGGCGAGGGCTCCTGTCCCCCCTTCGATCGCCGCCACCCTTTGTTCAAACACATCGGTCGTCGGATTCATGAGTCGCGTGTAGATGTTTCCAAATTCCTTCAAAGCAAACAGGTTTGCCGCATGTTCCGTGCTTTTGAAAACATAGGAAGTGGTCTGATAAATCGGAACCGCACGGGAGCCTGTGGTCGGGTCCGGCCTTTGCCCCGCGTGGAGGGCTGCCGTTTCAAATCTTGGGTATGACATCGAAGTAATTTTCGTTGGGTTATGTTTTGGTTTTGAAGCTTTTGAAAATGGGCACCCCTCCGGAAATGCTTCTTTCGGGGCGCTCATTCTCCAGCGGCTTAGAATTCGTACTTTGCCTGGATCGCCACCGCTTTGTTCTCGTCGGTATTCAGCACGGGACCGAAGTGCCCCCAACCGACCGTTACGGTTGCGTGAGGGTTGATCACAAAGGCGGCGCCTACCGTCCACCAGTTGTCCTCGCGTTGAATGAGATTGCCGCCTTTGACCGGATTGGTAATTTGTTGGTAAGGATTCGCCTTTCCGCGGAATTCCCCAGCGAGCCACAGCCAGTCATTGAGCCCATAAGCAATATTTCCTTCGAATGTTGGTCGATATTTGTCCCCGAATCCGAGATAGCCGAGTTGAGCCGCTTTGCTCACCCTGAGCCCGCCAGTAATGAGCAGAGGCCGTCCAAACAGATGAGGAAACGCCTTGGTGGCCGTCACTGTGTAATCGACGCCCTGATTGGAATCGTAACCGATCGTCGTGAGTGCCCCCCCGAGCTTTTGATTAATATCGGCGATGCCATCGTTGTATTTGTAACTCACTCCCACAGTGAGCGCTGGCAGAGCCAGCCCGAAGCTTCCCTCAGGCAGCGCGAGCACGCGCGCGTTCACATTATGAACGGTCACCGAGTCGGGAATTTGAATGGTGGTGAGGTCCTTCACATCATCGACGAGCGATCCGATCCCGAACCGGCTGGCACCATACCCGAGTTCCACGCGTCCGAAGAGGGTTTCCGTCAACGCCAGCGTCTCGACATTCTTTTGATTCGCTTTCACATAGGTCGCAGAGGCTGAGGGTAAACCAAAGGTCGTTCCCGCAGGGCCGGGGTTTACGAGATAGGCTACCGGCGTGATCACGATTCCGCCGACGCCCTCAATGGTATGGAGGGGAAGGGGCGGAGCTTTCTCTGCTGTCTTGACGACTTTTGTTTCCTTGGTTGATGCCTCCGAATCTCCCGCCTGTGCGGCGAATGGAAGGGTGACAATTTGCGTGGCCGCGAGCGCGGCCCAGACTAACGAGCGTTTTTTCATTTGGTTGGGTGTATTTTAGTTTGTTGCAGGACGCCAGCGAACTGGCGTGCGTCCACCTATTTACTTGGTGGGCAATTAAGGCGTCAATGATAATCGAACTTTTTTTATCGATTTTCGTAAGGCCCTCGCAGGGCGTTCACTTCAAAGCCGAAATCAGTGGCCCGAAATCTAGATCCCTGCGCCGTTAATCAGCGTCTCTTTGAATACCTCATCCCGTGTCACCGGTTCCGCTTGAAAGACCGACTCGAGCGTCGCTTCATCCATAAGCCGCGCCACGTAATTTCGAGCATCTAGGAAGAGTCGGCGAAAACGGCAAACCGGCTCCTGGGAGCAGCACTTGTAGCCGGTGGCCGAAACGCAGGCAATCGGTGCCAGGATTCCGTCGAAATGACGAATCACCTCTCCCATGGTGATTTTTCCAGGCGGCTTCCCAAGCCGATAACCGCCATGCTTGCCAGTGACGCTCTCGATCCACCCTTGGAGTTTCATCTCCGTCAATATCTGCTCCAGAAATTTTTTCGGAATGTCATTCCGCTCGGCCAGTTGGCGCGTAGACACCAGTTGATTCTCATCAGCTTCCACCAAGGTGAAGAGCGCCCGGAGAGCATAATCGGTCCGGCTTGAAAGTTTCATGGCCTACGTATCAGATAGGCGGACGCATTTGTCCACTCCATAGAATGCGCTTTAGCTTAGAAGCTAAGCCCTTCCTACGCAGCCACCACTTCACCCGGCTCGGGGTCGTCGGGCGTTTCCGTCCGGGGCAGCCATTGGGAGATCGATGAATAGGCGACATAGGTGAACCCCGCCTGGAAAAGGGCCAGGAAGGGCACCGAGAGCCAGGCGCCGGTCACGGCTGCGCCGATGACAACATAGGTGAAATAGAGAGCAAACCCGAGTTCGATAAACGGAAGCAGGGTCTTGATGGAGCTGTACTTTGTGGAGTGCCAGCGCTGCTTTTGCTTTTCGATTCCGTACTTGGGAGTGCGGGTAAATTCGCTCTGGTGATTGAACACGGCCTCCAGCACCGCACGGGCGTTGTTGACCGACATCCCGATTCCCAACGCGAGCAGGCAAGGGATGTAAAGGAGTTCCTTCCACCAAGTGTCGGGAAAAACTTCGCGTTGAGCGCATGCATAGAAAACGGCTGCCGAGAGGGAGGCCACCATGAAAACCGGGATATCGAAGAGGAGCGTCCGCCAGGGGCCGGACCAAAATTGATCGATCTGACTCGACGAGTTCACAAGCAAGCAAAGAAAAACCAGCAGCAGGTAAGCGAAATTGGAAGTCAGGTGCATCGTGGCTTCCAGCTTGATCAGCAGCGGGAGAGGGCTCCGCCAGATTGTCCCCAGGATTTTCTTGCAGGTCTGAATGGAACCTTTGGTCCAGCGGTGCTGCTGGGAACGGAAACCATTCATATCGACCGGCAACTCGGCCGGAGTGATCAAATCCCTGAGAAAAACAAATTTCCATCCGGCCAACTGCGCGCGGTAGCTCAGGTCGAGGTCTTCGGTGAGGGTGTCATGCTGCCAGCCACCCGCCTCGGCGATACAGGAGCGACGCCAAAGCCCGGCCGTTCCGTTGAAATTGAAAAAACGACCGCTGCGGCTACGTGCGGTCTGTTCGAGAACGAGATGGCCGTCCAGGAACATCGCTTGAATGCGGGTCAGCAGCGAGTAGTCGCGGTTGATGTGGCCCCAGCGACTCTGAACCATCCCGACCTTCGGATCGGTGAAGAAGTCGATCGTCTTGCGAAGCAGGTCCGGCGGGGGGACGAAATCGGCGTCCAAAATCAAAACGAATTCGCCCTCGCAACTGGCCAGCCCATTTTCCAGGGCGCCGGCTTTGAACCCCGTGCGATCGGTCCGATGGATGAACCGGGCGTTAAACCCCTGATCCCGAAGTTTTTGCACGCCGCCCTCGGCTAACGCGCAGGTTTCATCGGTGGAATCGTCGAGGACCTGAATCTCCAGCAGATCGCGCGGGTAATCGAGTTCGGCGACCGATTTCAGCAGGCGCTCAACGACGTAGAGTTCATTGAAAATGGGAAGCTGGACGGTGATCTTGGGCAACGTCTCAAATTTCCCCTGCGGCTTGGGCGGAGTATTCCGGTACTTCAGGTATAAATAGATGATGCAATAACGATGCACCCCGTACAGGGCGAGAACGCCAACAACGAGTAAGTAACAAACTGCCCAAATCAAAGCGCCGGGGATTCCGTGCATAATCAAAAAAGTGCCAAAATAAGCGGTTCTTCCGCCTGAAACGGCCCGAATCATGCCCGTTCCGCCCCCCTCGTCAAGCCGTTTCGCTCGTTCACGGGCTGGGGACGCCCATTGCCGGTCTCGTTTCAGACATGCAAGGGAGATGGCAGACCTCCGGAGCTGCTCTCCCGTGGAAAACCGAACGCCGCATTGGTGCAACCGAGCTTTTCATCTGCCGGAAATCGAGAGAGCGTCTCTTCCCGGTCGTTTGGATTTTGCGCCGAAGACCGCAACACGCAAAGACAGAGCCTTACGAAGGGATAATTCTCCCGGTAGAGGCGCTGAGGCGCAGAGCATCTCTTCCAACAGCAAAATCTCTGCGCCTCAGCGTCTCTGCGCGATCTCTTCTGCGGGATTACGGCTCACAATCCCGCAAATCGCAACCCGAACTGCACCCAGTACGGCATGGTGGCCAGTGCGAGCACGGTGGTCGCCAGGACGATCTGGACGGCAAGCCCTGGGTCACCCCCGTAGTGCTTCGAGAGCACCACCGGGAGCATGGCGGCCGGCATGGCGGCCTGAACGACGAGCACCTGCTTGAGTTCAACCGAGCACGGCAGCCACCGGGCCAAGGCCAGGAAAGCCAGCGGCAGCACCCCGAGCCGCAGGGCACAGGCGCCGGCCAAGGCTACGGCTTCCGAGCGCGAGGGATGCGCTTCCGAGAGATAGTCATCCATAGTGGCCCCGGTCAACAGCAGCGCCATCGGAATCGCGGAGGCTCCCAGCATTTGAATGGCCCCAAATATCCATGCGGGTGCGTGTTGCCGCGCGTGCAGATAGTTCAGCACCAGCGACGCCAAAATGGTCACGACGGGCGCATTGAACACCTTTCGCCAGCCAGCCGTATCGGAGCGGGCGGAAAGGATCAGGCTTGCCCCGATCCAGAAAGCGATTTCCACCCCGAGATTATGCGTAAAGAGGACGCCGACGGCCTTGGCGCCGAAAAGCGCGCCAACCACCGGGATGGCCGCATAGCCGTAGTTATAAAGCCCCGTGACATAAGTGAAAGTCCGGGTTTCCGGCCCGCGCGGCAGCCTGAGCAGGCGCGCTCCGGCATACGAGGCGAGGTAACCTGCCGCCACCGTCAAAATGCCAGTCAGCGGCGGCAACCAGACATTCACGCTCAGGCGCAAGGCGTCATTGCCAAGAATGCTGCTGACGATCAGACACGGGTAGAGCAAATTGACGCTGATCCGAAGCAGGCTGGCATCGGCCTCGGTCGACAAAACCCCGACCCGCCGGATTAAAAATCCGGCCAGAATGATGACGAAAACTGGGGCAATGGCGGCGAAAAGCATCGGGTAAAGGGTCTTTTTTAGACGAGATTTCACAGTCGCTCAATGAAGATGAAGGCTTTGTCCCCTTCCGGGTGGCTCTTCGGACTGGCTTCGGTCATGAACACCTTCCTTTCCCCGGATCGCGATCCCTGATTCGCGTCGCACCAAACCTTTCTTTAAGTTGAAGCGTGCGCCCGTCCATCCCATCCATTTCGCCCTCCCCTCTCCAATGTCTTGAAAGCCGGGACGGGGAGGCTACAGTCGGCGCAATGTCTCGCGAGCCAGAACATCGCATTTACCATGAAGTCGCCGGCCTTATCCTCCTCGGGGTGGGGACGCTGCTGTTTTTGGCACTGGTTTCCTACGACGCCAAGGACGTGCCGGCCGGATCGTGGCTGGCCTGTGGCACACAAACCAATCTGCACGTCCGCAATTTTGTCGGGCTGGTCGGGGCTTATACGGGCGGCATCTTCTATTTTCTGTTCGGGGCAGCCTCGTTCCTGATCGCGGTGACCGCCCTGGGGTTCGGCGCGGCCAAACTGATGAACCCGGGCTGGCACCTGCTCAAACGGCTGCCCTGGGCGGCAGGCTTCATTGCTTCGGCGGCCTGCCTGTTGCAGATCCAGCATCACATTTTAGGGAACTGGCAAAAGGTCATGAAAGTGCGCGGGCCAGGGGGCGAACTCGGGCTTTGGCTGGGGGGCCGGTTCTTTGAGCCGATGTTCGCGACGATCGGATCGCTGATTCTACTCTCGGTCATTTACGTTTCGTGCCTGGTGCTGATGACGGGAATCCATCCGATTCTCCTGGTTCGCAAGGCGATCGCACAGATCCCGGTGTTGCTGGAGCACTACCGGCAGTGGAAGATCGCCCGCGCAGACGAGCGGGAACGGCTGGCGATCGAGCAGGAGCGGCTCGAAAAAGAGCGCCGAAAATTGGAAAAACAGCTGAGCCGAAAGGGAATCAAACCGGCTGCCCGCGAAACGCCAGCCCCCTCGCCCGCTTCCGAACCGGAAGCCGAGGAACCCGAGGAACCGCTCTTCGACCGGGAACTGCCCGAGCCGAAGTTGATCGACAGCAGCGCGCCGAAACCCCGGATCATCGAACCGGCCAAACCTGAGAAAGGGATTGTTCCGAAAGACCCGGTGCATTTGGAAGATTACGTGTTGCCCGATCTCGATCTGCTGGACCAGATGACCCCGGCCGATCTGGCGGCGACCGACCCAGCCGAAATGCTGAAGACCCGCGAGGTGCTGGTTGAAACGCTGGCGCAGTTTGGGATCGTGGTGGCGCCGGGAGACATCACCCGCGGCCCAACCATCACGCGGTATGAGGTTTATCCCGCCAAAGGGGTGCGCGTGGACAAAATCGTCAGCCTGGAGCGGGACATCGCCCGGGCCACCCGCGCGGAGCGGATCAACATTCTCGCGCCGATCCCCGGCAAAGACACAGTCGGCATCGAGATCGCCAACAGCCGCAAACAGAAGGTGACCCTGCGCGAATTGCTGGAGAGCGACGACTGGGCCAACACCAAGGCGAAAATCCCGCTGCTGCTCGGCAAAGACGTGTATGGCAAGACCATCCTGGGCGATCTGGCTCAGATGCCGCACTTGCTGGTGGCCGGCACCACCGGTTCGGGCAAAAGCGTCTGCATCAACTCGATCATCGCGTCGATTCTCTACCGGTTCACCCCGGAACAACTCCGGTTCATCATGATCGACCCGAAGGTGGTCGAAATGCAGGCCTACAATGTGCTGCCGCATTTGATCATTCCGGTCGTCACCGATCCCAAGAAGGTATTGCTGGCCCTGCGCTGGGTGATTGACGAGATGGAGAAGCGCTACAAAATTTTTGCCAAGACGGGTGTCCGGAACATCACGTCGTTCAACGCGCGGCCCAAGCCCAAGAGCCAGAAAGAGCTCGATGAGGAGAAGGCGGCTGCGGCTCCAGAAGAAGAAACGGCCCCGTGGGACGAACCCGTGGAGGGCGAGGAAGGCGCCGAAGACGAGGATGAACAGCCAAAATTGCCGCTCCGGGTCCGGCGGGACGACGAGATCGAGATCCCCGAGGGGCCGATGGGCTACATCGTGGTGATTATCGACGAGTTGGCCGACCTGATGCAGACCGCCCCGGCCGATGTGGAAAGCGCCATCGCCCGCATCACCCAGATGGCCCGTGCGGCAGGCATCCACATGATCGTCGCCACCCAGACCCCGCGCGCGGACGTGATCACAGGCGTCATCAAGGCGAACATCCCGAGCCGGATCGCTTTCCAGGTGGCCAGCGGGCTGGATTCCCGGATTATTCTCGACGAAAAAGGGGCGGAACGGCTGCTGGGCCAGGGCGACATGATGTATTTGCCGCCGGGCACCTCGCGGTTGAGCCGGGCCCAAGGCGTCTTCGTCACCGACGAAGAAATCCACCGGGTGGTCGAGTTCGCCGCAAAGCAGGCCACCCCGGAGTTTGAGAGCGACATTCACGATCGACTCGAAGGCAACAGCGGCGAGGCCGAGGAGCTTTCGGAAGAGGACGAGGAACTGGTTCAAAAATGCATCGAGATCATGCGCCAGGAGAAGAAAGCGAGCACCTCGTTATTCCAGCGGAGATTGCGTTTGGGCTACACCCGGGCGGCACGGGTCGTTGACATTCTGGAGCAACGGAAGTACGTAGCCCCCGGCGAGGGGGCCAAGCCCCGCGAGATCCTCGTCGATCTCGACGACCTTGTTTAATTATTATGGAAGGAAGTATTGGAAATGCCCTGCGCACCGCGCGGCTCCAGAAAAAGATTACCGTTGAAGAAGCGGCCCGCGCGACCCGGATGCGTTCGGACCGCATCCTCGACCTTGAGAACGACGACTACACCAAGTTCGCCGGGCTCGCCTATGCCCGCAGTTTTCTCGTGCTTTACGCCAAGTTCCTGGAGGTGGACGTCTCCAAGTTCCACACGATGGAAGTCGGGAACTCCGCCGGCGTGGGCGACTACCAATATCTCCAGAACGAGAAAGGGGTGAACACCCTGCGGTTCGCGCATCAGGTGGCCAAAGCCAAACCGCGCTGGCTTAGGAGGGTCGTTGTGTTCACGGTCATGCTCTGCTTCGGCGCGATCGTCGGGTCGTACGTAATGAATGTCTGGCGGCTTGGAATCTTGAAGGGCGGCAGCGTGGATCACGTGGATCAGATCGTGAAACAGCACCAAAGCGGCGATCAGGAAGCGCTGACGAGCCCTGCCCCGACCCCGGTCCCAGCGGAGCGGCAGGATGCCGCTTCTACTACGGAGGCGGCGCCATCGGCTGCGCCTTCGGTGACGCTTTCCCAGGGGGATCCCGTTCCCACTGGCCTGCTTCAAGAGGGGGTGAATGCGTTGCCGGCCCAACCGTTGGCGGGCGGCACGATTGCGGCGCCGGTTCCCGCTCCCACTGAGCCAGGGGTGCGCCGGGCTGAACCGGTGGGCGTTGCAGAATCCGGAGCGCCAGTGGAGGCGCCATCGGTTGTTGAACCTCCGGCAGCAACCCCCGTTCCCGTGGCGAGCGCCATTCCGGTAAGCACACCCACGCCCATACAGCCGCTGCGCGAAGTCACGATCCGCGTCACCAAGCGGACGAAGCTGACCATCATCCGCGACGATCCCAATTCAAAGCCCATTTACGACGATAGGCGCAGTTCCGGGATGGCCCCGCTCACCTTCCGGGGCCGGCATTTTTGGATCAAGGCAGCCGACCGCAACGCGGTGAAAGTAAGCGTCGCCGGAGGAGTGCCCGAAGGCACGGAAGCCCCGGTGGAATTTGAGTAAAGAAATGGGACAGATGGGACCTATAGGACTGATGGGACTTATATCTGTCCCATAGGTCCCATCAGTCCTATAAGTCCCATGATCCCAACCCAACCCTTCTTCTGAAATGAGCAAACGACCTTTTAAATTGCACAAACCCACCAAAGTCGGGTTGATCAGCCTTGGCTGCGCCAAAAACCTCTCGGATGCCGAGGTGATGCTGGGGGGCGTGCTCAGCCGGGGGATGGAACTCACTTCCGACGCCGACGACGCCGATGTGCTGATCGTAAACACCTGCTCGTTTATCGACTCGGCCAAAGAAGAATCGATCGAGGCGATTCTCGAAGCGCACCAGCACCGCGGGCTTCGCAAAAAGGCAGGGCAGAAATTGATCGTCGCCGGGTGCATGGCCCAGCGGTTCTCAAAGGAACTCATGGGCGAAATGCCGGAAGTGGACGCCTTCATCGGTATCGACCAGGTGGCCGACACGGGAGCGATCATCGAGCAAGTGCTCGCCGCACCGACGCCATTGACCGACGAGCGATGGGAGCCGCTCAATCTCGTCACGCGCAAGCCCGTTTACATCCCGGATTACGACACCCCGCGCTTCCGCCTCACCCCCGGACACACGGCTTTCACCAAGATCGCCGAAGGATGCAACCACCCGTGCTCGTTCTGCATCATCCCGCAAATGCGCGGCAAGCATCGGAGCCGGACCATCGAATCCGTGGTCGCCGAAGTGCGCGGCCTGGTGGCGGAGGGCGTCCGCGAGATCAATTTGATCAGTCAGGACACCACCTACTTCGGGATGGATCTCTGGGAAAAACATACGCGGCCAAATCAGCCGATCGATTCCTCGCGCGGGCCGACGCTCGTGCGCCTGCTCGACGAGTTGCAGAAGATCGAGGGCGATTTCTGGATTCGCCTCCTTTACACGCACCCGGCCCACTGGAGCGACGAGCTGATCGAATGCATCGCCCGCAACGACAAGGTCGCCCGGTATATCGACATCCCGCTCCAGCACATCCACCCGGCCATGCTCGACGCCATGCGCCGCGAAACGAGCCGCGAGCACATCGAGCACTTGATTGCGCGCATCCGGGCCGGCATCCCCGGCATCGCGATCCGCACCACGTTCATCGTCGGGTTCCCCGGCGAGACCGAGGAACATTTCAAGGCGCTGCTCGACTTCATCAAGGCCACCCGATTTGAGCGCCTCGGCATCTTCACCTACTCGCAGGAGGAAGGGTCGCGCGCCGCGAAGCTGGAGGGGCAGATCGCTGCCACGACCAAGAAAGCGCGGTATCGGAAGGCGATGAAGCTCCAGCAGAAGATCGCGAAGGAAGTCGCCGCCGGGTTCACGGGGCGAACCTTACGGGTGCTGGTCGAGAAGCCGCTCATCGCCCGGACCGGAGCCGATGCGCCCGACGTCGATTGCCAGGTGCTCCTCACGCGGGAATTGCCCGTGGGGCAGTTCGCCACGGTGAAGATCACGGGCACGCAGGATTATGATTTGATTGGCGAGCCGGTCTGATTCTCCCAAATCTTCCTCTTCGAAGCTTGGCTTCGCCCCGCCCCGACAGCGCAATAACCTACCGGGATTCACTACCGCTCCCTCGCCGGGGGGCTCGGGATTGCTGGAGACGGCTTGGCGTGGCGTGAGCGGCGCGAAGCACAGCTTCGAAGATGGGTTGCTGCAAGCCGCTTCTACCGTAGAAGCGGCATCCCTGCCGCTTCGATCCCCTGCCCCCAATTTTCTCCATTCTCCCCTGTTCCACCCGCCGATTTTCCGCGTATATTCTCCTTTCTATGTCCGACTCTTTCGTTCATCTGCATCTCCACACGGAATACTCCACGCTCGATGGCGCGGTGCGCATCCCTGCCTTGATGAAGAAAGCCAAGGAGTTCGGCATGCCTGCAGTAGCTCTGACCGATCACGGGGTGATGTATGGCGCGATCGAGTTTTACCAGGAAGCCAACAAGGCCGGCATCAAGCCGATCATCGGCTGCGAGGTCTATATGGCACCCGGCTCGCTCTTCGACCGGAAGGCGACTTCGGCCCGGGATGCTTCGTTCCATTTCACGCTGCTCGCGGAGAACGAGGAGGGTTACAAGAACCTCGTGAAGCTGGTCTCGATCGGCCAGTTGGACGGCATGTATTACAAGCCGCGTATCGACCACGAACACCTCGCGAAATTCTCGAAAGGGCTGATCGGGTTGAGCGGTTGCTTGAAGGGCGAGGTGGCGATGGCGCTTCATCAGGACGACGATTACGCCAAGGCGCTCGGCATCGCGGCGAAATACCGGGACATTCTCGGCCCGGAGAATTTCTTCCTGGAGATGCACAACCATGGGCTGGAAGCGCAGCGCAAGGCGAACGCCTCCATTCCCCGCATCGCGAAGGAACTCGGGCTGGGGCTCGTGGCCGCCAATGACGTGCATTTCCTCAATCGCGAAGATTACGACGCCCACGATGTCATGATTTGCATCGGCACCGGAGCGAATGTCGCCGACGAACGCCGGATGCGGTACGTGCCGGAGATCTACTTCAAGTCGCCGGCCGAAATGCGGGCGCTCTTCGTCGATCACCCGGAGGCGTGCGACAACACGCTCCTGATCGCCGAACGTTGCGGCTTCAAGCTCGACACCACGCCCAAATATCCGAATTACGAACCGCCGGCCGGCAAGACGCAAAACGAGTATCTGCGCGAGATCACCGAGGCGGGCATCCAGCGACGCTACGGGGCCACAGCCAATTCGGCGGAGGTGCAGGACCGGTATCACCTTGAGATCAAGGTGCTCGAGAGCCAGGGGTTCGTGAACTATTTCCTGATCGTCTGGGACTTCATCAACTGGGCCAAGGAACACGGCATCCCGGTCGGCCCGGGCCGTGGATCCGCCGCCGGTTCGCTCATTGCGTTTGCGATGGGGATCACCGACATCGACCCGATCAAGTTCAAGCTGCTGTTCGAGCGCTTCCTCAATCCCGAACGCGTCAGCCCGCCCGATATCGACGTCGATTTCTGCCAGAATCGGCGCCCGGAAGTCATCGAGTATGTCCGCCAGAAATACGGCGAGCGCGCGGTTTCCCAGATCATCACGTTCGGCACGCTCGGCGCGAAGTCGGTCATCCGCGACGTCTCGCGCGTGATGGGCTGGAGCTATGGCGACGCCGATCGCGTGGCCAAGATGATCCCGACCGAGCTCAACATCACGCTGAAAGGATACGACAAGAAGAACAAGGAGACCGGGGAAATGGAGCATGTCGATGGGGCGATCGACAAGAATCCGGAGCTGAAGAAAGCGGTCGAAAACGAACCGGCCACCGCGCACATGTGGGAGGCGGCCACGAAACTTGAGGGCCTCACTCGCGGCACGGGCGTCCATGCGGCGGGCGTGGTCATCGGGGCGTGCGACCTGAGCGAATACATCCCGCTCACCCGCGCCAACGACGGCTCGATCGTCAGCCAGTACGCCATGGGACCGCTCACCGAAGTGGGCATGCTCAAGTGCGACTTCCTGGGGCTGAAGACCCTGACGGTGATTACCGATGCCCAGGCGCTCATTCGCAAGCACACGCCGGAGTTCGACATCAGCATCATCCCGCTCGATGACAAACCGACTTACGACCTCCTCAACAAGGGCGAGACCACCGCGGTGTTCCAGCTTGAGTCCGGCGGCATGGTCAATGTCTGCCGTCAATTCGACCTGAAGGACATCGAAGACATCAACGCGATTCTGGCGCTCTATCGGCCTGGCCCGATGGACCTCATTCCGGATTACATCAAGCGCAAGAAAGGCCTGGCAAAGATCAAATACGCCCACCCGCTGCTGGCGAAAGTCTGCGCGGATACCTACGGCATTTTCGTTTACCAGGAACAGGTCATGCAGGCCGTGCAGGTGCTCGCCGGCTATACGCTCGGCGGCGCCGACTTGCTCCGCCGCGCCATGGGTAAGAAGGACAAGGAGAAGATGGCCAAGGAGCGCATCACGTTTGTCGATGGCTGCGCCAAGCTCAATAACATCCCGGCCGACAAGGCGAACGAAATTTTCGATTTGCTCGAAAAATTCGCGGGCTACGGCTTCAACCGTTCCCACTCCGCCGCCTACGCTTGGGTGAGCTATCAGACGGCGTATCTGAAGGCCAACTACCCGGTCGAGTTCATGGCGGCAGTCATGAGCAACGAAATTTCCAACACGGACAAGATCAGCATCTTCGTCGCGGAATGCGACCGCATGGGGATCAAGATTCTCGCGCCCGACGTGAACAAGAGCTCGCTCAAGTTCGCGCCAGAGAAGCTCGTTGGCGATCTCCCTCCCAAAGCGGACGGGAGCAGCTACCATGGCGGAATCCGGTACGGGCTGGCGGCCATCAAGAACGTGGGCGAGGCCGCAATGGAATCGGCCATTGCAGAACGCGAAGCCAACGGGGAATTCAAATCGCTTGAGGATTTCTGTGGCCGGGTCGATTCCAAGAAGATGAACAAGAAGGCGCTGGAGTGCCTGGTGAAATGCGGCGCATTCGACTTCACCGGCGTGGAGCGCGCCCAGCTTTTCTCGGAGATTGACGCCTCCATGGCGGCAGCCGCCAGCGCGCATAAAGATCGGGCCGCCGGGCAGGTGTCGCTGTTCGAGATGTTCGAGACGGCCCCGAAACCGGCCAAGAAGAAAGCCGGATCGACCGTCCAGCCGTGGAGCCAGACCGAGAAACTCGCGTTCGAAAAAGAACTGCTCGGGTTCTACGTGACCGGGCACCCCTTGGACGATTACCGCCCAACGCTGGAGAACGGGAAGTTCATTCCGATTGGCAAACTTGCGGAGCAGGAAGACAAGAGCACGGTCACGATTGCCGGAGCGCTGGTCACGGTCGAAAAGAAGTTCACCAAGAAAGAGAGCAAACCGTTTGCCATCGTGACGCTGGAAGATTTCACCGGCCAGCTTGAAGTCATGATCTGGAGCGAGGCCTACACCAAGGCCCAAGCGCTCTTGTTGCAAGGGGCAGTCGTCTCCATCACCGGGCGGCTCGATGTGCGCGAGGAAGGCCCGCGCCTGACCGCCAACGAGGTGAAAGCGATCAAGAGACCCACCGCGAAACAGCAACCGCTGGTGCTGACGCTCGACCGGCGTTCCACCACCCAAGAGGATCTGCTCTCGATTCGCGACGCCATTTTGCAAAATCCGGGCCGCAGGAATGTGGAGCTGCGGTTTATCGGCGAGGATGCAACGCCGGTCCGGCTCCTGCCGAGCGATGATTTCCGCGTGAGCCCGGCGGCAGAGGCGGCGCTTGCGCGCTGGATCGCGGTGTAAGGGGCAAGAACTCCCCTGCAACCGCGCGTTGCTGTACGGCCCCCAGCCTGAACTGCCATTCTGAGTTCCACGATCAGGAAAATGGGTGCATGAAGACGGTAGGATTACAGCGAAGCTCCTTCCGCAGCATGCCCAAATCGAATCAACCTAGTGCCTTGTAACGAGAGAAACGGCGCATAGAGCGCAGGATTTTTGGTTCAGGGCAAGGCGGAAGCCCAAGGCGCTATCCGTAGATAACGACTTGGGCTGACAACACAGCCCTGGGCCAAAAAGACAAGCTGGCGGAATCATGGCAACGACCTTCCTTGAAGGTGCATCGCGCAGTAACCGACATCACAAGCCCAGGTTATTCTTACCGAAATCGGCCCGAGCCTTTGCCCTCCGCCGCCTCAAA
>SESF01033090.1_pt1 | contig 17693 bp, 16 predicted proteins | sample 3171521 | NCBI WGS metagenome assembly SESF01 (sample SAMN10866945, study PRJNA518727) | freshwater metagenome | biome: subpolar coniferous forest; feature: holomictic lake; material: water; isolation source: holomictic Lake 227, 6 m and 8 m depth | place: Canada: near Kenora, Ontario | collected...
TCCACCATCGTAGTCCTGACCGGCCAGTAAATGCGCTTGCCAATCGTCTTGCCCTTGACCTGGACCAGATCGAGCTCGACAAAGCGGAACTCGCCTGTGCTGACGCTCTCGATCTCTTCCTTGACGAAGAGGGAACAGATCACGGGAACCTTGTAAACGCGCGTCAGACCCTCAAGCCGGCTCGAGGAGTTGACGTTGTCACCGATGACCGTATTGGTCATCCGCTCGTAGGATCCGATGTTGCCGTAGAACACGTCGCCGCCGTCGATGCCGACACCGACCTCGACGAGGACGGCCTTGAGCACGCGCTCTTCGGAGTCGGTGAGGGCACCGCGTCGGGTGACGATGAGCTCGCGCTTGCGCATCATCTCGCCGCGCAGCTCGGAGGCGACCTCCTGGATCTGATAGGCGGACCTGACCGCCTCGAGGCACTTGTTCGTGTCGCTTTTCATCGTACCGAACACCGCAAGGAGGGCGTCGCCGATGATGGAACCAACTATCCCATTGTGTTCATGGATCCTGCCGATGGCCCGCTGGTAGTGGAGGTTGAGCACGTCGATGATGTCGTTGCCGAGGGTCTCGGTCATGTAGGTGAAGCCCTTGATGTCCGAGAAAAGGATCGCAAGGTTCCTGGTCTGGCCTTCGAGGCGGACGTCACGCTCCTGGTAGGCCCGCTGGGCGATGTCCTCGGTCACAAAGCGCCTGAAGATAGCCAGGAGATTGTCGATTGTCGAGGATAAGGAGTTGAAGGAGGCTCCGAGGTAGGTAACCTCGTCGTTCGGGGCACCCTTGAGGTCGACAATGCCCATCTTCATGCCCTGCTGCATCTTCATGATGTCTTTGGTAATGGTGCCGACAAAATGCAGGATCTTGCCGACGAGAAGCACTCCCACCAGAAGACACACAAAGGTAAGGATGACGATGACGATCGCAATCCGCACGAAAATGCCTTGAGTCTCGCCATCGAACTCATTGCGGCTGTCCACCCGGACTATCCAGGCTTCCCACTTCTCGTGGTACTTGAAGACGCCAAACCAGCTCTCGGTGCCGACCTTGTACTCGATCTTGCCGTCCGGAGTCCCGGCTGCCAGGAGCCTCGCGAGCGCAGCCTTGTCAGGGAAGGTGGGGGGCTGGGGCAGCTTGGAAGACCAGAAAAGGAAGGATCCATCCTTCCGGACGGCGAAAACCGCCGGTTTCTCTCCCTCGAGTGCCTTGGCCGATGCGGCGGTCATGGATTTGATGGTCGCCGGGAGGTCCGACTTGAACTGGTACACCTCGTACTGGTTCGAGACCATGCCGTAGACCTCGGAAAGGTCCTTCATGAGGATGCGGTTTACATAGCCGACCTGCACACCTTGGTTGAACATTATATTGATATAATTCGAGGCGAAATTGGAGGCCAGGAGGAAAAGTGTGAAGATCAACGTGATCTTGGTAGCGATCGGGACTACGCGCGTCCCTGCCACCTTGTCGCCGAGTATCGGCTTTAAAAGATCCATAGTACTATTAGTATACCGATCGCGGTTCCGGATGCAAGTCCCTGACCGCACATCCGGCGTCCCGAAGGACGCCGGATGTGCGGTCAGGGCGGGCATCCCGCCCGCAATTCACGTCAAAGCATGGTCTTCACGCCCGCTATGACCTCCGCGATGGCTGACTGGGCCGAGCCATAGAGCATGCGCGTGTTCTCGCCGAAGAAGAGGGCATTCTCGATGCCGGAGTAGCCTGCGCCTTTGCCACGCTTGTTTACGATGACATTGTGGGCGTGGTCTGCGTTGAGGATGGGCATGCCATAGATCGGGCTTGACTTGTCGGTACGGGCAGAGGGGTTGACGACATCATTGGCTCCGATGACGAGGGCTACGTCGGTCTGGCCAAACTCCTCGTTGATCTCCTCGAGGTCGAAAATCATGTCGTAGGGCACTCCCGCCTCGGCGAGGAGGACGTTCATGTGGCCCGGCATGCGGCCGGCGACCGGATGGATGGCGAATTTTACGGTGACTCCAGCCTCCTGGAGTAGCTTGGTAAGCTCCCAGACCTTGTGCTGGGCACCCGCCACCGCCATCCCGTAGCCTGGAATGATCACGACTTTCTCGGCGTAGCGCATCATCGAGGCAACATCGATGGCTGAGGCCTCTTTCATCGTGCCCTGGATGGCCGCTCCCGCCTGGGCCTCCCCGGTGATGGGAGTAAAGATGATGCCCCCGATCTTGCGGTTCATGGCCTTGGCCATGAGCTGGGTAAGCAGGGTACCCGAGGCTCCGACGACGATACCGGCAATTATAAGGGCCGGGTTCTTGAGCACGAAGCCCTCGAGGCCGACGGCGAGCCCGGTAAAGGCGTTGAGAAGGGAAATGACGACGGGCATGTCGGCGCCACCGATGGGGGTGGTGAGGACCACGCCGAGGAGGAGGGACAGGCCATAGAAGCACAGGAGGCTCCAGCCCCCGAGACCGGCACCCGTCGCAATCCAGACACCGAGGGCGACCGTGGCCAGCGTGAAGAAGACGACGAAGAAGTTCTGCGCCGGCAGCCGATGGGCCTTTTTCATGATGCCCTGGAGCTTGAGGAAGGCGACTATGGATCCGGAGAAGGCCACCGAGCCGATGAGGGATCCGAGGAGGGCCAGGATGGTCTCCGCGCTGCCGAGGGTCTCGCCCTTGGCTGCATAGCGGACGAACTCGAGGGCGGCGATGGCAGCGGCCGCTCCGCCGCCCATGCCGTTGTAGATCGCGACCATCTGGGGCATGTCGGTCATCTTGACCGTCTTGCCGAGCCAGGCCGCGATGGCGGCGCCTACGACGAGGGCCCCGATCATCCAGCCGAAGTTCCGCATGCCCGGAGTAGCGAAGGTAACAAGCGTCGCGATGACCATGCCGATGCCGGCCCAGAGGATGCCCTTGCGGGCAGTGACCGGCGAAGCCATGGCCTTGAGGCCAAGGATGAAGAGGGCGGCGACGATGAGATAGGAGACCTGGATGGGCAGATCAATGCTCATTTAGTCCCTTCTTTCTTTTTGCCGGGTTTGAACATCGCGAGCATCCGCTCTGTAACGACGAATCCGCCAGCTGCGTTGGCCGCACCGAGGAAGACCGCCACGACGCCGATGCCGATCTGCAGGGGGTCACTCGGGTCGGCGGCGCCGAGCGCAACCATGGCACCGACGAGGACTACCCCATGCACGAAATTGGAGCCCGACATGAGGGGCGTGTGCAGGATGACCGGCACGCGGGAGATCACCTCATAGCCGGTGAAAGCCGCGAGCATGAACACGTAGATGTAGATGAAGTCACTCATGATGAGAGGTTTCCTCCGTGGGCCTTGCGCACTCCCTCGTGGACGAGGGCGCCGTCGCGGGTGAGGCAGGATCCGGCCAGTACCTCGTCGGCGCGGTCGAGGGTGAGTTCCCCCTCCTTGATGAAGGGCGAAATGAAGTTGAAAAGGTTCTTGGCGTACATTTCCGAACAGTGCACCGGCATGCGGCTGGGGAGGTTGGTCGGCCCGAGGATGGTGACGCCACCGACAAGGACCGTCTCCCCCGCCTTTGTTCCCGCGACATTGCCTCCGCCCTCGGCAGCCATGTCGACCACGACAGCGCCGTTCTTCATCCCTGCGACCATGGCCCCGCTGATGATGAGGGGGGACTTGCGTCCGGGCACGGCAGCAGTGGTTATAAGGACATCGCAGCCAGAGACGGCCTTGCCGAGTTTTTCGGCCTGCTTTGCCTTTTCTTCCTCGGTAAGCTCGCGGGCATAACCGCCTGAGCCTGCAGCCGAGACCCCGGTATCGACGAACTTGGCACCGAGTGACTCAACCTGTTCCTTGGTTTCGGGACGGACATCGTAGGCTTCCACGATGGCACCGAGTCGTTTGGCCGTGGCGATGGCCTGAAGTCCTGCTACGCCGGCACCGATGACCAGGACGCGAGCGGGCCTGATCGTGCCGGCCGCGTAGGTCAGCATCGGGAAGAATTTCGGGCAGGCACTGGCTGCGATGAGAACGCACTGATAGCCAGAGGCAGCGCCCTGCGAGGACAGGGCATCCATGCTTTGAGCCCGGGAGATTCGCGGGATCAGCTCGACGGCGTAGCTTTCGACGCCGGCCGCCATCAAGGCCTTGATCCGTTGGGGATCCTGCCAGGGTTGGAGGTAGCCCACGAGGACGCTCCCACGCTTCATCAAGGCAATCTCTTCCAGGGAGGGAGGGGCTACCTTGAGGACGACATCTGCAGTGCCAAGCAGCTCGGCCGGGGAAGCCACGACCAGAGCGTCTGGAAAGTCAGTATCCAGAATGCTGGAGCCCGTACCAGCACCGGCCTCTACCGCGATTTTCGCGCCAAGCGCGGTGTATTTTTTCGCGACGTCGGGTACCAGGGCGACCCGCCGCTCATCCTTTCCCCGTTCGCGGGGAACGCCGATGAGGATTGCCATGTCAGCTCCTTGTTGATCTATGCGAGTTTGAAATCCTCGGTCCGAGTGGAAAAATCGAACCGATGACGCGCGCTAGGGTACAACGGCAGGTCCTTATCGGGCAAGAAGATTTGAGGCACTCCCTCCGATTTCCTTCCCCGAAGGCCACCGATTTCCAGCCACGACCCGCCTACCCTATAGAAAAGCAGGACTAAGCAAGTCTACACTGATGGAAACCCCGATTTCGGGACAAGGAGAAAGCCATGCCTACGGTTCGCAGTCTTCTCGCCTCAAAAGAGTACGAGACTACCTTTTCGGTCGGAGTCAACGACCCCGTCCTTGACGCACTCAAGTCGATGGGAGCCAAGAACGTCGGAGCCATCCTCGTGAAGGATGGGGAAAAGTACGTGGGAATTTTCACTGAGCGCGACTATGCCAGAAAGGGCGAGGTCCAGGGAAAGACGGCGGCTACCGCAAAAATGAAGGACTGCATGACCTCCCCCCTCATAACCGTGACCCTTGAGACTACGGTCGAGGAGTGCATGGGCCTTATGCTCAAGTACCACTTCCGCCACCTTCCCGTCGCTGAAGGCGTGAAAATTGTCGGCATCGTTTCGATGCGCGATGTCGTCGAGGCAGTTCTGGATGACAAGGAAGCAGTCATCGCGGGCCTTGAGAACTTCATGATGGGAAGTACCTTCACGTCATAGAGGCAAGAAATCCTTCCGGGTTGAAAAAAGCTCCTCGGCATTTCTGTGTGCCGAGGGGTTTCCGGACTGTTTCATGCGCGCTGGCCTCAGAGAATAGTTTCAGGAATATGGCTTGGCTTTCGATAGAAAACAGGTGTTTTGTTTGCCAAGCCATGTTACAGTATGGTTACTTGGTCATGGAAATCCACCCTAGCACGGCAAATAACGCACAGCCCCCTCTTGAGACGATGGGCGAACTCGCCCTGACCTTCATAGGGAGCGGCAGTGCCTTCACCAAGAGGTTCTACCAGAACAACCTCCTCGTGGCAAAGGGTGCCGAACATGTGCTCATCGACTGCGGTGCGAGAACGCCGGAAGCCCTGGACCGGCTCGGCATCTCGATCGTAAAGATCAGCCGCTTTCTCATAACGCACACGCACGCTGACCATATCGGCGGCCTTGAAGAGGCAATGCTGATGAATCGCTACTTCGCAAAGAAGCGCGCCCGCATTGTCGTGGCTCCAAGGCTGCGGCCTGTCTTATGGAACCAGAGCCTCAAGGGAGGCTCTGGCTGGAACGAGATCCGCGACGGCAAGCCCCTCTCCTTCGAAGATTTCTGGATCGAAGACAGGCCGAGACGGGTTCCGAAGGCTGACAGGGAGCTGATGCGGGTAAAGTTCGGAGAACTCGAGCTGCACATGTTCCGGACCAAGCACATCCCGGACGGGGCGCCGAGCTGGAAGGAATCCTTCCCCAGCTACGGTGTCGTCATCGATGGCTGCATCCTCTTTACGAGCGACACCCGTTTCGATCCTGGCCTCCTTGAATGGGCGCAGGCCAACTACCCATTGAAGGCTATCCTCCATGATGTGCAGCTATTCACCGGAGGGGTCCATGCCGGCATCGACGAGCTGGCCACCCTGCCCTCCGCCACCAAGGCGAAGATCCTCCTCATGCACTACGGGGACAAGATGCCTGAAATGGCCGAGCGTGTGCGCGATCTGGGTTTTGCCGGAATTGCGGAGCAGTGGAAGACCTACCTATACTGAGTTTCGCCCTTCGAAAACCTAGCTCAGGCAAGCCCTTTTTCCACTTCCAGGCAAGCGGCCGGGATGTTGAGGATGAAGTGCGCACCGGGCCCCGTCCCGATTTCCACGGACAATCCGAGATCGCTGGCAAGCGATCCGACGAGCCTCATGCCAAACCCGGGGGAGTTCTTCAAAGAAAAGCCGGGAGGCAGTCCGATACCATCATCCATGATCTCGAGCCTGGCACCCGACTCCGTCTTGAGGAGGGTAAGCACGATGCTCCCCGCACGGCCAGCAGGAAAGGCGTGTTTGAAGCAGTCTGTCAGGATCTCGTTCACGATGATGCCGAGCGACATGGCAGGCCTGGATCCGATGTGCAGTTCCTCCAGCTGGACCCTGAGCGAGATGCCTCGTTGCTCAGCGCTGAAACTCCCAGCCAGGTGCGCGGCGATCTTGCCTATGAGCTCCGAAAGTTCGATCGAGGACTGATCCTGGGACCTGGAAAGGAGTCCATAGAGTTCGGCTATCGATTCCACGCGGTTCTGTAGCCTTTGGAGGGTCTCCTTCGTTCGAGGATCGTCGTAGAGGTCCTCCTCGATCTCGATGAGGCCCACCACCGAACCCAGGCTGTTTTTGACCCGATGGCTGAGTTCCGCGAGGAGGAGCTGCTTTTCAGCGTTGGCTGCCTCGAGCCGGCGCACCTGGGTCTGGGATTCCTGGATGCGATCGCGCAATTTGGCGATGATCCAGGCAAAGAGGAGGTTGTTGGCCAGTCTCATCCCGATGGTCCAGACAAGGGAAAAGCCCGAGCTGAAATGCCTGCTGCCAGTAATCGTGCCCTCTGCCCAGGCCAGGGTGCTCAGGACGGCAAAGGAATAGCCCCACGGCGAACCGAGAACAAAGCTTCCAAGCCCTATGGGAACCAGATAAAACAGCGAAAAGGAAAAATCACGTTTCGTCACCAAGTCCAGAATGAATACGCCGATGAAGGACAGGCTGGTCACAACCAACCACCACCGCAGGGACTTGTCTGGTAGTTTCGGGAAAAACACTTTCATCATAAGAACATGCCAGCCCTTCGTTGAAATGCAGATTCGAACAACACTGGGACTCCGCTGGAGCCTGCACAAACATAATATAACACGCTCTACTGACAAAGCCCCACGAGACTGGACCATCCTCCCCCTTGCCTTTATGGCCTCGTCATCGCTATTTTTCTTTAGAAATCCCACGCGCAACGAGGTTCAACCCGACATGGCACAGCACCACTTCAAGACAGAGGTATCGAGGCTTCTCGACCTCATCATCCACTCGCTCTACTCGCACAAGGAGATATTCCTGCGGGAGCTGGTTTCCAACTCCTCGGATGCCATCGACAAGCTCCGCTACCTCAGCGTCTCCGACGAAGCCTACAAGGGCATCAGCCTCGAGCCACGCATCGAACTGCGCATCGACTCGGAGCTCAAGGTCCTCACGATAGCGGACAACGGCATCGGCATGGGCGAAAAGGAGCTCGAGGAGAACCTCGGCACGATCGCCCGCTCGGGAACGAGGAAATTCCTCGAGAACCTGCCCTCCGACGCGAAAAAGGACTCGAACCTCATAGGCCAGTTTGGCGTCGGTTTCTACTCGGCCTTCATGGTCGGCTCCGAGATCTCCGTTACAAGCCGGCGAGCAGGCGAGACTACAGCCCACCGCTGGACCAGCGACGGCAAGGGCGACTACACCGTCGAGCCGGTCGATTACTTCGAGGTCTTCCCTGGGGAGGCCAAGCTGCAGGGCACCCTCGTGAAGATCATGCTCAATGCCGAGGGTGAGGAGTACACGAGCCGCTGGAAGGTCGAGGAAGTCCTCAAGAAGTATTCCAACCACGTGGCCTGGCCCATCCACCTCGTGTCAATGGAGAAGGACTACGACGACAAGGGCAAGGAAAAGGGCACGAAGGCCAAGGATGAGCAGGTCAATGCAGCAAGCGCGCTGTGGCGCAGGTCCAAGTCAGAATTGAAGGATGAGGATTACATCGAGTTCTACAAGGGCTTCTCCAGCGGTTTCGGGGGCTTTGACGAGGAACCCCTCCACTGGATCCACACGAAAGCAGAGGGAACCCTCGAGTACTCGAGCCTCTTCTTCATCCCGAAAAAGGCCCCCTTCGACCTCTACCGCGCCGACTACAAGCCCGGCGTCAAGCTCTTCGTGCGCCGAGTCTTCATCACCGACGACGAGAAGGAACTGCTGCCCGTGTGGCTGCGCTTCATCCGCGGCGTCATCGACAGCGAGGACCTTCCCCTCAACGTAAGCCGCGAGATACTGCAGCAGAACCGCGTGATGGCCCAGATCCGCGCGGCCAGTGTCAAGAAGATCCTCGGCGAACTCGGCGACCTGGCAAAGGGCAACACCGAGAAATACAACCAATTCATAGGGGAATTCAACAGGCCGCTGAAAGAGGGCCTGTACTCCGATTTTTCCAACCGCGAGAGCCTCATGGGACTGGTACGGTGGAAGAGTACCGCCGTCGAGGGCTGGACCAGCTTCGCCGACTACAAGGCCAGGAACAAGGACGGGCAGAAGGCCATCTACTACCTCTCCGGAGGCGACGAGGACCGGCTCCGCAAGTCGCCCCTCCTTGAGGTCTACAAAAAAGAGGGCATCGAAGTGCTCATCTGCCCGGACGAGATAGACGAAATCGTCCTCGGCTCCCTCGGCAAGGTCGAGGAACTCGAACTCAAGGCCATCAACCGATCGGACGCGGACGCCGACCTGGCGAAAGACGACAAACCCGAGGATGGCAAGCTCGCCCAAAAGGCCTGCGAGCGCGCAAAGAAGATCTTAGGCGATGCTGTCAAGGACGTCCGCCCCTCCAAGCGCCTCGCGGACAGCCCTGCCTGTGTGGTGCTCGACGGCGATGACCCCTCGGTCAAGCTGCGCGAGATGTTCCGCGAGATGGGCAACGAGATGCCGGAGATAAAGCCGATACTCGAACTCAACGGCAGCCACGCCCTGGTAAAGCGCCTCGCCGAAGCCGACGATGCCGCCGCCGAGGACATCGCGCAGGTACTGCTGGCCCAATCAATGCTCGTCGAAGGCATCACCCTGAAGGATCCCGCCGCCTTCGCCACGCGCCTCAACCGACTACTGATTGGTTGAGGCGCGCTGCCTCCAACCGACTACTGATTGGTTGAGGCGCGCTGCCTCAAGCTTTCGCTGGCAAGGCCAGAGCTTCCCTCACGAGGTTGGCCAGGAGCTTTATGTTGGCAGGCTTGGTCAGGCTAGCGTAGAGCCCGACCTCTTCCTTGAGCACGATGGCCTCCTGGCAATCGGGCATTCCGGACAGGAGGATGGCCTTGATGTCCGGATGGCTCTGGCGAAGGGCGCGAAGGAAATCGTCCCCGCGCATCTCGGGCATCAAAAGGTCGGAGATCACCAGGCGAACCTCTATTCCCCTGCCTTCGAGTTCGGCGATGGCCTCGAAGGCCCTGGCCGCTGACGAGACTGCTTCCACATGCAGGTCTGGACCGAAGGCGGTCTGGAGACTGCGACTGATGGCCAAGGTGAGGATAGCCTCGTCATCGACGCAGAGCAGCGCTGGTTTCATTCCTCATCCTCTCCTGGTAGGCGCCTCAGGCAGAAACCTGGGGGCTAAGATCAGGCGGCTGGGAACCCTCTCCATCCAGACATTCTAGTGCCACAGTGGACGCAATGGAAGGTGAATGACCGGGGCCAGACCAGCTTCGCTGCTGCGCCATGCCTGCCCGGGCAGAATTTTCATCGAATTCGCCCCGGGTTCGCAATCAGGAATGCAGGTACCGGGCGTACTTGGGGTGCGCACGCAAAAGCGCAGGCCGGCAACGCGTGACGCAAGGAGGTCAGGGTGAATAGTTTGAATTCCATTTTGCTCGAGGGGAATCTGACCCGGGATCCTGAGTCCCGGACGACGCCAGCCGGAACGCAGGTTTGCAATTTCTCGGTGGCAAGCAACAGGTTCTACAAGCAGAACGACAGTTTTGAGAAGGAGACGAGCTTCTTCGATGTCGAAGCCTGGGCGCGGCTCGGGCAGACCTGTGCCGAAACGCTGCGAAAGGGACGCGGCGTCAGGGTGGTGGGTCGACTCAAGCAGGACAGGTGGACCGATCCCGAGGGCAAGTCGAAGTCCAAGGTAAAGATCGTAGCGGAGCATGTGGAGTTCAAGCCGGTGCTCCGGGACGAGGCAGCCGAGGCGGCAGCGCCGGTTGAGCGACAACGCGAAGCCGAAGCGGTGTTCTGAGCAAAAACCAAGGCGAAGCGTGGCGGTGGGGAGAGCCGGGCCTTTCCACCGCTGCCCTGGCTGCCCTGACTCTGCGGGACTCAGGCCTTGGTCAGGCGCTGGTTGAGGGCTTCCTGGGCTCCAGCGGTAGCCCGTTTCAGCGAGTCGAGCATGCCATCGCGCTGGATTGTGTCGCGCATACGGGCTGTCGGTCCCGACACGCTCATGGCTCCATAGAAATCTGCGTCGGCGATTCCCAGTGGGAGGGCCATGCAGGTGAGTCCTAGCTCGTATTCCTCTCTATCCAGGGCATAGCCCGCTTCACGGGTCCGTTCGATCTCGTGGATCACGTCCTCGGGATCAGTCAGCGTGCGGTCGTTGATGCGGTGGAGGGGGCCTGGCCCGAGGATGGCGCGGATGCGGTCGTCGGGCAGGAGGGTCAGGATAGCCTTGCCGACGCCCGTGCAGTGAAGTGGAAGCCTGTCGCCTGGTGCCGAACGCATCATGAGACTGCGATCAGACTCGGCGCGGTCGAGATACACCGCAGTGCCTCCAGCCAGGCAGGCCAGGTTGACACTTTCTCCGGTCTCGCGGGCAAGGCGCTCGATGAAGGGCCGAACGCGCTCGACAACGAGGGAACGCACAGGAACCCTGGTTCCAAGCTCGTAGAGGGCCAGGCCCAGGGACCAGCCTCCTGACCTGCGTTCGGCAACGCCCCGCGATTCAAGGACAGCCAGGTAACGCAGGGCCGTGGCCTTGTTCATGCCAGTGTCGCGAGATAATCTCGCAAGGCTGATCTCACCTTCCGTCCTGGAGAGATAGAATAGCAGGTCGAGTGCCTTGCCGGCCGATTCGCTCATCGAAGCTCCTGGCGCTGCCGAATAAATGAAACAGCGCTTTGTCTGCTGAAACTACACCCTGATAGATCGCGCGTCAAGCAAGGCTCAGACTGCTCTGTCTCCTTGTGCCGTGGAAGCCGGCAAATCTGCCAGGATCGGAGCGGCAAGCGCTATCGGGAGGGCTGCCAGGAAGAGGACAAGACCGAGGGCTCCCAGCGTCAGCGCAAGATCGAAGAGGTGAAGCACTGGTATAAAAAGCGATATGGCGAACAAGGGCCCAGCCAAGGCAAGCCAGGGAGTGGCAGCCAGCCGCGCGACAAGGACAGCGAGCAGTGAAACAGCCACAGGAATGGCAAAGAGGAAGCTGCCTCCTGGAAGAAATCGATGGAAGACGGCAAGGAGGAGGAGGTTGAGTGCCATGGCGCCGGCCAGGGCAGAATCTCGGCTCGAGGCCCGCTTCTGCGCAACTCTGGCAACAAGCCAGGCAAGTCCGAGTTCCAGAGCCAGGGCGAGCCAGGGGATGACCTGGTAGCCCGGTACGCCGGGCAGGTAGCTGATCTTCCAGGGGAGTCCGGCGAGCTTCGCGCACAACATGCTCGCGCCCAGGCCAAGGGCCAGCGATGCAACCGCGAAACCCAGCCAGGCGAGGAACCACAGGAGGCTCGACCCCAGGCGCGCGCGTTTCGCCCGCAGAGACCACAGGAACCAGGCAAGGAAACAGAGGAAGACCACGAGGCTCAGCAGGCCCGCGAAACCACCGGAGTAGGAGAGGAAGACCCCCGGCAGCCAGTTGAAATACACCATGTCTTCCTTCGAGACGAAGGCATCTGCTTTCGAATAACGCGCATCCTCCGTGTAAGCCCTCACAATTGGCATGATTTGCTCGCCATAGTGCTGGAGCGATGAGAGGGAGACGTTGGAGGGATTGTCGCGAGGCGTGTGGTAATACGAAAGGTCGTCAAGGACCGCGAAGTTGAGTCCTGCGAAACCCCGCTTCAGGAAGGCGGTGAAGTCGGTGCCATTCGGCATCTGGCGATAGACGTCCACAGCAAAGGAGTAGGCAAAGGGCCAGTGCGCCGCGCGGTACAGTTCGATGGAAGCGAGGTTGTTCCGGCCTGTCTCGAACATCACTGCAGGGCCTTTCACTCCGCGCGCCTCGAGGTTGATGACGAAGTTCACGTCCTTCCATCCTTCGAAACCGGCTTCCATCTCTGCGCGGGCTCCCCAGAGGCCGGTCTCCTCCGCATCGGTGAAAAGAAAGGCAAGCCCGTTTTCTGGAGTCGTACCCGAGGCCTTGATGAGGCGCGCGACCTCGAACATGGTTGAAAGGCCGTAGCCGTCATCGGCAGCTCCCCTGGAGCCCTCCACTTCGAAACTGCGCTTTTTGGGCGAAGAATCGTAGTGCGCCACAAGGAGGATCGAGGCGCCGCTCTTCCCTGGAATGCGCGCCATGATGTTCTGTAGCGGATAGCTGCGCCCGAAACCGTCGGTGATGGGGGGGTAATCCTTTACGATGGGTTCGAGGCCCAGCTCGGCCAGTCGTGCCTTTATATATGCGCGTATGGGAGGCAGCGAGGCCTGGTCCCACACCGTGTGGGGGCCCTTCGCAATAGCCTCGATATCAACCATGGCCCGCCGCGCCGAGAAACCGGTTGCTCCGGCCGAGCCAGGGGAAGGCGTCATCAGGGCAACGAGGCCAAGGATCACGCCAAGTGCGACAGCCAGCAAAGCAGGCAGGATTTTTCTCATGCAAGCCTCCAAAGCCCCGATGATAGCGCAGTCTGGATAGGCCGCGGAAGCAGCGGCGGGAGGGTGGCAGCGATGCAGGAATGCCGTCCTTGCCCAACAGGCCGGGCACGCTATACTCAAGCCATGAAACGCGGCCTCGCCACGCTCCTCTTGATCCTCTCCTTGCTTTTTCTTGGAACTTCGATTTCCTGCTTTGTCGATGCCTACCAGGGCAAGGATGTCTCCAATTCCATAGGGGGGGGCTTGGTGCTTCTGGCCTTCACCCTCGCTTCCGGCATCGGGGCCATCCGTGGCCTCGGCGGTCGGCGGGCAAAGCCCCGCCTCTCGCAGGACGAAAAAGAGCACCTGGTGCTGGCTACAGCGGCTGCATCGGGTGGTAAACTGACGGTGGGGGAACTCGCTCTCGAATCGGGGCTCAGCGTCGATGAGGCCCAAAAATCATTGGACGAACTGTCAGGAAAGGGAGTGGCGGAAATAGAGGTCACGCCCCAGGGTTCAACCGTGTATGTCTTTCGCGGCTTGGGCAACGACCAGGACAAGGCAGAATCTGTCCCCGTCTCGGAGGCCTGAAGCTTTCTGGAGGGGCTGCGAGGGCGGGAACTGCTCCCCGCCGACCGCTACCCTATCGATCAGGCCATCAGGTCTATCTTGGTTCCCAGTCCCTGGGCCTGCTCAGCTGACTTCATGAACGAACCCTTTTCGCTGGCTTCTTCGGCGGGACTGCTGGATACTTCGCCGACTTCCTCACCCTGGGGAGCCCTGAACTGCTGGACCGAGGGAGCAGAGTAGTTTTCCGCGCTTATTTGCATGATTCCTCCTTGGGATTCAAAACTAAAATATAACTTCCAGTAATTCTAGGCAATGGCGCGTGGCAATGATTCGCTTTCGAAGCATCCTCAGGCCGAGTCGCCCTTTTCCTTGCCCCCTTCTTCCGGGGGCCGCCAAAAGCCGTCCTTCCAATTGAAACGGTTCGTTCCCTGGAGGACGCTGCCCTCTGAGGCGGCCTTGAAGACCTGGCGGTAGGTGGACTTCTGGAGTTCGATGCCAGAAAAGTCGAGGATAAAGCGGCCAAGGCCCTCCTTCATGAGGAAGGGGATGCGATCGACGATGGAGAAGGCCTCGGTGGGCGTCACGATGGAATAGTCGCCTCCGGAGCGGATTTCGTAGCCCATGCCCTCGCGGTCGCTGAATTCCTTGAAATCGTAGGTCCTGGCGAGATCGGCCCGGATGCGGAACAGGGTCGGGTAGGAGAACACGATCTGCATGAAGGCCTGTGCTGGCACGGTCGCTGCGACCTTCTGGAAATCCTGCTTGCCGATCTCGTAGGGAGGGATGACAAAGCGCGCGCCCTCGTCGGCGACAAAGGCCGCTGCCCAGGAATTGAAGGTGTAGAGCCAGGGGCCGGCGACCAGGGTAAGTTCCTCACCCCGGGGACCGGTCTTCCCGCGCAGCATGCCGAGGTGCGCGACATTGTTGGCAACGAAGAGGGTCTGGCCGCGTCCGACCCAATAGGCGAGCGCTTCTTCGAGCCAGGCAGAATCGCCCTCGGGAAAATAGGGATCGAGCCAGAGCACCAGGGAGTCGCGCTTGAAGGGCAGCTCCTTCTCGTGCTTGCGCATGAGTTCGGCGTTCTTGCGGTCGAAGAAGATCATGGCCTTGGTCGGCCGCTCGGACAAAAGGACGTGGAGGTCACCGACCCTTCCAACCAATGCGTACAATCCCTCGGGAAGGGCCTTCAGTGCCTCCCTCGGCGGCTTCGGAAAGGCGGGGAGCCTGGCGGAGTCGTGGCTCGGAAACTTGTGGTAGCGTCCGAGTTCCTTGGGCAGGACGGGCTTCCAGCGCTTGCCCATCGAGCGGGTCTGCACGAGATAGACCTCGTCGTTGACGCGGAAGTCACCCTCGAGACGGAGATAGAGACCCTTCGGGTTCTCTTTTACGTCCTTGACCTTGAGGGTGAGACGGCCCGAGTCGTCCGCACGGTGCACACGGATGGAATCGCCCTCGGCTACCCCCGCCACCCCCACGCCTGCGGGCCTTCCGTCATCGGCGTCCTTGGGGGCAATGAGCGCCCACTGCCCATCCTCGAAGGCCCGCACCTCGCGGACGCGCCCGAGCTTGATGCCCGTACCCCCAGCCTGCTCTGGCTTGATGAAGCCCTCCGCAAAACTGCCCCCGATATTGAAGCTGGTCTTCGAGCGGGCGAAATCGGATTTAAGGAGGGACTCGGCCCTGGCGAGGGCCCGCGCGGGGTCGAGTCGCCAGTTGTCGAGCATGTAGCGATAGGCGGCCACGACGGCACCCACGTATTCCTGGCTCTTCAGGCGACCCTCGATCTTGAGGGAGGCGACGCCGGCTTCCACCAGCTCGGGAATGCGCGCGACGAGCTGGAGATCGGCAGGCGAGAAGTAGTAACCGGAATCGTCGTCATTCGAGTACAGGCGCCTGCATGCCTGGGCGCAGAGTCCGCGGTTGGCACTCTTCCCGCCGAGGTAGCTTGAAAAAAGGCAGAGCCCCGAGGCGGAAACGCAGAGGGCGCCGTGCACGAAGGTCTCGACCTCGAGGTTGGTGCCCTGTGTGACCGAACGGATCTCGTCGAGGGAGAGCTCGCGCGGCAGGACCACCCGCTTGAAGCCCTGCCGCGACAGGAAGTTGGCGCCCTTGGCGGAACCGACATTCATCTGGGTCGAGGCATGGAGCCGGAGCTTCGGGAAGTTGTCGCGGGCGAGCTTGACCGTACCGAGGTCCTGGACGATCATCCCGTCCGGTCCCACGCGGTCGATATATTGAAGCAACTGGTACAATCTGTCGGCCTCGCGGTCGGTGAAGACCGTGTTGACCGTGACATAGATCTTCTTCGAGGCCTTGTGTACCACTTCGGTGGCCGCCTCGAACTGGTTGAAGGCGAAGTTCGAGGAGCGGATCCTTGCATTGAAGGTCTTGAGTCCGAGATAGACGGCGTCGGCGCCTTCGCCGAGGGCCGCGGAAAGCGCCTCGGGATTGCCGGCAGGGGCGAGGAGTTCTACGGTTGACATGGGAACACTGTAGCGATCCAGGGCCTCCGTGCCCAGTATGGCGGCCTTGCGCCAAAACCCAACCCCGGCTCGCCCCCCCCCCGGATGGGGGCAATTGCGGTTGCGCCGGGGTTAATTCAGGCATACACTGCCAGTTCGTGAAACCAGGGACCGCAGGTTCCTGGGCAAAAATCCAAGGAGGATCCTCATGAAAAAGCTATCTGCATTCGCGACCATTCTGCTCATCGCCGCGGGCCTGGGCTTCGGGCAGCAGAAATTCATCACCGTCGCTTCCGGCGGGACTGCGGGAACCTACTATCCGATCGCTGGTGCCATGGCCGAGATCTGGAACAAGAACATTCCCAATGTCAACGTCAATGTGACCGCCACCACGGCCTCCGCCTCGAACGTGGCCATGCTCAAGAACGGTGAGGTTGATATAATCTTCGTGCAGAACGACCATGCCTTCGACGCCTACAACGACCTCGAACCCTTTGTCGGCAAGGGCTTCAAGGACATCCGTCCCATCGCCTGCCTCTACGACGAGGTCGTCCAGCTCGTGGCCCTCGCCGATTCCGGCATCAAGACCGTCGCGGGTCTCAAGGGCAAGCGCGTTTCCGTCGGGGCAGCCGGTTCCGGTGTCGAGCTCAACGCCAGACAGATCCTTTCTGCCGCAGGTCTGACCTACAGCGACATCAAGGTCCAGTACCTGTCCTTCGCAGAATCGGCAAGCAACCTCAAGGACGGCAATATCGATGCAGCCTTCAACACTGCCGGCATTCCGACAGGCGCCATCCAGGACCTCGCTGTTTCCAAGAAAATCTCCGTCATTGCGATAGACGGTGCCCTGGCCAAGGGACTTTCGGCAAAGTTCCCCTTCTACACGGCTATCAAGATCCCGGCCAACACCTACCAGGGACAGACCAGCGATGTCACCTCCGTCTCGGTAAAGGCCCTCCTTGCCGTCTCGGCCCAGATGGATCCAACCCTGGTTTATGATCTCCTCAAGGCCATGTACGCCAATACCGAAAGACTGACCGCATCGCACAAGCGTGGTGCCGACATCAAGCTCTCCACCGGTGCACTGGGCATCTCCATCCCTCTCCATCCGGGCGCCGAGAAGTTCTACAAGGAAAACAAGTAGCCGATTTCCTGTGGATGTCTCCCCATCCATGGACGGGCGACCGGTGGTTCTGGCGCCCGTCCCCCTCCGGGGGAAGGGGAGTCAGCATCGCAAGCCCTCCATCCTGGTGGGCCTGGGCGCCGTGCTCGCCGTCGTGGCTGCCTTCGCCACCCTGACCATCCAGATTCCCGCGCTCCGCATAAGCGACGGGAAAGGCGCGACACTGGCCGTCCTGGCCCTTCCCGAGGGGAAATTCATTCATCATTACATCCATTCGATCCACCTGAGCGCCGTCGACGAGTACTTCAGGATCGTGGACGGACAACTCAGGCTCTACGAGCTCCGCTATGATACCAATTCTGTCGGAATGCCCTCGGACACGGAACTGGGCTTCCGGATAGAAGACAAGCGTTACGTCCTTGCCATGGACCGGCGCTTCGGACGGATCCCGATCCGAGTCGCCGACCTTCCGGGCCACGGCGTCATCATCGGGGGAGCCTTCCACCCCTTTTCGGCCCTGATGCGGCCACAGGGGCAGCTGGTCCTATCGGGGACGAAGGTCCTCGCAGCACGTTTCTGGAGGTGATCGCATGAGCGATTCGACG
>SESF01009392.1_pt1 | contig 17669 bp, 14 predicted proteins | sample 3171521 | NCBI WGS metagenome assembly SESF01 (sample SAMN10866945, study PRJNA518727) | freshwater metagenome | biome: subpolar coniferous forest; feature: holomictic lake; material: water; isolation source: holomictic Lake 227, 6 m and 8 m depth | place: Canada: near Kenora, Ontario | collected...
GTCAAAGGAGTTATCCACAGGCAAGCAAACGAGTGCGGGAAGTGAGTAAACAGAGTACAATGTATCTATAATTATGAAAAATGAAAGTTCTGAACATTTAGATATTGAGGGTCTATCTAGAAGCATTGGAGGGAATGCCTTTTCAGACACTCCAACCACAGATAAACTTGTGACCAATTTTGACAGTCCTCAAAAAAGAAAGCCTGTTTTTGTGGATCTAAAAAACAGACACACCAATAACAAAGAGGTGGGAGGTATACAACCAATAAGAAAGAGACGTACCGAAAAATCACCAATTGAAATTGACCCAAAAAATATTATTAAAATTCCAGATAGGGAAGGAACAACCGAAATTCGCGGAAACCAAGATTTTGAGGAACCAATAAGACCAAAAGAGGGATTAGAAAAGTTTTATCACAAACTTGATAAATTAGATGAGTTTGCGGATCAAATAGAGTCTACCCCGGAAGAAAAAGTACTAGAGAATGTATTTCAAACAGTTAAAATATTTACACCTGAGGAACAAAAAATCCTTAATGAAAAATTGAAAGCTGCAACAACAGCACCAGCTACCAAGTTAGATTCACTTAGAAGAAAAATGATAGTTGGAGAAAGTATAAAACCTGAGGAAGCTTTAAAATCGCTGCCTGAAGAAACTGGTCCAAGTGAGTTGGATACATTTCTTAGTAAAAAAAGAAAAGATAGAGAACTGAAAGTAAAACCTCCTAAATCAAAAGGTAAAGAAACTGAAATTAAAAAACCCCAAACACCAGAAAATATTATTGGGGATAAAACAGGAACAAAGACAACAACAAAACCTGAAATAAAGAGTAAGCCCCTAAAAACGGCTTATGAGGCCGCTTTAGAAAGGATCACAGAAAAAGAAAATAAACCACCTAAGGAAAAAGCTAGTTTAATCGAATTTAACATAAAAGCAAAGAACAATGGAGAAATAAGAGGAGTTGAAGAAAAAATAAAATCTGCAGAATCATTTGAAGAACTTATAGAAACAATAAATTCAACCGAGGGAATCCAAGGTTCTCAAAGATGGTTTTCAAAAAATGCGCTTTTAGGACGTCTCCATCTTGTACAAGTTGGAGAGATGACTTTAGACCAAATACCTTTGGAAGGTGGGTTGAGGAAAAAAGTTATAGAACTTCAAACAAAAAATGGACCGTTGATTTATAAACCAGAAGGGTATTCTAACAAAGACAATATGCCAACAAAAAATTCCATGGAAGAAAAAGCTGTTGTACCACCCCAGGAAACAGACAGAAGTCCAGAAGTAGACCTGGAACCAGAAACAGAAAAAACCCCCATATCACCTTCTGAAAAAATAGAAGTTACAGAAAAAGAAGTTAGAGAAAAAATAAACACACTCATAGGAGAAAAATTTACCTCATCTCTTAATACACTAAATGCTGCACGTAAAGAGTATTGTTATCAGCTCACAAAGAAGACCCAACACGATAACACCCAAAGTAAAATAGGCCGCTTGGTGGCAAGCCTCCAAAGTGTGGTATTTGCAAAAAAACCCTCTGAAAATGCTGCTATTTTTGAAAAAGCCAGTGAAGTGTATTTTCTATCAATTCAAGCATTTAAAAAATGTCTTAACGATAAAGACTTAAACGATAAATTAGTGCTTTTAGCTGGAAACAAAGACTCTAAAGACTCAGAAATAATTCGAGAAGAAAAAGAAAAGATGTGGGAACCATTAATCCAACAAATTCTTGTCTTAGAAAAAAAGACAGTATGCGAAGCAGAAGAAAAATCACTCCCTGAAAAAGATAGAAATATGTTAGACAGGATGCAAATATTATATAGAAAGTCTCGTTGGAATAAAGAACTTTCAGATAAAAAACCATCATTTCTAGAAAAAATAGAAGGGATACTTAAAAGCGAATCTTCTGAAAGATATGACTACTAATTCTTCACATCTTGATATGCTAGCGGAGGCTTTTGGACTTTCTCGGTTGCCAAAATCTGTTCGTGATGCACTTCTAGAAGAGATAGATGTAATAGTGTTTCGCTCAGTTTTATTCCGAGTAATGGTCAACTTAGATGAGGACGACAAGGAGGAACTCCATGATATCTTGGAACATGCTGGTGATGATTTTGAAAAACCCTATACTTTTCTTAACAGCAAGGTAAAAGATTTTGAAAAAATAGTGAAGGATGAACTTTTGAAAGTAAAAAATGAGAGTTTGGAATTGGTGCAGCAGTTTGCGTAAAAAATCATTCAGTTTCCTTTTATCAGACCGCTCCGTCGCCCTGCGGCTCCTCGCTTCGGTTTCGGCGCAAACTTTTTTGATTACAAAAAAGACCATGCTTTGCGCCTGCAAATGCTCTGAAAAAAGGAAACCTCACTCTGATCAAGATGCTGGCCGGCGGGGACAAAGTCCCCGCCGGCTTTATGTTATAGTATCTACTCATGGCAACAAATTTAAATGAACGCCAGCACGAAGCAGCTCTTCATAAGGATGGACCACTTATGATTCTTGCTGGTGCTGGTGCTGGAAAAACAAAAACAATAACTTCACGAATTGCAGAATTAGTGAAAAGCGGTGTTTCACCTGAATCAATTCTTGCAATTACATTTACCAATAAAGCCGCAAAAGAAATGAGAGAAAGAGTAAGTCTAATTCTCTCGACTGACCCAGAACTCAACCGTCCTGTTTCCATGCGAGAAAGACCTTTTGTAAGCACATTTCACTCACTTGGTGTAAATATCATAAAAGAAAATGCTTCACTTTTCGGTCTTACACGCAATTTTACAATTTTTGATCGCGATGATTCCAAAAGAGCAGTAAAAGCTGGAATAGTTTCCGCAGGTCTAGACCCAAAACAATTTGAACCAAGTAAAATTCTTTCTATTATTTCTCGTGAAAAAGGAAACGGAATGACATACGAGAGATTCCGAGAAAATTCTAGCCGTGACTATATGCGAAGCGTAGTTGCAAATGTGTGGGAATCATATGAAAAAAAATTGCGAGCAGAAAAAGCACTTGATTTTGATGATCTACTTCTCAAAACCATGCTTATTCTGCGAGACAATACAGATGTAAGGACACGATACCAAAACACATGGAAATATATTCATATTGATGAGTATCAAGACACCAACGAAGTCCAATACAGGATTGCACGACTTCTCGCCGACGCGCACAGAAACATTTGTGTAGTGGGGGATATCGACCAAATGATTTACAGTTGGCGCGGAGCAGACATTGAAAATATATTGAATTTCGAAAATGATTATCCAGATGCAAAAATTGTACTCCTAGAACAAAACTATCGTTCCACAAAAACAATTCTAGGCGCAGCAAACAACATCATCAAGAAAAATAAAAACCGCCGAGAGAAAAATATGTTTACTGAAAATGCCGAAGGTGAAAAAATTTCTCTTTACACAGCATTTGATGAAAATGACGAAGCAAGAAATATTGCACGCACAGCACAAAACCTTTTTGAACAAGGTGTGAAACCAGAACAAATTGCCGTGTTATATAGAGCAAACTTCCAGTCACGAGCCATTGAAGAAGCTTTCCTCTCTTATGGTATTAGCTATGAACTCATCGGTACACGGTTTTTCGAACGAAAAGAAGTTAAAGACGTACTTTCGTTTATACGTTTCGCACAAAACCCTGAATCGCTCTCAGACCTTACACGAATAGTAAATGTTCCACCACGAGGAATTGGGAAAGTGACTCTTCTGAAGATTGTTGAAGGTAAAGAACACGAGCTTGGGGGAAAAGCAGGGGAAAGTGTTGCATCATTTAGACGTTTTATTTCAAGACTCCAAGCTGAGATTGCAAGCAAAAGACCAAGTGAGGTTGTAAAATTTATTTTGAAAGAATCTGGAATCGAGGCATACCATATGAAAGATGGGGATGAAGGACTTGAAAGAATTCAGAATATTAAAGAACTTGTTACGTTAGCCATAAAGTATGATGGTTTACCACAAGGAGAGGGGGTAGAGAAGATGCTTGAAGAAACATCTCTCGCAAGCGACCAAGATGAAGTGGATGAAAAGAAACCAGCTGTGAAACTGATGACAATCCACGCATCAAAAGGCCTTGAATTTGATTATGTATTTATTACAGGACTAGAAGATGGACTTTTCCCAAGTAGACGAGACGGGGAAGAGAAAGATGGGGAAGAAGAGCGCCGACTCATGTATGTTGCGGTTACTCGAGCAGCGAAGAAGGTGTTTCTCTCATGCGCAAGTATTCGTACTATTTTTGGAGAAAAGAAGATGAGTATTCCATCAGAATTTATCACCGACATCGGAGAGGAGCATTTTGAGGAGCAACCAGAAAAACCCGAACGAAAGAAAAGAGAATATTTGATAGATTTTTAAAGATTAAAAAGAAAAGGCCGGTGGAAGCGAAGCTTCCACCGGCCTTTGTTTATTTTGGATCTTTTCCAAGTTCGTTCCTTGCCTCGTTAAAATACAGATCCCACTTTTGTTCCACTAGACCATATTTCAAGGCAACAGTATGGACTTTGTTGAATTGCTCTCTGGTCAACTGCATCTTCTTCAATACCTCCTCAGACAATCCCATTGGACCTGTTTTGTCTTCTTCAAAACGAAGAACCTTCTTTGAGCAACCGACAAGCCAATCCCGAACCGCTTTTTGTAAGGCAGGTTTATCAAACCGAACAACACAACCTTTATAATGATCAAAGACGGGTTCTGAAAGAACCTCAACCATCTCACAAAAATCAAACCATTTGGCAACACAATCCTGATAACCTTCGGTAAACAAGAGGACTCCGACACAACAAGCAAACAACAAACAGACGGTAAGGATTAATATCTTGATGTAACTAAAATGTGCTGACCACATGCAGATATCAATCGTAATAATCGATATAGTGGCAACCAGCACAGAAAGACGGGTCCTTAAGTTAACAGCCTTCACCCCTTTGTACGCTAAATACGGGTGAAAATGCCTCATTTCATAGAAGGCTAACGCCAGAATTGCCAGAACGGGAGAACGCATGAAATCAGTCGGTTTTAGGTCGTTTTTCGTTTTCATTTTTAATGTACTCTAGTGTCTGTATTTTTAGTTTTTAGGGCTTCAGGCCCAAACATCACAACTTCAGGCTGTGTGCTTTTTATAAAAACCAAGGATTGACCAGACAATCTTTCCTTGCACACATTACGACAAATTTTCAAAATGTAAAGAAATTCGCAAGATTCACGTAACAAACTTGCTTATTACTCTCGAGAATACTAAAGTTACATAATAAATGTCTAAAAAGCACTCAAAACAAAAAGAATATTCAGAAAACCAAGTAGAAGGTGATGAAAATCGGGGGATTCAGGCCAAAAAATCCCTAGGTCAAAACTTTCTAAACTCAGATGGGGCACTTTCCGCAATAATCGAAGCTGGAAGAGTTAAAAAGGGAGATATAGTACTAGAAATTGGCCCTGGAAAAGGAGCTCTTACCAAAAAACTTCTGGAAACAGGTGCAAAAGTCTTTGCCATTGAAAAAGATGACCGTCTGATCCCTGTTTTAGAAGAACTTTTTGCAAAAGAAATTAAATCAGGAAAACTTACCCTCATTCATGGGGATGTTCTAGAGTTTAATCCCACAGAACATGGATTAAAAGAAGGGAAGTACAAACTTATCGCAAATATCCCTTACTACATCACAGGCGAACTCATCAGAAACTTTCTTTCTGAGCTTCCACAACCAGAACTTATGGTCATTTTAGTACAAAAAGAAGTCGCTGAACGCATAATTTCAAAAGACGACAAAAAAAGCATTCTTTCAATCAGTGTAAAAGTATATGGGGAACCAAAATATATTCAAACGGTCAAAGCTGGTTCATTTTTTCCACCACCAAAGGTAGATTCGGCGATTTTACTCATAGACAATATTTCAAAGAAGAATTTTACTGCAGTAAATGAACAAAAATTCTTTGAAATTGTCCGCGCAGGCTTTGCCCACAAGCGAAAAACCATTTCGAGCAACCTTAAAGCCTATATTTCCAAAGAAAAACTCGCCGAACTCGGCATAAACGAAAAAGAGAGAGCTGAAAGACTCTCTCTTAAACAGTGGATTGTGTTATCTGATTCAATTAAGGAGTAGATAGTGGAAGTGAGCTACCTACCTGATATACATAACCTAGAGTAGGCCAAGTAACACAGGTTGGTCCAGAATACTGCCAACACCCCTGCACCCCTGGAAGATATTTACCCAAAGACCAAGTAGTTGGAACAAGAGGATCATAATTAAGGTACCATAAACCCACAGGAGGAACACCAACAGCCATAGCTCCTGTAATAGGAACACCAGTTAAGAACAAGGGAGTGTACCACACATACCATACTGTCCCAGCACTACACGTACACGGGGCGGCGAAAACATTGTACCCACCAAAACCAAATATTGCCGCATTTGTTGGCTTAGGGAACAAAAATAAAACAAACAACAAAGTAAAAACTGTTACTAATCGTTTCATATAAATGGGTTATTTATCAAAAACTAATTTTAGCAAAACAACATCACTAAAACCACCACTATTCCACACTCTTATAGGAAGATCTAAGCTAGCAGCTTTTAAAAGCTTACCGTTCTTAATAACCTCATCAATATTACCTATTTCACCAATACGGAAAGTTATGTTTTCTCCATCTGAACTATATGGACCTGTTTTTCCTAAAGGAGTGTAGATATAATTATCAGAAACTGAAAAGTTTTTACTTTTCAAGGTAATAGGAGTATCTATTGATGATGTTTTTATAAAATCAGGAGCAATAGAATCTATAACTGTGACCGAGACAGGATTGTATGTTATATACACTTTTACAGAAAAATTTTTGTTTATCGTTGATCCTTGAGAATTCCTTAATGAAACAATTTGTTCACCCAATGGAGCTGCGCTTGGAACAACAACCTCGCAATAAGTTGAATATGAGCAACTCACCGGAACAACATCAACACCACCAAAAGAGAAAAGGTTTCCTTTTTCTGTAAAACCAGTACCTAAAACTACAACTTTCTGTCCTGGTTTTACTTGGTATGGTTCAATGTTATATATTCTTACATCACTCGTTAAAGATGGAACACTATTAAGGACTGACTTTTCTAAATAAGGAGCCACCGATGAAACAGACCCTTCTAGATCAACTTTATCAAATAAACCCTTAAAATAAGTACCTATTTGGTTTTTTTCTGACGGATTTACTTCCTTAGAAAAAATATTCTTCAAAACCTCTTTTGTGGTGCTAGTAGCTATCAATGTGGGATTAGATATACTTACCGAAACAGAATTTAGATTATTGAGTTTTTTTCTAGTAAGAGAACCTATAAAACCAGTACCTGAAATCAAATTTGCGGGAGTTAAAACCTCATTTTTATATTTATTTTGAAATTTAACGACAGCAACCTTTGTAAGGGTACCAAAATAATCAGTTTCATTACCAGGAGAACCTGGTCCTATTGGAGAAATTCTTGTATCTACATCCAAATTAAGTTTCTTTTGGAGTTCTAAAACATCAGGCAGTTTATCCCCCTGTTTTAAGTCTTTTTCAAAACTAAAACCTGATGCATACACAAAAAAAGGAATTGTGGTTACAAAAAAAATCAAGATTATATTTTTTTTCATCTCCGTAAGTATATCATTTTTATATTTTCCGATGTAAACAAACACCTTTATCCCCTCAATTATTTCGTCCACTAGTCAATCTTTGATACAATACTTGTATGCATGCTCCAAGTAAAAAAATTATTTATCTTCTCTTCTCATGTATTATTTCACTAACACTCATATACTTTACTCAGAAAAGTGGCACGGAAAAAAATAGTCTCATCTCTCCAGAAATAATTACAAGCACATCAACAGATCAACAAAATGAAGATGTGTATAATTCAGAGTTGGCAGAAATATCACAAGATCAAACAATTAAAATTACCCCTGTTTCAAGCAGTACCACCCCCCAAAAACAACAAACATTCACCGACAATTTGACTCAAGATTTTTTTGGTAAATATTTAAAAACACAAAGTGGTGGGGCGATAGATGACCAAAGCAAAGAAGCTCTTGTTTCCTCAGTAGTAGACCAATATGCAAATGTGGATTTGTTTCCAGACCACTTTAGTGCCAAGGATATCACCACAACCTCTTCCTTAGATAAAGACTCAATAAAAAAATATGGAAATTCATTTATAAAAACAGAAGATGATGGGGTTAGACAAGCTCAAACCATCACAAAAAATTCTGATGAAACAAAAAACTTAAAAGCTGTAGGCAGTGCATACAAAAACCTAGCAATAAATCTATCACAACTTTCAACCCCAGATGCGCTCGCACAAACACACTTGAAAATTATTAATAATTATTACAAACTTGGAGAAGAGCTTTCAAGCATACCAGAAGCTGTGAATGATCCTGTGAAAATTTTACTCATCATAAAATTATTACCCGAAAGTCAACCAGAAAGGGATCAACTTTACTTATCCATATCTACCTTCATGAAAAACAGTGGTATACTATTTGATGAAACTGAACCCGGTTCATATTGGCTAAAATAAAAAAATGTCTATTAAAATTTTTCCAAAAACCTATGTTTTATGTACACTGTTTTTATTTTTGATAACTCCTTTTTCCCAAGCTTCGGCAGTTACAGCAACCTATCAACAAAATACTTCATCCACAGCAGACGCAAATAGTGCCGGAACAAACGCAGCTCAAAACCAAGCTGATTACGATAAAGCAATGGCTGATTTAAAAAGTTCAGTACCACAATCTTCCTCAATGCAGTCTACTCCAACTGGTGCATTAAACTACAGTAGCGCTTTTGGTGGTTGTATAGGTAAGATCGCAGGAAAATATATTGCAAACTATATTGGCTTAGGAATCTCCTCTGCTGTAAATGCAATCTCGACCGCTCTAGGTTTGGCAAGCAAAACAGAACGAACAACTTCAGCAACAGTTCAAGCTGCAGACCTTGTTATAGCTGTACCAATAACAAATAAATCAGGTTATTTACAAAATGATGCACTATTAAATCTCCAAGAAGATGCTAGGCGTCAGTCTGGATCAGACAATACAGCAAAAAACTTCCTTACTCCAATGGCGGTTTGTATTGCCAATGAACTAGTGCAAGCAATGACAGCCTCAACTATTCAGTGGATAAACAGCGGCTTTAAAAACCCAGATGGTACAAGCGGTCCGGGGTTTGTAAGTAATCCAAGTAAGTTTTTCCAAGGAATTGCAGATAGAGAAACCACAGGTTTCTTTCAAGCGCTTGGTGGCAGTTTTCTCTGTAAACCATTTAGTATTCAAGTGCGTCTAGCTCTACTTAATGATTATAGAGGCTCCTACCAAGGACAAGCTCAGTGTACACTTGAAAGCATAAAAAACAATTTGCAAAACTTCGGCAAAGGAACAAACGGGGGGACAGGAAACTACTGGAACGACTGGTTTCAACTCACACAACAAGACAATAACAACTACATGGGATCATATTTCCTTGCACGAGATCAGTTATCAAAAAATATTGCATATAACCAGGACATGAACCGTCTCCAGATCACAATTGACAGAGGTTTTCTTGCAATGAAGAAATGTCCTGACGGAGGATCTACCTGCGCAGAAAAAGATAAAATAACAACAACACCAGGAGCACAAGTAGAAGCATCGTTGAATAGAGTTCTAAACCTACAAGGGGAACGTATAAATATTGCAAACAGTTTCGATGATATCATTTCTGCTTTGGTTGGTCAGATGCTTAAAATGGCAGTAGGTGGGTTGCAAGGTGGTAATAAATAATTAGTAGTTAGTTATTATTTCTGATAAAATAATGTGAGTTAAAAAGTTTTTGTTTGTGTTTCTTAAACCCCACACAATGTTTTCTTCTTTAGTTAAAAAAGTGACCCCAATCAAGAGAAATGTAGCAAAAATATTTTTTGTTATTTTTACCATTCTACTGTCAGTAAACACAATAAATGCTCAAGCAACTTCAACTAGTTTTACAGAATTCCTAAAAACATCAAAAGATTTTAGCCAGAACATAGGTAATTACGACGTTAAAGCTGAAGAAACACCAACATACAACCAAGTGATGGCAAGAGGGAAAAATGGTAATGATATTACTGAAGATGAACTAGCAAAGATAAAAGCTGAATACTCTGCAATATTGGCAAAACCAGGAGCTCAAAATGGTTCACAAGCACAAGCAAGTAAACCCTATACCTACACGGAAGATAACGGTAATGTTACAACAATGAATGCTGATGGGGTAGCAGGAAAGATTCTAACAAAAAAACCAGACGGGTCGTACACGATCGGATTTAATGATGGAAAACAATATTGGTATGATAAAAATGGTAATGATATTACAAAAGCAGTAGATGCTGGAGCAGCAGCACCTCAATTTCAACCAAAAACAGATAATTCCGAACTAAAGTGCGATTGGGATAATCTCACATGTATGCTTGCTAAAGCTATTTACTATATAACAATCAAACCTGCATCTTGGCTTGTGTGGGCATCAGGATGGCTCTTTGATGTTGTTTTTGATAAAACAGTAGTAAATCTAAGCACAACATTAGGAAAAAGTAGTAACACAGGATTTTATCCTGTTATATCTATGGTATGGGGAATTTTTAGAGACCTGATCAATATGACATTTATCTTTGTCCTTCTCTATGCTTCCATAATCACAATACTCAAAGCAGATACATCTGGAATGAAAAAAACAGTTGGAGCCGTTGTTGTAGCGGCCGTTTTGATTAATTTCAGTTTATTTTTTACTGAAGTAATAATTGATGTATCAAATAATTTTGCCGTAGCTATACACAACAATATAATACAAGGAGAAAGTGACAATATCAGCGCAGGTTTCATGAAGACACTAAACCTTCAAACGCTGATGAGTTCAGCTCAGTCATCAGGAAAAGGAGGTAACTACACAAATATGATAACAATCTCTATATTTGGCTCTGTTTTTCTTTTAATACTTGCTGTGATTTTTTTCATAGTTGCAATTCTTTTTGTGGTACGTTTCGTAACTTTTATAATACTATTAATGATGTCTCCTGTAGGAATAGGTGGAGCTGTGGTTCCAAAACTTCAAGAAACATTAGGTAAAAACTTCTGGCATGACCTACTTGACCAATGTTTTTTTGCTCCCGTATTCATGCTCTTCCTTTGGGTTATACTTAAAATACTTACAGCTATAACATCTCTTAGTGGTCAGTCTGGTCCAACAGATTTAGCTGGAACCTTTACAGGTGTTGGAGATCAAAAAAGTATTGGTTATTTTCTTCTATCATTCACAGTTGTTATCTTCCTACTAATAAAAGCTCTAGAAATATCAAAATCAATGTCAACAAGTGGGGCAAAAGGAATACAAGAAGGACTTCTTAAATACAGTGGAGCAAATATGGTACAGTCATTTGCTAAAAGCATACCAGGTAGAACAGCGTCTAGGGCGGTTAATGCAACTGGAGGAAGAGTGGCAAACTCATTAGCAAATTCTAAATTCGGTCAAAAAATTGGAAGTACAAGATTGGGTAATGGTATTTACAATATTACAAATAAGGCTGGTGCGGGATGGAGAGAAAATGTTGACAAAGTAGCCAAGCAGGAAATTGCAAGAAGTGAGCTTAGAACAGCCGCAGCTACAAAAGAAAATGATAAACTCCTTAAAAAACAGCAAGAGTTTAGTAATAACGCAGGGATTTTGCGTGCTGAGGAAATGCTTAATGGACCAGGAGGTAGAGAAGCGAAAGCTGCAGAGGTCGAAACACACACAAATACCCTTAAATCAACAGCTGTACTTGACTCTTCAGGAAGTACTGTAAATTTGAAAAATATAGAACATGCAAATGAAGTGAAAGATAGAATCAATGAAGAAATCAAGATTGCAAGCACTGATTCAGATGTAGCAAATGCTAAAATCAAAAAACTAGAAAAAGAAATCGCCGCGGGTGGTGTAGCTACTCTAGCCCAACAAACAGCTCTCAATGATGCACAACGCGACCTTGAAAATAGCGAACAAACCAAAGCAGAACAACAAACAAGGCTAAAGGCCGTCGACAACCTAATCAAGCCAGCAGCTAAAGCCACAAAAGAACTTGAAAAAATTGATGCTGATCTTAAAAAACTTTACTCTGGATATAATGCTGAAAATCCTGACGCAGCAAAATCATCTGCAAGAGCAATACGGAATTTGGCACAAGATATTAAAACTGACATACAAACAAACAAAACAACTTCTAAAACAGAGGTTGTTGATAGAGCAACTGGAGCAAAAACAACAATTGATCTTGCTGCAGCCATTAGCTCTGGTACCTTAAATGATGTACACAAGCAAATAAGTTCAGAGATTAGAACATTGCAAACAGAAATAAAAAACCAAGAAATACACGAGAGTAGAAACAGCTCACAGGAACTTCGCAATACTATAGGTTTTGGTTTAAATCATGCAGGAAGACAAGCCGCTGCGGACCAATTAAGACAAAAGTACATGGTTCAAAGTGGTGGTAACCAACCAAAATAATAACATGGAAAACTTCACAGAATTTATAAAAGAGCGTTTACTAAGTCTTCCACCTGAAATACAAAAAGCTTTCGGTGAAACCGATATAGTGGGTGAAATTGAAAAAATTAGGGTGAAATTTGGTTTAATGTACGATCAAGCAAGTGTTTTGGAATCAGAAACAATGATTGTATTCCTCGGTCTAGAAGAACCAAAATATTTATTGAGAAATATAGTACAGAACGCTAAGATTTCAACTGAGATTGCTAGCCAAATTGTTGAAGAAATAGAAAAAAATATATTAAAACAAATAAAAAGTAGACTTGTTGAAATATTAGAAGAAGAAGATGTGGAGTCTAAGAAAAAAGAAGAAAAAGAATCAGATTCTTTAATTTTTGATACGAAAGACTCAATTCTTCAGGAAATCGAAAACCCAACACCAATATTCAAACCTGTCACAGAAAAAATTCAAGCAAAAAATATTCTTCCTGAAATAGCACCAACTCAAACACTCACAGAATACACACCTCCAATATTACCGAAGAAAAGCATTATTGAACAAAAACTTACAGAACCAACAAGAATACCTCCAAAAGAAATAGAACTGTCTATCAGAAAAATTCCCCAAACCCAAATCACCCCAGAAACACTACAAAAAAAATACACCATAGACCCATACAAAGAACCGATTGTTTAACACAATCGGTTTTCTTTTGATATACTATTGTCATGCAATATCAAATTCCTCAATTCATTGAAATTGAAGACCAGATTTTTGGGTCTCTCACACTAAAACAATTTATCTATCTTGTTGGGGGAGCGGGTATGTGTTATGCGATCATTCATTTTCTTCCACTCCTTCTTGCAATACCTATCGCTCTAGCTGTTGCTGGGTTTGCGGCCGCACTAGCATTTTACAAAGTAAACAACAGACCTTTTATTGATGTAGTTGAATCAGCAACAAGCTACTATTTTGGATCAAAACTTTATGTTTGGAAAAAAGATTGGAATAAGGAAGCTGAAAATGAAAAAGCTAAAGTTGAAGTTCATTCTACAGAACCTACGTTTGGTATCCCAGCGCTTTCTCAAAGTAAATTAAAAGAGCTCTCATGGAGTTTAGATATTAACGAAAAACTCAAATAAAAATTGTTTCTGATATAATAACAAGAAATATGTCATCTAACGCAGTAATAAAAGCAAAAGCTACCCAAGAATTTGTTCCAATAAAAGAAATTCATGATGGTATTGTAATTCTTAAAGACGACTCCATGCGCGCTCTTGTTATGGCATCGTCTTTAAACTTTGCACTTAAATCAGCAGATGAACAGCAGTCTATTATTTATCAATTCCAAAACTTTCTCAATTCACTAAACTTTTCAATTGAACTTTTCATGCAATCAAGGAGACTTGATATAAGACCATATATAGCCCTCCTTGAAGCTAGGTACAAAGAACAAACTAGTGATCTTCTTAAAATTCAGACCAGAGAATACATCGAATTCGTAAAAAGTTTTACAGAATCAACAAATGTGATGACAAAAGTCTTCTTTGTTGTTGTTCCATATAGCCCACCAGCACTTTTTGCAAAAGACACAAAATTTGAAAACATACTCAAAAGCAAAACAAAAGAAGAAAAAGCGACCTCAAAAACGGAAGCGTTCGAGGAGGCGAGGACACAACTTGAACAGCGTATAAGTGTTGTAGAGCAAGGACTTACTCGTTGCGGTATTCGTGTGGCACAGCTAGGCACAGAGGAGCTTGTAGAAGTGTTTTACAAACTATTCAACCCGGGCGACGTTAATAAACCTATCATTAATCAAAACTAAATCATGGGACTCTTTGATATTTTTAAATCACAACCAAAAGAACAACCGAAAATAACATCGGTTTTACCTCATGAAATATTCGAGTCTGCAGCGCTCGAATTACGAGACATTATTGCCCCGAGCGCCCTAGAAGTTACTCCACGAGACATCAACCTTGGTGACAAAATCGTCCGCACAATGTTTGTAATTTCATATCCACGATATCTTTCTGACAACTGGTTTTCTCCAATTATCAATCTTGATGCTATTTTTGATGTGTCAATTTATGTTCACCCAATTGATACCTCAAAAATACTAAAACAATTTCAAAATAAAGTAGCGGAGGTACAAAGCCAAATAAGTATCCGTGAAGCAAAAGGCTTGGTTCGTGACCCAATGCTCGATACAGCTTACCAAGACTTAGAGCAACTTCGTGATGATCTTCAACAAGCACAGGAGCGTATATTCGATGTAGGACTTTACATCTCAATTTATGCAGACAATATTTCTGATCTAGATAAAATAGAATCTGAGATTCGTTCAGTTTTGGAAGCAAAATTGGTGTATATAAAACCAGCTCTTTTTCAACAAGAACAAGGCTTCCGCAGCACACTTCCACTTGCTAATGATGAATTGGGAGTTCATTCAAAGCTAAACTCTGCACCTTTGTCTAGTCTTTTTCCGTTTATTTCGTTTGACCTTACATCAGATAAGGGAATTTTATACGGTATCAACCGCCACAATTCAAGTTTAGTTCTTTTTGACCGTTTTTCTTTAGAAAACTACAACTCAATCACTTTTGCTAAATCTGGTTCCGGCAAATCTTTCTGTACAAAACTTGAAATCCTACGAACACTCATGTTTGATGCCAATGTTATTGTGATTGATCCGGAAAGAGAATATGAATATCTTGCAGAAGCAGTAGGGGGTAGGTATTTTAATATTTCCCTAAACTCAAATAGTCATATCAACCCATTTGACTTACCAATACCTCGTGAGGATGAATCCGCAGGAGACGTGCTTCGTTCACAAATCATTAACCTTGTCGGTCTATTCCGCATTATGCTTGGAGGCCTTACAGCAGAAGAAGATGCAATCATTGACCGCGCCATCTCAGAAACATATGCAATGAAAGATATTACTCCGGAATCAGATTTTTCTTCTATAGAACCACCACTACTTTCAGATTTCGAACTCATCTTGGCTGGTATGGAAGGAGGAGAGTCCCTTGTTCAAAAACTTTCAAAGTATACAAAAGGTACTTGGGCAGGATTCTTGAACCAGCCTTCAAATGTTGATATCAACAAAAATCTTGTTGTCTTTTCTATTCGAGATATGGAGGATGAATTAAAACCAGTAGCTATGTATATAGTTACACACTATATTTGGACAGCAGTTAGAAAAGAGCTTAAGAAAAGACTTCTTGTAATAGATGAGGCCTGGTGGATGATGAAATCTGAAGATACAGCTTCATTCCTATTTAGTATGGCAAAACGAGGACGAAAATACTTCCTAGGTCTTGCAACCATCACACAGGACGTGGATGACTTTATGAAATCACCCTACGGAATGCCGATTGTAACAAACTCCTCAATCCAAATACTTTTGAAGCAGTCTCCAACCTCCATTGATAACCTACAAAAAGTTTTCAACCTAACCGATGAAGAAAAATATCTCTTACTTGAATCTGATGTGGGAGAGGGGATATTCTTTGCAGGACTAAAACACGTAGCCATTAAGATCATTGCATCATATACGGAGCATCAAATTCTCACATCTGACCCTTCAGAAGTTCTCGCTATCAGAAAAGCAAAGGCAGATTTATTAATTGGTAAATAAACCAAAATGCCTCCACAGGAACAAAAAAGATCACCCGAACAGACCAAACCAGAACCTAAAATAACAAAAATTTTATTTGCAAAAATGTTGGCTGTTGCTATTTTTTTTGATGTATCACTTGGGGCTATCCAACTAATTCCAGTAGCAGGGTCCATAATGGCAAGTGTTTTTAATGTTGTTCCACTTACAGTTTTTTTTATTTGGTACAAAATAGAGGGGACCTCTTTTTCAAATCCCAAAAAAGCTATTTCTTTTTTTGGAGCCTCACTTATAGAGTTTATTCCTTTAGTAAACGCTTTGCCTGCATGGTCTGCAGAAATCACTTACATGTATATTTTAGATAAAAAAGATGTGATATTGGAAAAAGCAGCAGGTGCCGCGGGTGGAGTAGCTGGTGGAGCATCCGTAGCTGGGAAAGTTGCTAGGTTTGTTCCAGGTGGAAAAAACCTAAGTAAAAATCTACAAGAAACATCTGAAAAAGCCAAAAAATTACAAAACCAAATAAAAACACAACAACCTCCTCAACAAAACCCATCCATCAGCAATGAAATTAAAAAATCACCTATACCATTACAGCCAAACAATAATTCAAACCAAATCTCTGCAAAAACAAGAAATGAAATAGATGAAAATCGTTGGATATTTGGGAATCGCCCAAATCAACAAACCTCATCACCAAAAAGAGTCGCGCCACAGAATGAGATTGATGTTTCAAATTTTTTTGATGATAATAATTTTCACAAAGCTGCTTAGTTATCCCCACTCAATAGAAAAAAGATTTGGTTCGAGGTACAATATATCTTAATGAAACGGTTTTCCTTATTTGCTGTTCTATTTTTATGCTTAGGCTTTGTTTTTCCTATTGTTACAAATGCTCAATCTGATGAAAACTTAGATGAAATAATGAACACAACAATATTCCCAGAGATTCCAGGCCCAAGACAAAATGTGGACATATCTATCGAAAGCTACACTTATGACCTGTCACGATCTAAAATTTCTTGGTATATAAACAACTCACTTAAATCTTCAAATGTAGGACAAAAAACATTCTCCTTTACGACCGGGGAAGTAGGAAGTGTTTCCAGTGTTAAATACAAGGTAACAACAGCAGAAGGATATAATTTTGAAAAAACTTTAAATATAACACCCGGAGAAGTAAATTTGGTTTGGGAATCCCTGGGCTACACACCTCCTTTTTACAAAGGAAAAAGTCTTTTTTCCTTTGAAGGAACAGCTAGAATTGTAGCCATTCCAAATCTTATATCACCAAATGGTACAAAATATAAACAAGAAGAACTTGTATATACCTGGAAACACGGTATGGGTACTGATGTTGAGGCTTCTGGATATGGAAAAAGTACGTTTTATTTTAATGGAGACATTATTGCACGACCAGAAGATATCACGGTAGAGGTTAGCAACTTAAACAACACCGTACGAGCAAGCAACAAAACCACAATCCAAGCTGTACAGCCCGAAGTATATGTATATGAAAATAATCCTTCATTAGGAATACTATTTA
>SESF01016219.1_pt1 | contig 17668 bp, 14 predicted proteins | sample 3171521 | NCBI WGS metagenome assembly SESF01 (sample SAMN10866945, study PRJNA518727) | freshwater metagenome | biome: subpolar coniferous forest; feature: holomictic lake; material: water; isolation source: holomictic Lake 227, 6 m and 8 m depth | place: Canada: near Kenora, Ontario | collected...
TTGCCTTTTTCAATACAATCCCGCAATCTGGTGGTAATCGCAGCATTTATCCAATTTGAACGTACTGTTTAATGATTTTTTCAACAGCGATGCAAATATAGTCCTATTTTTTCTTTCTCCAAAAAAAGCAAAAACTTTAGCCCGTTTTCGCTGCTTATTTTTTAAATGGTCGATCGAGCCCGGTAATCTTTTTGATATCGTTCAGCTTATTCAGAGCTTCCAAAGGAGTCAGCTGATTGATGTCCAGATTCTTGATCTCGTCACGAATTTGTTTCAGTACCGGATCGTCGAGCTGGAAGATACTCATCTGATAACCTTCTCTTTTCTCAGCCATTCCTTCCAATGGCTTCGAAAGTCCATCTTTTCGGTGGGTATCTTCAAGCTGAAGGAGGATTTCGTCGGCTCGGCGAACAACCGAAGGCGGCATTCCGGCCATCCGAGCCACATGAATTCCAAAACTATGGTTGCTTCCACCGGGAACCAGTTTCCGGAGAAAAATTACTTTATTGCCCACTTCTTTGACTGAAACATTGAAATTCTTCACCCTACCAAACGATTTCTCCATTTCGTTCAGCTCGTGATAATGTGTGGCAAACATGGTTTTTGCGCGGGTTTTCGAATGCTCGTGAATGTATTCCACAATTGACCAGGCAATGGATATTCCATCGTAAGTTGAAGTTCCGCGACCCAGTTCATCCAATAGAATCAGGCTTCGGTCCGAAATGTTGTTCAGGATACTGGCCGCTTCGTTCATTTCGACCATAAAAGTTGATTCGCCCAATGAAATATTGTCGGACGCTCCCACCCTTGTAAAAATTTTATCCACAAAACCGATTTGTGCTGCTTCGGCCGGAACAAAACTGCCAATCTGAGCCATTAATACAATCAAAGCCGTTTGCCGCAACAACGCCGATTTTCCAGCCATGTTCGGACCGGTAATGATAATTACCTGCTGATCATTCTGATTCAGAATGACATCGTTCGATATGTAGGATTCGCCCAGTGGCAGCTGATGTTCGATCACCGGATGGCGGCCTCCCGTAATGATGATGTCTTTTGAATCGTTGATCTCCGGACGGAAATACTTGTAATTGATAGCCGAAGTGGCAAACGACAACAGGCAATCCATTTGTCCTACGATTGCGGCATTTAACTGGATCGCCTGAATGTATTCAGCCAAAGCGATGACCAGTTCATTGAACAGGCGAATTTCAATGGCCAGAATTTTCTCTTCAGCGCCGAGAATTTTCGACTCGTATTCTTTGAGTTCTTCTGTAATGTATCGTTCAGCACCAACCAGGGTTTGCTTACGGATCCATTCCGGCGGAACTTTATCTTTATGTGTATTCCTGACTTCAATATAATAACCGAAAACATTGTTGAACGCGATTTTTAAACTCGAAATACCAGTCCTTTCTGATTCGCGTTCCTGCATGCGGGCCAGGTAGTCCTTTCCGGAGAAAGCCAGTTCGCGTAACTCGTCCAATTCAGGTGAAACGCCTGAAGCAATCACATGACCTTTGTTGATCAGTGTTGGCGGATCAGGATGAATCTCTTTTTCGATGCGTGCCCTGATCGATTCGCAGGGATTGAGCTGTTCGGCAAAACGCTGAAGATTTGGACTTTCAGACTGACTGCAGATTTGTTTGATCGGGGCAATGGCCTGAAGTGCATACCTCAACTGCATGACTTCGCGTGGATTGATTCGAACCACAGCCACTTTTGAAATGATGCGTTCCAGATCGCCAACCAATCGGATATGGTCCTCCAAATTTTCCTTCAATTCAACTTCTTTCACCAGATATTCCACAACATTCAGCCGGTTGTTGATGGCAGCTACCTCCTTCAATGGTAATGCAATCCAGCGTTTCAGCAAGCGTGCACCCATCGGCGAAATGGTTTTATCGATCACCTGAACCAGTGTTTTGGCTCCTTCGTTAATCGAATTAAAAAGTTCCAGGTTCCGAATGGTGAACCGGTCGAGCCAGACATATTTATCTTCTTCGATGCGCGACAGATTAACGATATGCTTTGTTTGATGATGTTGAGTCAGATCGAGGTAATGTAAAATTGCACCGGAAGCGATAATCCCGTAATTCAGTTCGTGAACGCCAAACCCTTTGAGCGATTTAGTTTCGAAATGCCTCATCAGCCTGTCGTTTGAGGCATCTTCGGTATATACCCAGTCGTCCTGCGAAAAAGTATAATATTTACCACCAAAAAGTGCAGTAAAATCTGCTGCTTTTCCCTTTTGAAACAAAACTTCCTTGGGTTGAAATGAACTGAGCAGTTTGTCGATGTATTCGAACGAACCTTCCGCAGTTAAAAATTCACCGGTCGAAATATCCAGAAAGGCAATTCCTGCCATTTTGTTATCGAAATGTACCGAAGCCAGAAAGTTATTTTCGCGGTGTTCCAGAATGTTGTCGTTGTATGATACTCCAGGAGTAACCAATTCGGTAATCCCGCGTTTAACGATGTTTTTGGTCAGCTTCGGATCTTCCAGTTGCTCGCAAATAGCCACACGTGCACCGGACCGAACCAGTTTCGGAAGATAAGTGTCCAATGCATGATAAGGAAATCCTGCGAGTTCAACGTAGCTGGCTGAACCATTGGCACGCCTGGTGAGTGTGATACCCAGAATACCAGCTGCGCGAATGGCATCTTCACCAAATGTTTCATAAAAATCGCCTACCCTGAACAATAAAACAGCATCAGGATGTTTCGCTTTGACTGCATTATATTGCTTCATCAAAGGCGTTTCAACATATTTCGGAGTCGTAGTCAATGATCTGAATTTTTAAGATGAGCAAAGATACATTTTAAAGGATTGTATAAAAACGAAAATCAAAGTTTGAACAAATCAGGGACCTCGAAATACTGGCAGAAAATTTCATCCGGCATCATTTTGCATTTCTACCAGGAAGTAGTTACGAACTATCGAAAAATAAAATAACTTGCAGTATCATTTTCGATTTAAGCAATACAACCTAAAACCTGCCGATGGATTACTTAACCGATCAGAAAAAAAGTGTAGAGATAGTTGATATTCGCGAAGTTCAGACTAAAAACGACCTTCAAAAGTTTATTCATCTGCCTGCAGCGATCCATAAAGAGCACATCAATTGGGTTCCTCCGATCTATCTTGATGACAAGGATTTCTTCAATCCAAAAAAAAATAAATCGTTCGAATTTTGCGATACCATTTTGCTACTTGCCTATCGAAAAGATCAGGTTGTTGGCCGAATCATGGGCATCATTCATCACAAATACAACGAAAAGCATACTGAAAAACGTGCGCGCTTTGCCTTTTTTGAAACATGGAATGACGATGAAGTTGCTGCGGAACTTATTCATTCGGTCGAGAAATGGGCCATGGAGAAGGGAATGGAGAGACTAATTGGTCCACTTGCCTTTTCAGACAAAGATCCGCAAGGATTTCTGATCGAAGGATTTGACGAACCTTCAGTTATTGCTTCAAACTGCAATTTCCCTTATCAGGTTGAATTGCTCAAAAAAAATTCGTATTCCAAAGAGGTTGATCTGGTCGTTTTTAAAATCACCATTCCGGAACAAATTCCGGAGTTTTACATGAAAATTCATGAACGGGCGTTGCGAAATAATCCCGGACTTCAGTTTTTGGAATTCACTTCAAGAAACAAGGTTAAACCATATATTCATCCGGTACTTCGGTTGTTAAACGCTACCTATACTGAGATTTTTGGTTTTATTCCGATTACTGAAGCCGAGATGGACGATTTTGCAAACCGGTATCTTTTTCTGATAAATCCCAGGTTTATCAAAGTCATAATTAATTCGCAGAACGAAGTCGTTGCTTTTCTAATTGCCATGTCGCATATTGGTGAAGGAATTCAGAAAGCCAAAGGATATCTTTTCCCAACTGGAATTTTCAGGATATTTGCTGCTGCACGAAGGTCGAAACAGCTCAACCTGCTCCTTGTCGGTATTCATCCGGAACATCGCGGTAAGGGACTTGATGCTCTAATGGGTGTTAAGATGCTTGAATCAGCCAAATCTGAGGGAAAAACAATCATTGACTCGCATCTGATATTGGAACACAACACCAAGTCAAGAGCCGAGTTGGAGCGAATGGGCGGCGTCATTTATAAAAGGTTCAGGGTTTTTGGCAAGGACTTGAAATAATTCATCATCATCATCTTGGCAAATCATGCAATACTATTTTCTTGTCACTCAATACAAAAGTTAGAAGTGGATAAAAACCAGCATTCAAATCTATACTGAAAACATTCTAAGCTGAACAATATCCGAAACTAAAAGCCAAACATTTTTCAGGTTGAATTCCTGTGATTTTCTGTGATTTTTTTTCTGTACTTTTTGCCAACGAAGTTGAATTACTGGTCCAAACGTTGCAATCTATCAGAAAAATGAAATATCTTCGAGCCCTATTTTAAGCAAAACGAATGGATAAGCCGAAAGAAAATATCGCAGAATCAATTACAATTCAGGAAGTTAATTCAAAGAAAGAACTCAAAAAGTTCATTCATTTGCCGGCTGCCATCCATAAAGATCATTCCAACTGGGTTCCACCAATCTATATGGATGACTGGGAATTTTTCAATCCTAAAAAAAATAAATCCTTTGATTCGTGCGATACCCTATTGCTGCTTGCTTACCGCAATAATAAGGTTGTAGGCCGTATCATGGGAGTCATTCATCGCAAATACAACGAGAAACACCAGGAAACCTTTGCGCGTTTTGCATTCTTCGAAACGTGGAACGATTTGGAAGTTGCCAAAGCATTGATTCAATCGGTAGAAAATTGGGCCAGAGAAAAGGGAATGTCAAGGTTGGTTGGTCCGCTTGCATTTTCGGATAAAGATCCCCAGGGATTTCTGATTGAAGGATATGATGAACCCGCAGTTATTGCCGCGAATTGTAATTTTCCGTACCAGGTTGAATTGCTCGAAAAGAACCAATATACCAAAGAGGTTGATCTGGTGGAATATAAAATCAATATCCCAAATCCACTTCCTGAATTTTACCTGAAAATTGAAGAACGCGCAACCCGCATGAATCAAGGATTACGGGTTCTGGAGTTTACTTCGAGAACGAAAGTGAAACCATTTATTCATCCGGTACTTCGCCTGCTAAACGCAACTTTTACCGAAATTTTTGGTTTCACCCCTTTTACCGAAGCCGAAATGGACGATTTTGCTAACCGGTATCTTTTCCTTATCAATCCACGGTTCATCAAAGTGGTTGCCAATTCTCAGAATGAGGTTGTGGCTTTCGTGATTGGAATGTCGCACATTGGCGATGGCATTCAAAAAGCAAAAGGATATCTTTTCCCCTTTGGGATTTTCAAAATCTTTGCGGCAGCAAGGAAAACTAATCAGTTAAATCTGCTGCTTGGAGGTGTTGATCCGGCCTACCGGGGTAAAGGCCTTGATGTGATGATGGGTGTAAAGATGATGCAATCGGCCATAGCACAGGGAAAAACAATCATCGATTCGCATCTCGAATTGGAAACCAACACCAAAGTACGATCCGAAATGGAAAAAATGGGTGGCGTAGTTTACAAGCGGTTCAGGATTTTCGGAAAAGATTTATAAGAGTCTCATTTGGCAGTCGCAGTTTTCACACGTCATTCTTGGTCATTTGCTGCGAATCATTAAAAGTCATTTTTTCTTTTTCCTTATTCCTTTTTTCCTGTCAGACTTTATGCTTTAGCTTTAAAGTTCCTGATAAATGCTATTTTTGCCTCATCAAACCGAATAAAATAGCGAAACTCAACCGTGGCAGATATCATCCAGTTACTTCCAGATTCCGTTGCCAATCAGATTGCTGCCGGAGAGGTCATTCAGCGGCCAGCTTCCGTAGTTAAAGAACTGGTTGAAAATGCCATAGATGCCGGTGCCACTCAGATTAAAGTGAACATCAAAGATGCAGGGCGAACCCTGATCCAGATTATCGATAATGGCTGCGGAATGTCGGACACCGATGCACGCATGGCTTTTGAACGACATGCAACCTCCAAAATCAGAACTGCCAGCGATATTTTTGCCATTCGGACCATGGGATTTCGAGGCGAAGCACTGGCTTCGGTAGCTGCCATTGCCGAAGTGGAACTCCGGACCAAAGAACACGACCAGGAGCTGGGAACTTTCATTCATATTTCAGGATCCAGCATCGTCGCCCAGGAACCGGTGAGGTGCGACAACGGCACCAATTTTCAGATCAAAAACCTTTTTTTCAACGTTCCGGCGCGACGTAAATTTTTGAAGTCGAATCCGGCTGAATTGAAACATATCATCAACGAAATACAGCGCATTGCTTTAGCTAATCCGGAAATCTCCATTTCGCTGCACCACAACGGAGCGGCCATTTACGAACTCTCCGGAACCAATAAACGGGTCAGGATAGTTTCCATGTTCGGAAAAAACATCAACCAGAACCTGATTCCTTTGGATACCGACACTTCTGTCGTGAAAATTACCGGGTTCATTGGTCAGCCCAAACATGCCAAACGGACTTTTGGAGAGCAATTCTTCTTTGTGAACAAGCGGTACATGAAACATCCGTTTTTCAACAAAGCCGTGATGCAGTCCTTCGAGAAAATCTTGCCACCCGATTCTTTTCCGTCCTATTTCATTTATTTCGACATTGATCCGGCCGACATTGACGTAAATATTCATCCGACCAAAACGGAAATCAAGTTCGAGAATGAATCGGCGATTTGGCAAATCCTGCAGGCCTCCATTCGCGAAGCACTCGGAAAGTTCAACATTGTTCCTTCCATCGACTTCGATCAGGCCGGAAGCGTTGAAATTCCGATGCCACTTCACCATTTTGGCGATGTCCGGGCTCCCGAAATCAAGGTAGATCCAACCTATAATCCGTTCGAAACTTCATCGTCTTCAAAAAGCCACTCAGGATCAGGGGGCAATTCTTCATCCAGACCAATCGAAAGGCCAGGCCTGACCAACTGGCAATCGCTTTATAAAGGACTGGAACCAAATTTCGATGAAAAACCTGAAAAACAGGAAGATGAACCGGTACAGTTTCGTATGGAAGAACAGCAAACCACGAAAAACTCGGTTCAGTTTAAAAATAAATACATCCTGACACCGGTTAAATCGGGATTGATGGTGATTGACCAGAAACGAGCCCATGAACGTATTTTATATGAACGTTTGATGCAGGTTCTTGAAAACAACGAGGTGGCAAGTCAGCAGCAGCTTTTCCCCGAAACCTTTGAATTGAACGCATCGGATGCCACCTTGCTGACCAGCATTCTACCTGGACTGCATGCACTTGGTTTTGACATCCGCGATTTTGGCAAGAACAGTTTTATTATCAATGGAACACCGGGCGTTTTGAATACTTCATCACCTATCGAAGTCATTGAGAGTCTGCTTGAAGAATATAAAAATTCACCGGCCAACCTTCAGGAAAAAGCACGCGAAACGGTCGCAATCTCGCTGGCTCAGGCCTCAGCAATTCCATACGGACAGACATTGAAGCCGGGAGAAATCAACGAACTGATCGACAACCTGTTTGCCTGTCAGACACCAAACTTTTCGCCCAAAGGAAAAAAGATACTCTCGATTATGCCACTTGATGATTTTGAAAAATTGTTGAAATGACAAATTGACTGAAAAGCCGGATGAAACCGGAAAATTGCTAATTTGGCGGATGAAGTTTAATGTTTAATGTCCAAAGTTTAAAGTTGGTGCGAATCTTGAACTAAAAGCTGCAAGTCGCAAATTATTAGAAACAAAAACGAATAACAATGCAAAATTTCAGACCAAGTATCAATAGCATTCCACCGGTTGTTAAAAACCTGATCATTATCAATGTGCTCATGTGGCTTGCAACCATTATCCTCCACATGCGCGGAATTGAACTTACCGATATCTTAGGACTACATTACATAGAATCGCCGGATTTCAGGCCATACCAGTTGATAACCCACATGTTTATGCATGACGACAGCGGCCCAATGCATTTAATATTCAACATGTTCGCACTTTGGATGTTTGGACGGGTTCTGGAAAGTGTTTGGGGGCCGAAGCGTTTTTTTATCTACTATTTTGTAACCGGACTGGGAGCTGCAGTACTGCACACCTTAGTCAATTATCTTCAGTTTCATTATCTGGCAGGCCATATGTCACCCGAAACAGTTCAGATGGTAATGACGCAGGGTACTGATATCTTTAATCAGGGTAAAAACTTTTCGGACCCGGCTGCCGGAAAACTAAATCTCATGCTGAACATTACAACAGTTGGCGCTTCCGGAGCCGTTTTTGGAATCCTGCTGGGTTTCGGAATGCTTTTCCCGAATACTGAGCTGATGTTGTTGTTTCCACCGATTCCGATTAAAGCTAAATATTTTGTTCTGGGTTATGGTGCTATCGAACTTTTCAGTGGAATTACAGGAATGGGCGCAAACATTGCGCATTTCGCGCACCTTGGAGGTATGCTTTTCGGTTTTATCCTGATTAAATACTGGAATACAAAAACAAACAACTTCTATTAATGAACCTTTTTGACGAAATAAAAGAATCATTCCACGAAGGATCAGCCTTAACTCGCCTGATTTATATTAATCTGGGGGTATTTCTGCTTGTTGGACTTGTGCGTGTATTCTTTTTTCTGGCCGGGTATGGAGATTCATTTCAGGAATGGATCATGGCATGGTGTGCTTTGCCTGCAGATTTTGGCATGTTGGCAAGTCGTCCATGGACTTTGATTACCTACATGTTTCTGCATTTCGATTTCCTGCATATCCTGTTCAATATGCTCTGGCTTTTCTGGATGGGTCAGATTTTTCTGGGTTATTTCGATCAGGGAAAACTAATCACAATATATCTTCTGGGGGGAATTACCGGAGGGCTCGTCTATGTGGCCGGATACAATTCGTTTCCGGTTTTTTCTGAAATTGTTGCAGATTCAAGACTTTTGGGGGCCTCTGCCTCTGTGATTGCCATTGTTACCGCTTTAGCCATTCATGCTCCAAACCATACACTTCACCTCATGTTTATCGGACCTGTGAAGATGAAATACATTGCTTTATTTTCGGTCGTAATGTATGTTATTGGCATTTCATCAACCAATGCAGGCGGCAATCTGGCTCATTTGGGTGGCGCTTTTTATGGAATAATCTATATTTTGATGCTCCGGAAAGGATTTGATCCCGGCAAAGGAATTAACCGTTTGTTATCGGGAACAAACAATCTATTCACCCCGAAACCCAAGGTAAAAATAAGCTACCGAAAACCGGTTGACGATATCGAATATAACCGCTTAAAAAATCGGGACAGAACCCGCATGAACGAAATCCTTGAAAAAATAAGTAAATCAGGCTACGACTCGCTATCCAAAGAGGAAAAAGAGATCTTGTTCCGAATGGGGAAAGAATAGCCTTGAAAAATTCCGAAGCTTATGATTTTGAAAAGTATCCTGAATTATTTTTTAGATTTCCCGTACAAAAATTTCCTTTTTGACTGAATGACTGCTTCATTGATGCTGGCATTTAACTCAAAGCCAATCAACAGAATCATAGACAGAAGATACATTAAAAGCATGATTACCAACAGCGTGCCGATCGATCCGTACAGTTTGTTATACTGTCCGAAATTGTTGATGTAATAGGAGAAGCCAACAAAAGTGATGACGCTTAAACCAGTCGAAAGAGTGCTTCCGGCAGAAATAAAACGCCATTTGGTTTTTTTGGCAGGAGCAAGATAATATAGAAATGAATTGGCAATAAAAAACAGAAAAAGAATCACAAACCATTTTCCGATGGTAAGCACGTAAAAAATAAAATGATCCTTCAGATAGCCATTGTCAACCAGGTAATTGATCACATGCTGGCCTGAGGTAATCAGTGCAATGGCCGTCGATACCAAAACAAAGAGGATGCCCACAAGTAACAAGGCAATCCATCGCTGACTCCACCACGAACGACGCTCAAAACTATGCAATGAAGCATCAAATGCGGTCATCATAGATGCAAAACCATTGGTCGAAAAGATAAGTGCCATAAAAAATCCAATCGAGAGCAGGTCTCCGCGCTGACGAGTTAAAATTTCCTTTACAGTTCCTTCAATTGCCGTAAAAGCTCCAGCCGGAACCATATCTTTGATCAGTAAAAATAATTGGTTCTGGAAATTCTCGATCGGAATATATGGAATCAAGGTAAAAAGGAAGATAATAGCGGGGAAAATCGCGATAAAAAAACTGTACGCAATAGCAGAAGCCCGTGTAGATAATGCTCCGTCGACGATACTCCGCCAGAAAAAGACCATCACATCGTACAATGCCATTCCATCAAATCCGGGGAAAGTGATTTTTTTTGCTTTGAGCAGAATTTTTCCCCAAATAGAAATCAGTCTTTTTAGAAATTTATCAGGCATCAACCCTGTTTTTCGATTCTTAACTGGTGAATTAACGAGCTGTTGTTTTTATTTTTCATAAGAAAATAAACCCTGAATGTACCAGTATTAGTTGTCAGGCTCCCAATGGCGTATTGAGCATCCTCCTTCCCTCCCTGATGAATTATGCTGAATTTTTTCGGTTTGTTCGATTTAAAAAACTCTGCAATGATTTGCTGAGCCTGAGATTTACTGTATACATCGTCGTGCGTTTGAACAACAAGTTCTACATTTTCATTGAAGAATTCAGCCAAAGCAGCATCGTTTCCACTCTGAATGCTAATTACAATTCCATCAGGAATTTGCGCAAATGCTACCGAGGTGAGTATAAAAAACCAGCCAATTAAGGATATCAGTTTCAAACTATATCTTTTCATGATAAACAATATTTGCACTAAAAACTTTCGGCGTGAATCAAAAACAAAAACCGTGCAATTCTTTATTTAAACAAATATCTTTGTAAAGATAACAAATTTCACACACGCGAATAATGAAAATTTGCCTTCTGGTAATCGGGAAGACTGACGAAGAATATTTACAAAAAGGAATTGAACTGTTTATGAAACGCATTCCTCATTATATTTCTTTTGAAATGAAAGTAATACCTGACCTTAAAAATTCGAAAAACCTCAGCGAAGAACAGCAAAAAGCAAAAGAAGGCGAACTGATTTTGCAGCAGTTGACTTCATCGGATGAATTACTTTTACTCGATGAGCAAGGATTTGAAACTTCATCGGTTGACTTTGCACGGTTTTTGGAGAAGAAGATGATTTCAGGAATTAAACGGCTGGTTCTTTTGATTGGCGGTCCATACGGTTTCTCCGAAAGCGTCTATGCAAGGGCAAATGGCAAAGTTAGTCTTTCGAAAATGACGTTTTCGCATCAAATGGTGAGGCTGATTTTTTTGGAACAACTTTACCGTGCCATGACCATCCTGAAAGGGGAACCCTATCATCATCAATAAGACAAGGATAAAGTCAAGAAGAAAAAGGAAAAAATTTATTTTGTAGCATGAAGGAATTAAGAAAGTATATATTATCAATACTTTCCATCGTATTTTTTATGATGGCTGTTTTTCAGGAGCACCAAACTCTGAATCACCATCCTGAACTAAAACTAATTGAGACTTTCCGGAAAACTTTATTGAACCAGGAGTCCAAACTATCAAGCAATCTGGATGATGCAGAGAAAAAATTGGCCGATAGTACATCCACAACAAATTACCTTTCAAATTTTTCATAACTGAATCATTTATTCGGCGATGAAGGTCTTGGGTTTATCATTTTCAAGGATCAGAGAATGGTATTTTGGTCGGATAACCAATTTGCATTTCCGAACAGTTCCAATATTTTATTGACTCAGGATCGGCTAATCACCTTGCCAAACGGAATATATTCCGTTCAAAAAAGAGTGATTGGCAAATACCAGCTGGTCGGACTGGTTAACCTCAAAAACAATTATACCTACGAAAACCAATTTCTCGAAAACACTTTCCAGGCTCCATTCGACCTGCCAGCCGGATATCAAATTACATCTGCAAAGGATAAAAATGCACATGAGATCCGGGATGAAGCCAATGAATATCTATTTTCGGTTCTCCCGGCCGGGCCAAGCCTGTTGAATGAATCGCAGCTCTATTTTCCATCACTTCTGTATTTACTTGGTTTTTTGTTTCTGCTTTTCGCTTTTTACCGAAGTATCAAACGATATCATAAACAAAACTTTGTGGTCAAAATGCTGGTTATATTGGCGATTTTGTTTGCCTTGTACTGGATGCATATTTTATTCGGTATTCCCCAAATCATTGGACAACTACCGGTTTTCACGGCAAAATATTATGCTATTTCGAAATGGCTGCCCTCGCTGGGAGATTTTTTCCTGATTGTTATTTTATTCTTCTTTTGGAGTCTGGTATTTGTCAGAGAATTTTCGGGCCGGAATCTGTTGAAAAAAACGATGGCTGCCCCTGCATATACTTTTGCATTTGCGCTCTATCAACTGGCCGGGCTCATGATCGTAAACCTGATTCAAAACAGCAACATCAATTACAAACTCAATCAAATTACCGACATCGATCAATTCAGTATCAGCAGTTATCTGGCCATTGCGATGCTGCTTTTTTCTGTTTTCATCATTCACCTGAAAATTATCCAGCGTACTGAACAGCTCATCAGGGAAGGCCTGTTCCTGAGGTTTCACCTGATCGCTGTTGCTTTTTCAGTCGTTTTAAGTTTCATTTTCCCGTGTCCGGCATCATTCATCCTCATGCTTTTTTTTGCCGTCAACCTGATGCATTGCCAGGTCAAAAAGATGTTCATTTCGCTGTATTCACTTTCATATTCTATTCTGTTCATTTCTCTTTTTTCGGTTATCAGCCTGCTTCTTGTCTACCAAACCATCAAGAAACATGACATCCAGGTATTGAAATTAATGGCCGTCAATTTAAGCTCGGAACAGGATCCTGTTGCCGAAGTTTTCCTGGGCAGAATTCAGGATCAATTCAATTCTGATTCAATAATTCCCTCGCTCCTGTCGCCTCCTTATGATGAATTGGAGAATTACCTTACGAGAACCTATTTCAGCGGATATTTCCGAAAATACGACATTCAGTTTACATTCTGTAACGAACACGACAGCGTTTTAATTAAGCCTGAAAATGTATCAGAACCTTGCTTCCCGTTCTTCGATAAAATGATAAAAACCTCTGGAATAAAAGTTTCCGGAACCAGCTTTTATTTTATGAACAATATGAACGGACGGGTTTCATACCTCGGAAAAATTCAGTATCCGAAAACCGGAAAGGTGAATGGCATATCTGTTTTCATCGAGATTAATTCAAGAATTGCATCGGAAGGAATTGGGTTTCCCGAATTGCTTTTAGACCGGACTCTGATCAGGCCCTTGCGATATAAAAATCTTTCGTATGCAAAATATTTCGAAGATGAATTGGTTAACCGTTCAGGAGAATTTACTTACAACTTTTACCTGCGGTCGTACAACCTGAAAGAACACGGACCTGAATTTCAACTGATGCAATGGGACGGATACGACCATTTGGTATATACTTTCGGCCAAAAAAACCATATTATTGTAAGTAACCGATCGCTCGGGCTGATCGACTATGTCATTTCCTTCCCATACATTTTCGTATTCTACTTTGTATTTGTGCTGGCTATTGCATTTTTGGGAAATCCAAGCTTCAGAAAACTGATTATTCCAAAGGATCTCAGGTTCCGGATTCAGATTTCAATTATTTCGGTTGTGCTCGTATCACTTTTGTTTGTCGCTTCTGGAACCATATACTACAACATCGAACAATACCGGAAAAGACATCAGAATGATCTGCTCGAGAAAATGAAATCAATTTCTGAGGAAATCAAGAACCGGATGATTTATGTAAAAACCATCACGCCTGAAATCCAGCAATGGCTCTACAGCGAACTGTACAAATTGTCCAATACGTTCCGGACCGATATTAATATTTTCAATATTCAGGGTGAACTGATTGCCACTTCGCGTCCTGAAATTTTCGCCAAAGGCGTTGCAACAGAACGAATCAACTCAGAAGCATTTCACGAATTGTCGGAGCACTTCCAGCTCAATTATTTTCATCCCGAAAAGATTGGGAACCTATCCTATCTTTCGGCCTACGAACCCATCATAAACTCCAACAGAGATTATATAGGCTACCTCAACCTACCATATTTTACAAGGGAGGACGATCTGAAGCAGAGTATTTCAACTTTTATTGTGGCATTCATTAATCTGTACCTTTTACTTTTTCTGGCCAGTGTTATCGTGGCGGTTGTTTTGTCGAACCGGATAACAGCTCCTTTGAGTATTATTCGCGAAAAACTAAAAGGAATTCAGTTGGGGAAAAAGAGCGAACCCATAAACTACCAGGCTGAAGATGAAATCGGAGCGCTGGTGAAGGAATACAATCACAAAGTGGAAGAACTGGCTGAAAGTGCTGAATTATTGGCCCGGTCGGAACGAGAATCAGCATGGAGGGAAATGGCCAAACAAGTTGCTCACGAGATCAAGAACCCACTGACCCCGATGAAACTGAATATTCAGTATTTACAGCGGGCCAAGGAAGATGGCAATGAAAATTACGATGCATTTTTTGAACGGGTCACCAAAAACCTGATTGAGCAGATTGATACGCTTTCAGGAATTGCAACGGAGTTTTCGAATTTCGCACAAATACCGGAGGCTAAAAATGAACGGTTCAACCTCATTGAGGTGCTCCAAAATGTCTGTTCATTATTTGAACCCAATCAAAATCTGACTATTTTACTTGAAACAGAGCAGCTCTCTGAAATCAGGATTTTTGCTGATAAAGAGCAACTCTCACGGGCTTTTCTGAACCTTACAAAAAATGGAATTCAGTCGATTCCTGGAGATCAGATAGGTGAAATTCGCATTTCGGTTACAAAATCCGATGGATTTGTTCGAATTGCATTCAGCGACAATGGTACAGGTATCGGGGTGGAAGCACAGGAACATCTTTTCGAACCCAATTTTACTACTAAAACCAGTGGAATGGGTCTGGGATTATCCATTGTGCATAATATCATCGCCACAGCCAAAGGCAAAATCTGGTACGAAACTTCAGCAAATTCCGGCACCACGTTTTATGTAGAACTACCTATTAACGAAAAGGACAATAGTCTGGTTAATAATCATTCCTAATACCACTCATACAATACCAATGGAATTTTTCAACGACGAATACTTTATGAAACAGGCACTTCAGGAAGCTGAACGTGCATACCGCGAAGGAGAAATTCCGGTAGGAGCCGTGGTGGTTTCACAAAACCGGATCATTGCACGGACTCACAACCTCACCGAAACGCTCACCGATGTAACTGCACATGCCGAAATGCAGGCTATTACAGCTGCAGCCAACTTACTCGGTGGAAAATACCTGAACGAATGCACCTTGTATGTAACAGTTGAACCCTGCGTGATGTGTGCGGGAGCGCTGGGATGGTCGCAAATTGGCAAGGTTGTTTATGGTGCTTCCGATGAAAAGCGTGGATTCCGAAAGTATGCTCCTGCAGCTCTTCACCAAAAAACTGAAGTGGTTTATGGAATCCTCGAAAATGAATGTGCAACTTTGATGACCAACTTTTTCCGGGAAAAACGAAATAATCAATAGTCCTTAAGCATTTTAAACGAATTACCGGTGAGAAACAGGAAGGATGGGGTTTAGCCCGAAACGGGCGAAATATGATAGCCCGGGGCAAGTGAGGTACGAACGTCGCCCCGGGTTGCAAAAGAAAAAAGGAATCCGTCTATGTGAATGCCTTTTTCAAAGCATAAACCCTGCTTCGGACGGAACAGCATCGACCTTCAAAAAAGTATTTACATAAGAGGAAAATATTTACGACCTTTGACCGAAACACAAAATCAGAAACATTGAAAGACTTTCCAAAGAAAAAAGTAATTACACTGAAGAATAAGCAACAACCGGTTGAATCAGCCGAAGGCGGGTTGATTCGATTAAACAAATACATTTCGAATGCGGGTGTTTGCTCGCGGCGCGATGCCGACAAATTGATTGGCGAAGGATTGGTAACAGTGAATGGCGAAATCGTCACAGAACTTGGACGCAAAGTAACATTGGAGGATGATGTCCGTTTCGATGGAAAACAACTCAACCCGGAGCGAAAGGTGTATTTGCTGCTCAATAAACCCCGCGGTTTTGTGACCACACTCGATGATCCTCATGCAGAACGAACCGTGATGCAACTGATTCATAACGCTTGTTCGGAGCGGGTTTATCCGGTTGGAAGGCTCGACATGCAAACAACCGGTGTTCTGCTTTTCACCAACGATGGTGAACTGGCAAAAAAACTGACTCATCCAAGTTACGAAAAGGTCAAGATTTACCATGTACAACTCGACAAGGATTTTCTTCGGGATGACCTGGAAAAGATCAGGAAAGGATTTGAACTTGAAGATGGATTCATCGCTGCCGACGATATTCAGATCATCGATCCGAATGATCTTCGTCAGGTAGGTATCGAAATTCATTCAGGAAAGAACCACATTGTCCGGCGAATTTTTAATCATCTGGGCTACCAGGTTGAAAAACTCGACCGTGTACTTTTTGCCGGACTGACTAAAAAAGATCTGCCGCGCGGCCGCTACCGCTTTCTCACGCAACAGGAGGTTAATTTCCTGAAAATGAGTTAATGTAATGAAATTCGATTTCGCATACTAATTACTACACGTTGGAAAAGGAATTTTTACAAATCATCACCGAAAATCAGGGAATCATTCACAAGGTTTGCTCCATTTATTGCGATTTGGAGGAAGACCGCCGTGATTTATTTCAGGAAATTATCGTGCAGTTGTGGAAATCCTATCCTTCATTCCGGAGCGAATCGAAATTTTCAACCTGGATGTACCGTGTGGCATTGAATACAGCGATAACAAGTTTCAAAAAAGATAAGCGGCAACCCGATAAGTCGGGAATTTCGTACGAAAATATTCAGCTGGCCGAGGAAATATATGATACAGGAGCCGAAGAACAGATTAAAATGCTCAACAATGCAGTTATCCAGTTAACCGGAATTGAAAAATCGATTATTCTGCTCTACCTTGAAGATAAAAAATACGAAGAGATTGCAGAGATAACAGGAATTACCCAGAACTACGTGAGGGTGAAAATGAACCGCATCAAGAAGAAACTGAAGTTGTTAATGAATACGGAAGAATAGATGGATTTAAAGGATTTAAAATCGGCATGGGATACGTATTCTTCACAGGAGATGGACAAACATCGGCTTGGAAAGGAAAATATTCATGGCTTGTTAAAAAGCCGGACCAACTCTCTGGTCGAACGGATTGACCGAAACATCCGGATTGGAATGTTAATTTTGCTTGGATATATTGTGTACATGGTTGCAGATGATCTTTACTTTTCAAAAATCATGTTCATTGTACCTGTTGAATATCCATCATGGTTAGTCCCGATTGATGTTTTCTCGAATGCTTTGATTGTAACCACTTACCTGTTTTTTGTACTTCGCTACCTCCGTATCAAACGAAGTTTTTCGGCTGATACGCAGCTTAAAGATCGCCTTTCCGGAATTCTGGAAACCTTAAAAACATATCGCCGCATGTTTTATTTGGCGGTTATAATCTTGATCATAAATATTATAATAAGTTTTACTGCCGGAATCTATCAGGGAGTAAAATTTAAAACTGATTCAACAAATGGGGAAATTATTGACCTG
>SESF01015852.1_pt1 | contig 17624 bp, 26 predicted proteins | sample 3171521 | NCBI WGS metagenome assembly SESF01 (sample SAMN10866945, study PRJNA518727) | freshwater metagenome | biome: subpolar coniferous forest; feature: holomictic lake; material: water; isolation source: holomictic Lake 227, 6 m and 8 m depth | place: Canada: near Kenora, Ontario | collected...
ATAGCCTGCGTTGAGGAAATTGCCTTCCATAAGGGCTGGATAGACAGGGCTCGGCTTCTTGCTACTGCCAGCACCATGAAGACCGAGTACGGCGAGTACCTTAGCTTCATCGCAGAAAACAAGGGTCCTTGATGCCCTTCACCATCGAGCCCGGCCCCATTGAAGGACTATTTCTAATACAACCCAGGGTTTTCGGCGACGAGCGGGGCTATTTTCTGGAAACCTGGAGCGACATGGACTTCGCTGCTGCGGGGCTTGATGCGCATTTTGTCCAGGACAACCAGTCCCTGTCACGCAAGGGCGTACTGAGGGGTTTGCATTTCCAAAAGCACTTTCCTCAGGGAAAGCTTGTGCGGGCCATACAGGGTGAGATCTTTGACGTAGCTGTCGATCTTCGAGCGGGCTCAGCAACATTCGGAAAATGGCACGGGATGATCCTTTCTGGAAAAGCACAGAACCAGTTCTACGTGCCGCCAGGATTCGCCCACGGATTTCTCGTACTCTCGGACGAGGCTGTCTTTGCGTATAAATGCACGGATTTCTACCACCCTGAGGACGAGGGGGGAGTTCGCTGGGATGATCCGGCAATTGGTATAAAATGGCCAGCGCTAGGTTTCCCACCCATCCTTTCAGGAAGGGACTCTGGTTTGCCAAGCTTGAACTAGGCAATATATAGCCAAGAAGAGGTTTCAACAAAGGAATGGTAATGCCATGGATGGCGCTGAGATACTGAACGAAATACGGCTGGGAGAAGACAGTCGTAGGCAGTTCAAGGTCAATCTTACCAATCCTGAGCAAGCCGCTGCAGAGATCATCGCATTCCTGAATTCTTCCGGGGGCCGCATTTTCATCGGCGTAGGTGATGACGGTTCTATTGCCGGTTTAGACGCTGCAGGCATTCGTCGAGTCAACCAGTTGCTGAGCAACGTAGCTAGCCAGAATGTTCGTCCTTCAAGCAGCATACAGACGCAGAATATCCGGATTGACGAGCACATAATTATGCTAGTCGAGGTGCCGAATGGCCTCAACAAGCCCTATTGTGACAATGAAGGTCGTTTTTGGATAAAGAACGGTGCCGACAAGCGCAAGGTAACGAGTCCTGAAGAACTGCAGCGGCTATTTCAGGCAGGGGCCAAGCTATTCGCGGATGAGCGCCCGGTTCCGGAGACTTCCGTAGACGATCTGGACATGTCTGTGTTCGCAGACTTTTATTTTCGCAAGACCGGTTCGCGTCTGGATACTGCGACCCTTTCTGCTGGCAGAATTCTTGAAGCATTGGGCTTTATGAAAAAGGGCTCGATCACGCTCGCCGGACTTCTTTTGCTTGGCAAGGACCTTTCGAGGCATGCAGCGCTTTTTCACATTGCCGCCGCTTCGTTTCCTGGCACCAGCCTTGCTGATGACTCATTCCTCGACAAGGTAGAATTGAAAGGAAGGCTGCCGGAGCAGTTTGCCACTGCGATGACTTTCCTGGAGCGCAACCTTCGTCATGTCCAGGGGAACCCGGCACTGGGCTTTAACCAGGTGGGTATGCTCGAAGTATCTCGCGAAGCCTTGCAGGAAGTCGTGGTCAATGCTCTGGTACACCGCGATTATCTGATCAACGCATCCATCAAGCTATTTGTGTTTTCGGACCGCGTTGAAATCATAAGCCCCGGGATACTTCCCAACAGTTTGTCGATCGAGGCGGTGCGGCTCGGCGTATCGGTGCCACGAAATTCGGTCCTTTTGTCTCATGCCCAATATGTCATGCCCTATTCCGGCTTGGGTAGTGGCCTTCCGCGCTCGCTTGCGCGCTGTCCAGACATGGAACTGGTGAATGACGAAAAAGCCAATAGGTTTGTCGTCCGTTTCCCACGCTGAAGGGGATCGCTTTACGGAAATTGGCTAAAGCGCAGGTCTTGGAGGTTGCAAGCCATGGACTTAGTTGACGCCTCTTCAAGACGCCTGAGAACAATTCCTATCCGATATATACAAAGAATGTTCTGGGATGGTCCCTGTCCGGATAAAGATGAATGGATATGCCTTGTAGAAGAGAGAACCGCAGAGTGGAACGGCTGCACTCGACGGGCGGCCTTGGCCTGAGGTAATGCGAAACGCCCAGCGAAAGGACGCGGGTATCGATGCAGTTTCAGCGGCGGAAATAATCGGTACCTTTCCGACTGGCAGATTCAACAAGATCAACTGGAGCATGCCGGTCGATCGCTCCTCTTTCTTCGTCGATCTCCGTACTATTTGCGAAGGGATTCTGGGGCTGCCTGGAGGCAGCGCTTCGTTTACGGAAGGATAGAGATTGAAGGTCAAAGATCCCAGCCTTTGGCAACCGACGGGCGCTGGGCAAATAAAGATTGCCGAGATAGCTCGGGTTGCTGTAGAGGGTTTCCAACCAACTATTTTCATTGTTTACCTGTATGGATCACGCGCAACTGGAACTGACAACGAGGAAAGCGATTTCGACTTTGCTGTGGCGGCGGACAGACCGCTTGCCTTCGGTGAACGCAGAAGGAGGCGGGCTTGGAGGCCCCTCTGGCCGCGGAAATCCTCTTGGGAATGCCCGAAGCGGAGTTTCAATCAGTGCGCTGGAACAGGGAGCCCTCGTGGAAGGACTTCCAGGCCGATATGTCGGTAATCGCCTCGGAACTCACGCGAGGGATCGAGAATAGCTTGTTCAGCCAATAGAAAATTGGCGGGGTCAGACCCCCGAGTTTGTCATCAGGGCCTGGCAGAGCCCCAGGGCCTGTCACTTCGGGTTCGTCAAAAGGCGGGCTGCTGAGAACACGCAACCCCCTCATATGAATAGATGTTCATATGTTCATATGTTCATATGTTCATATGAGGGGTAGTGCTATCCCTCACCCCCTCTTTTCCTGTCCCTCCTGTTCATCCTGTCTTCTTCGCTTCTGTTTCAGGAATCAGACAGGATAACAGGATTGGCAGGATTATCAGGAAAGGAAATAGAGGGGCAGAAGACCGTGTCGACCGCCAGAGAAGCGATGGCAGAATCTGAAGGGGACAGACCCCCCGTGCGTGTCATGCTCGCGTCGCTTGGCATGAGTGAGTGCGCGAAGCGAGAGGGAGGGGGCTTTGAAAGCTCTACCGCGGGAAGAACGACTTCGCCTCGCGCTTTCCTTGAATTGGGATTACGAGGTCGAGCCGTCCTCGCTGCTCGAGGTGATCGACGGATTTAGAGCGAAGACGGGACCCTTCGACGCGCAGCGACTTCTGGTGCGAAGCCTGGAACGACTAAGCTGGCATCGCATTGTCGCGCTCTGGGGCGTAGAACGTCTCATCGAAGTGTACGATCCGGCACTGCTTTCCCGTATCCGGTCGTCCGAATTCAGGAGGCGCTATGCGTTCGTATTCGGAGTATTACGAAAAGAAGCTGTATCCGCTTCAGGATGGAGTCCTGAGATGCGTCGAAGGATGCGGGACTCGCTTTTTTCTCACCGGTGGTACCGCGCTCAGCAGGGGCTATTTCAATCATAGATATTCCGACGATCTGGACTTCTTCGTCTGTGCGGACGATACATTCAACGAAGAAGTGGAGCTTGTCCTGGCAGGGCTCGCGAACGAAGGTTTTCGCTGGGACGACAGCCGGGATTTTATACGCGCCGGCGACTTCTTCACCTTGGCAGTCGAGATGGCCCCATTCCCGGATATCCGCCTAAAACTCGATTTCGTAAACGATGTCGCGCCGAGATTCGGCGATCTTGCGATTACACAAGTGTTCAATAGGACCGATTCCCTACGCAATATCCTCAGCAACAAGCTGACGGCGTTGTTTCGATTCGAGGCGAAGGACCTGGCCGATATCCGGACGATTTGCCGGAACTATTCCTTTTGCTGGGGAAGCATTCTCGACGAGGCGAGGCAAAAGGAGGCGGGCTTGGAAGCCCCTCTGGCCGTGGAAATCCTCTTGGGAATGCCCGAATCGGAGTTTCAATCAGTGCGCTGGAATAAGGCGCCCTCATGGAAGGACTTCCAGGCCGATCTGTCGGTCATCGCCTCGGATCTCACGCGGGGGATCGAGAATAGCTTGTTCGTCGCATAGAAAACTGGCGGGGCCAGACCCCCGTGCGTGGCAGGATCAACAGGATAGGAAGAATCTGGGGGACAGACCCCCAGAATGTTCAAGGAGTGCATTATGGTAGTTATGCATCCACAGTATGTGGTGAATGACGCTCAAGAAAAAAAGGCGGTCTTGCTTTCATTCGACGAATGGAATGCCGTTCTTGATGCACTGGAAGAACTTGATGATATCGCCGAATACGACACAGCCAAAGCGGGAGACCAGGAAAGCATTCCCTTTGAAGAGGCCGTTCAACAGTTGCGAAGGGGATAAGGTATTTGAACTATTCAATCGAAATTCTCAAAGCAGCCCAAAAACAATTAGGGAAGATACAGGGTAGCGAGCAGGAGAAAATCGTCAGCGAAGTTCGAGCTCTTTCCGTGAATCCTCGTCCTTTGGGTTGCATAAAATTGCGTGGGAGAGATGCTTGGCGGATTCGATCTGGCGATTATAGGATCATATATGAAATCAAAGACAGCACACTTGCAGTAATTGTAATAGCAATCGGGCATCGTCGTGAAATATACCGGTGAATGGAGTAAGGGGGATTTCTTTGAGAAAGGCCAGCGCAATGGCACACGAAGGAACTTGATACAACAGGATAGGAAGAATCTGGAGGGGACAGACCTTCCGTGCGTGGCAGAATAGGGAGGAACCGATTGCTAGTCACCATCTTGGGCACGTATGAGGATGGCAAGGTCAAGCTGGACGAGCTGCCTCCTGGCGTTCATTACGCGAAGGCTATAGTGACCCTTCTCCCTTCCCTCGATCTCGATGATGTCGCTGCCGCGATGAAACTGTCGGCTTCAAGCTTTGCGGAATGGGATAATGAGTACGATTCGATCTATGACAAACTTTGACAAATGGGAAGTTGTGCTCGTTCCTTTTCCTTTCACCGATCTTAGCCAAACCAAGAGGCGTCCTGCCGTCATCCTGTCGTCGATGGAGTACAATGGACGAGGAGACGCGATAATCGGTTTCCTGACGAGCAACCTAAGCGGATCCGAACTCCCAGGCGATTTCGTCCTAACCGAACCTGGCATTGCAGGGCTTCCGTTACCTACAAAGTTCAGGTTGAAGCTTGCGACGATTGATTTGTCCATCGTGGTAAAGCGATTAGGTACACTCTCCGAATTGGGATAGGAACGGGATATCCCGACAGATAGAAACTTTGCTAGGCTGAAGGCACTCCCTAACCTCATCGCCTCTTTTCCTGTCCCTCCTGTTCATCCTGTTATCCTGTCCTCTTCTCTTTCTCGTCTCTAAGAAGAAGAAGACAGAATAACAGGATTGGCAGGATCAACAGGAAAGGAAATAGGGGCAGAAGACCGTGCCGACCTACTGAGAAGCGATGGCAGAGTTGGAGGGCGATAGCCCCCCACCGCGCGTGTCATTGAGAGATAGGGGGCAGCCTCGATGAGGTTGAAGCAAACAGATAGGGAAGCGATTGTCGAGACTATGCATGAGGTTTTCGGACCGGAGGCTCGAACCTTTCTTTTCGGATCGCGGACCGACGACAGAAAATTCGGTGGCGATATCGATCTCCTTGTCGAAATCGAGAGGCAGAGCTGGGATTGGATCGAAGCTACGATCCGCGCAGCCGCCCTGATAAAGCTTCGGATCGGCGATCGAAAACTGGATTTGGTGGTCACGGATCGAAGCCCCTTGCGTGAGGCCCAGCTCATCGTCCAAAACGCACGGGAACAGGGGGCGCTTTTGTGAACAGGGAACTCCTTGCGACGTTGAGGTCTTCTGTTTCCGAGAACGATTCTCATGCGGCAAGGATGGGAAAGGCCAAGGAAGCCTTGACAAGGCTCTTTCCCCTGACGGCCGCATCCTTCGCCGCCCTCGACGATGCGAGCGTGACAGTTCTCGATCAGTTCCTATACCGATTCACGAAGATGCAGGATTCTCTTGGAACCCGCTTTTTGCCAGCCCTGTTCAGTTTGCTGGAAGATGATGACAGTCCTAAGGCGTTCCTGGATATCCTCGACCGTCTCGAGCAGTTGCGCGTGCTGGAGAGCGCCGAGACTTGGCAGTATTTCAGGGAACTCAGAAACAGGATAGCCCACGAATATCGCGAAACGCTCGAACAGACCGTACAGACCCTGAATCTTTTGTATTCGGAAATCCACCGATTCCTCAATTTGTATGCCATAGCTCGGGAGGCTTGCTTGCGCCGCTTGGCATGAGTGAGCGCGCGAAAAGAGGGGTCTGACCTCGCGGCTCAAGAGAAAAGCAAGACTACAGGACAACTGGATTGGCAGGATCAATAGGAAAGGAAAAAACTGGAGGGGGCAGACCCCGGTGTCTGTCAGCGCAAAAGTGACTACGAAAACCAGGCTGTAGGAGTGCGACAGATTCAGGAGGTCTTGGGATGATTTCTTCGGTAATTGAAAGACATGCCAATGCCATGGATTGCGAAATATCGCAGGATACGATCTCCGTAATCCTGGGAGATGGGCGTACGGTTTCAGCACCGCTGGAATGGTTTCCCCGGTTGCTGCACGCCACCAGCGCAGAGAGGAAGAATTGGGCATTGATCGGCAATGGAGAAGGCCTTCATTGGCCGGAAGTCGATGAAGACATTTCGGTGGCCAGCCTCCTTCAGGGGATTCCTTCTCAGGAAAGCAGCGCTTCGCTTCAGCGCTGGCTCGATGCAAGGCCATAATCGATACGTCAGCGGGATGGGCGGGACACGAAGCAGGGATTGTCAGAAATCGTGAGTAAAGGGATTAATTACCATTACTCCTCTGTATGTTTGACCGGAGCCCAGATCCTCGGAAATGATGAACTCACATTTGGCCTTTTCCGCCGCCGCGACTATCAAGGCGTCCCAAAAGGATATTTGTGAAATTACGCTGATATCTATTCCTTGTTCCACCAACTCGAGATCGTTTTGAACGACTTCCATATTCCTGAAATTGTGGATGACATTCTTGACCACCATTCGGTCAGCCTTCAATTTCGTAGTCGCGACGACATAGAATTCCTTGATGACCTGGGTGGAAATCACCGGGTGATGCATATCGACAAGTCTTTTAAGGATTTCCCTCGCCTTCTCCCTTTTTTCCTTGTCTTTGCCATCAAGAGAATAGACGAATATATTCGTATCGATGAATATTTTAGACACGATACAACTCTTCTCTCGTCCATCTTTGATTCCCGGAAGTCACATTCGCCCTGTCCATCAGAAGAAAGGTTTCCTCCAGCCAGAGATCATTTTTGGCGACAACCGTCTGCTCGATGAGCCTTCTGACAAGGACGTTAAACGACATATCATGCACGCGCGCATATTCGCGCCCGGCCCTGAGGATGTCGTCATCGATGGAAAGGGTTATGTTCCTCATTGCCCACCTCGCTACACAGTATAAGTGTACGCAGTGTGTGAGTCAACCGGCAACTGGATTTTGGGCGGGGTCAGATCCCCGGCGCGGGCAAGAGGAATCAGACAGGATAACAGGATATGCAGGATCAACAGGATAGAAAATGGATATAGGTTTCGAGCTACTTCATCCGGTGGTTATCTGATGGCAAATCCTGTCAAACTCAAGGCCACGGTTGTTGGAGTCACTCCGTATGGGGATGGGACGTATTCGATCCGATAGAGGCGCTGAAGCTCTACCGGTCCAAGGACCTCATCGAGAAGCCAACCCCTCATCCCCTCTTTTCCTGTCCTTCCTGTTTATCCTGTTATCCTGTCCTCTTCTCTTGAAAAGGAATCGGACAGGATAACAGGATTGGCAGGATCAACAGGAAAGGAAGAATCTGGAGGGGAAAGACCCTCCGTGCGTGTCCGGCTAGCGAGTCTACGAGGGTGCCATGCGAATAACCAAGGAAGAGCGGGAAATAGTGGTGGAGAGCATCGCGACCTGCGATCCAGATGCGAAGGTCTGGCTCTTCGGATCCCGGGTTGATGACTCGAAGCGGGGCGGCGATATCGATCTCGCCATACTGTCCCGGGCGATCGGGAGAGATGAACTCAGGAAAATACGCAGGCGAATAGTGGATCGGATAGGTGAGCAGCATCTCGATATCATCGCCTCGCCCGATGGTCGCGACGCTTTTTTCAGGCTAGCCGTGGAAGGTGGAGTGCCCCTCGATGCGAACGACGGCCCTTGAAGTCCTGGCCGGGAATCTGGCCAAACTCGAAAAAAGCCTCAAGTGGCTGGATCGTTCCTTCGGAAGGTGCTCTACCATCGGATTGAAGGAAGACTATACGGAAGAGGACTTCGATGATTTCGAGAACCTCACATCCCGGTACGCAAGGACGACGGATCTTATAACGAACAAGATCCTGCGAAGCATCGATGCTGTGGAGTTCCTCGAACCAGGAAGCGCCATCGATGCCGCGAACAGGGCCGAAAAAAGAGGGATAATCGAGTCGGTAGCCGCGTTGCGGGATCTGAGGGATCTGCGGAACGATATTGCCCATGAGTATGAAACCGATGACCTAAGAAGCCTTTTCTCGTCAGTGCTTTCCGCGACGCCCCTGGTCCTGGAAACCGCAGAGCGTATCGCGTCGTATTGCACGATGCACTTTGGGACTTCTTCAAGCATGAATCGGACAGGTTGGATGGGCAAAGAAACAGAGGGGCGAAACGCCCGTGTCTGGCAAGGCCGAAATCGATCAGGGCGGCCTTGAGGTCGGCAAGGGTAACATGGTGGGGTAACGGGGGCAGCCATCGGCGATCAATTCCGCTATCAGCGAGCGGCAGCAAGCAAGCAGGGCTTTCGCAGCCGAGTAGCTCGCCCCCGCAGCGCTGCTCAGGCAACGGATCATCTCAGATGCCATATCGGAAAACGAAATCAGTGAACTTGCAGACGAGTTCCAGGTCTCGGAACACGTCATTTCCAGGCAGATTGCCAATCACCGGATTTGCTCGATACTCGAGCCGGCCTTCGAGCCCACCGAGTAGGGGGCCTTGCCGGCAGCGACGCTCTCTCGGTGGTCATGGGGCCGGCAGTACCGAAGATCGTGGCCATAAACCCGTCATAGGCCGGTCGGGCCACAGGTATCGAGGGGCGAGAAGCCCTCGGGCCCTGTCCTCTTCGACTTCGCAAGAGGAATCAGACAGGATAACAGGATCTGCAGGATTAACAGGATAAGAATTGGATATGAGTTTCGGGTTTCGGTATGTGGTGGGTAATTGATGGCAAATCCAGTCAAACTCAAGGCTAGGGTTGGGGTCACTCCGTATGGGGAGGGGACGAATTCGGTGGTGTTTCGGCCGCTTGCGGGGGTGCCGCGATCCAAGGCGGGGCTTCCCACTTTTGATATCGACCTATGCCTGTGTTATAGTCCAGGCTTATTGGATGCAGGGGTTTTTCAGTGCCAAAGATAAAGGTTAGGGATTTCGGACCGATCGGGCCTGGCTATACGCGGTCCGCTGACGGGTTTTTCGATATTCCCAAGGTCACCCTTTTTTGGGTTCCTCAGCAGAATCTGTGGGTAGTTTTTAGCTCCGGGAGAGCGCCAAGCGTATGATAGAGGGCTATTTCAATGGCTTTGAAGGTCCGAAAACCGTAGGCTTTTCTGGTAACCAGTTTTTCCTTGTTGTTGAGGCCCTCTACTGCACCCAGTGAGATGACGTCCCGGGCCTTGAACCAGTTCAAGATCTGACGCTGGTGAGAGCGCAGCATCTGGGCGATTTTCTTCATCGGGTCGATCCGGGAACGCATGGCTTTCTTGCACCAACCATTCAGGAATGTTTCAGCCCTCGCCGGATAGGTGTAGTCCCAGAAGAAACCGAATTCCTCCTTGAGCAGATAGGCGCGCACTGCCTTCAGGTTGTAGCGCAGCAGGTCAGCCAACGTGGTCCCCTGCTTTTCCGTCAGGTTCTCCGGCCGCTTCAGGAGACACCAGCGGGTCTTCTTGAGCACGGGTTCGTATCCTTTGGCCTTGAGGTCCTTGGTCTCGGCGGCGCGTACCTCGTCGAGGGCCTTGTTCATCTTCGCGACGATATGGAAACGGTCAAGCACGTGCAACGCTCCCGCAGCCTTTTCCGCGATGACGTTGAGATAGGGCTGCCACATGTCGCTGCAGACGAACTGGAGCGCTTCGCTCCTCTTCGTGCCGAAGGATGTGAAGAACTCCTTCAAGGTCTCTTCCGTCCGTTCCTTCCCGGCCCAGAGCAGCCTTTTGCATTCCTGGTTGATCTGGTACACGACGGTCAGGTACTTCTGCCCGTGCTGCCATTGAACTTCGTCTACACCGATCGCGGTGACCGTCTCTATGTCGCGATGATCGAGGCCCCAGCGCACCGCCATCTCCACGGCCTGGAACACATGGTCCCACGTTGTCTTGAAGGACCGCGCCACTTCTTTCCAACTCATTCTTTTTGCCCAGCCTGCCAGGAACCAGGCGTAGGTCTTGGTGAGTTGCTGCTTCCCTTCCGCCCACGGAACCGCTTCCACGACGACTCCGCATTCGGGGCACTCACAACGCCGCATCACGTAGATGAAAAACACCTTGATGCCCCAAAGCGGCACGAACTCGAACCGCCGGGGTCTCAGTGTGTCGTATCCTCTGCATTGCCTTCCGCATGTGGAGCATACCAGCCAGCTGTTGGCTCTGGCGACGATGTCCACAAGGAGCACCAGGACGCCTGCTTCTTCCACCAGCCTTTCGCGTTTATAGACGAAAGACTGGAATTTCTGCACCCGGTTGAGTATACACTTGATCTGCATCCTGCTTTCCCCTCGACGCTGCTTGTTTCGCAACTACATCGTCGCAGGTTCGAGGGCAGGGTGCAATTCATTTGCTTTCAGGCAGTGTGGATTATCTCAATGAAAATTCCCTGATTTCTGCCGGAATTCACCCACAGATTCAGCCGTAGAGCCCGAACTTGTTCACCGAGAGACTCATCGCCGAGACGCGGGGTCGGTTCGGCGCCGATTTCTGGGGATTCTGGATGCTCGGCGGCATGTCCGGCGGAGGGATGGGCTTCATCTTCGATCCTTCCCGCAAGGACGAGGCAAAGCCTTGGCTGGGCCTGAACTTGATTCGCAGGAACAGGGGAGAAGGCAGATTCAGGGGGTATTGGGATGATTTCTTCGGTGCTTGAAAGACATGCACATGCCACAGACTGCGAATTATCGCAGGATACTATTTCCGTGATTCTAGGCGATGGGCGTACGGTTTCAGCCCCGCTGGAATGGTTTCCCCGGTTGCTTCATGCCACAGAATCAGAGAAGAAAAATTGGGCATTGGTCGGCAACGGGGAAGGTGTCCATTGGCCGGACGTCGATGAAGACATTTCGATATCCAGTCTTCTTGAAGGGATTCCTTCACAAGAAAGCGCCGCGTCGCTCCAGCGTTGGCTTGATACAAGGTTGTAGACACTACGTCGATCTGGTCCCAGGTTCCAAGGGCGGGGGGTTATGGAATCAGACAGGACAACAGGATTGGCAGGATCAACAGGAAAGGGAATAGAGGGGCGGAGGATTGTGCTGGCCGCCTGCGAAGCGATGGTCGAATTTGGAAGGGTCATAGCCCCGCGTGTGTCACCAACGAGTCCCGCCATATCCATAACGGCAAAATCCAGTGCCTGGGTCGACCGGCCATGGTACGGCTTGGCGTTGTTTCTGCGAGCGTTTCCGCTCTACCGCATTCCCTGAGGAATGCCACATGCCCCTGTTCGATACCTGCATAATCACGGCCTCGAACGAAGGGCAGGCAACGGTATTCCGGACACTGCTCTCGAAGCGGGTGGATCAGGGTCTCTATCCACGGGAGATCGACTTCCGGGTTGTCGCCGATCGTCCTGGACCTCGAGCTATCGCTTTTCTTCAAGTACCCATGGCGCGACGGGGAACTCCTCGTCGCCTCGGGCGATGTGATCATCGATTTCAACACGGTAGACGGGCAGCCGCTGCGCAAAAGCCTTGCAGAGGGGCAGCTGTCCTTCGATCTCTACCTTGATTTCCTCGTCGCGAGCCTGGGTTCGCTCGATGAGGCCAGCTACCTGGCACGTATGGCAGGCCAGTCAGGGGCATCAGAAAGCGCCCAGCGCATCGTATACCACTGTCATAACTGATGCCTATTTTATGGCTGGCTACTGGCGAGTTCCAGGTGATACGGATGCGTGGAAGCAGCGATTCCTCGGTTCCCCGCGCCTGTCTTATTCGCAGATCAATGCCGCCACGAGCGCCGTGCTTCGGGACGAGGAGCGTGCACAGGCTCGGCAGTGCGAACTAACCAAGAGCATCGAGCGGGGCGGCTTCGGAGGATTGCGCGATCCGCGTCCATTCGATCGATCTGGGTGTGACCGAGACAATACGCGATACCGGCAACCTCCGAGACTATCGGAACCTCGCGAGTCCCTTTGCGCTGCCGCACGCTGCCCTCGTGCTGATTGGGGTGGGGGCCAGCTTGCCTGATGGAGCTCCCCTCGAAGCCGTGCTGCAGGCAATGGGTGGTGGACTTGAGATCACCCTTCTGTGCGCGGTGCCCAAGGGCTCGGGACTTCGTCGGCGGAGTCAAGTACATCGAGTCTCGACATGGGCTCAAACCACGCGCGGTCATCCACTAGCTCGATAGGGGAACTACCGATTCGGCATTGCTGCCTGGGCAGGATGCGGTCTTGATAGCGGGGGGAACGGGCATTTTGCCGTTTTTGTCCTATCTGCAGAACCTGGACAGGGGGAGCGAGGCTGGGTATGAGAAAACCGACAAGGCAGAGGAAGAATCCCGGTCGTCTCTCTGTGGGCCAGGCTCCTGTCGGAATTGATATCGATACTGTAGCAAGCCATGCCTTTTATGGGGGAAGCCCCTATCATAAGGATACTCCGAGTTTCGCGGGGAATATGCCGAGACCCCGGCCGGATGCGAGCCTTTGTCCACGCAATCTCGCCTATCGACAAGGAGACGTCCAGCGCTGGCTTCGAGAGGGAATCACTGCTGGCAACTTCAGCGACTATTGGATAAAGGGCTTCCCGAAGTATGTCTGGTACAAAGAAGAGGGCATCGTCTTCGAGGGTCAGCTCATGGATCCTGCTACGGGGACCTACAAGGGATATCCCCTGGAAAGCGACGAAGTCGTTCGGGGCCTGAAATGACCAGCTTTGCCCTTGACCATGAGTGGGTCGAGATGACTTCCGGGTCGGAACCCGTTCTCGATTCCACATTCGCTTACCTCGAGATTATCGTAAACGATCGGTCTACCTTGGCCATCTTGGATAAACGTGGGAAAACCGTCCGGTCACGAGTTCTTGTGCCATTGTTTCCTCTCGCTCGATGGCTGGTGTCGAACTGGTGGGCTCTCTTTTTCGAGCCTGAGTCGCCATACCGCAACATCTTCAATCCCGGATATTTCAGCAGGCATTCGATGCGATCCGTTGGAGATGGTTTCGCTTTCCCTGCCTTCGCGATCCATCCAGAAGGTTCCTTCGCGCGGCTCGAGTGGAATCAAACCTCAACCGCGTTTCAGAACATCGACTATGTCTCGGAAGGCAGCGCCCATATCAAGCGATCGCTTGTCAGCGAAGGCGTCTCCGATTTGATCGAGTCGGTATTGTCACGACTGGAAGCACGTGATGTGGGAGATGAGGGCCTTCTTGACGAATGGAAGGCCATACGCGAAATTCCGGAAGAGGAAGCCGAATTCTGTGAGGCGGCGGCAAGGCTGGGGCTCGATCCCTACGATCTGGATGGAGATTCGGCGCAGTCTTTGATCGAGATATGGGAAGCCTTGCCTGTAATGGTGAGGAAGGATGTATTCTCGGCCTCCGAATTTTCCAACTTGGGAAGGGCTGCGGATTGGGTATGTTCGGGACTCGGGAAGATAGAACGGGATGACGCCTCAGATGGTACTTGGAAGCGCATACGTAGCTTGATAGGGAGGGGCGAGGTTGGTCAATTCCCGTGGCTCGAAGGGTATCGAGTGGCCAGGGAGATACGTGGAAAGGCTGGATTTGGCGACTCTATCCCCATCGATCTCGAGAAGGCGGCAGGCGCGGAATTCCGAGTGCTTTCCGACGAAAAGCCCCTGATTCGGGGCATTGACGCGCTTTTCGGGATGAGCAAGCACTCGGCTCCTTGTTGCTTTACACCCAAACGCAACAAGACTGGTCAGCGCTTCGTTCAAGCACGGGCGTTGTTCGATTTCTTGACGCTCGACGCGGGCCAGCCATCGGTCATCACCTGTGCGATCACCGAGCGGCAGCAAGCAAGCAGGGCCTTTGCCGCCGAGTTGCTCGCGCCCGCATCGTTGGTCAAGCAACGGATCAGCTCCGATGCCATATCGGAAAACGAAATAAGTGAACTGGCAGACGAGTTCCAGGTTTCGGAACACGTCATTTCCAGGCAGATAGCCAATCACAGGATTTGCTCGATTCTCGAGCCGGCCTTTGAACCAACAGAGAAGTGGGAATCCGGTTCAAATTGGAATCAGACAGGATAACAGGATTGGCAGGATCAACAGGAAAGGAAATAGAGGGGCGGAGGATTGTGCTGGCCGCCTGCATAGCGATGGCAGAATTCAGAGGGTCAGACCCCCCGAGTGTGTCATTCGCCTCCAAGGCGATACATATCCGATGAGCGGAGGGGAAGATGCCCATTATTGAAGGAAAAAACGCTGCTGAGATCGAATGGTTCAATAAAGAGAATGTTGCTATCAAGGATCAGCTCATATCCTGGCTGCGCGAGCTTGGACACGAAACTGAAACAACAGAAAACACGGCAACGAGGGAGGAAGAGATAAGCGGCGAATACGATGTCAAGGAATACACGATAAAAATAGACAAGTCATTGCAAATTCAAATCAAGCCATATGGAATTTGGATCATCGGCGCCAAGGGCCGCATAGATATTCATGGACCTTCGGGGTATGAAAAGATCGTTTATTTTCTTCCCGGGGGGCCTGTCCCCGAAACCGAGATCAAGACCGGAGATAAAGCAATCAAAAAAAGCACCAAGGCGTACTTCAAGACAGTCGATTCCGAAGGCTGGTATTGGTATGATGATAGCTCATACCGGAAGGTCGCCAAGTTTAGCAAAGAAATAATTGAACCCCTGTTGGAGAGGCTTCAATGAATCAGGCCGTCGTCGATGAGGTCTTTTCAACCTACGAATATATCAAGGATTCAATGAAAGTCGCCAAGAGGACGATCAATAGAGATCTTTCAATTCTCCAACGCAGGACATTGTTCATAGGTGAAGACAAGGGCAAGGTATTGACGAGGCTGGCTGAGGTCGAATCTGAATTAGATGACATCATGGTGCTTTCCCTGTTCGCGGCATTTGAAAGAGAATTGAGGTTGTTTATCCAAGACATCCTGGACGGAAATCTTTCGAAGAAAAATAGCACCGTTGCATTCCTTGGCGGGCTGACGAGAGAATCCATTGAAAGATGGACTGTCGCCGATATGATCGACGCCATGAAAGATGTCGTCGATGAAAGCACAAGAGGAAAGGCAAAGCAGATATATGAATACCGCAATTGGGTCGCTCATGGGAAGAATAAGAGCAAGCTTCCTTCGATCAGAACTGACCCTAAAACAGTCCAAGCGCTTCTTTTGAGCTTCATGAACAGCGCGATTAGTGCCCAGTAGCCATTTTGGCGCTTTGTGCCATTATGATGGCGGTGAGGTGGGCGCGGAGAGCCCCGTCAGCGATGACCTCAGGCTCCTTTTCGACCACGAAAGCGACTGAAACCTGGCCCGGCGCTGATCCCCAAAGAGTTTCCGCCCTACCGCATTCCCTGAGGAATACCACATGCCCCTGTTCGATACCTGCATAATCACAGCCTCGAACGAAGGGCAGGCGGGTTTATTCCGGACACTGCTCTCGAAACGGGTGGATCAGGGTCTCTATCCACGGGAGATCGATTTCCGGGTGATCGCCGACCCTCCCGGGGGCAGGGTAGGCTCGGGCGGCGGGACCCTCTGGGCATTGATCCAGTACCTCGGGAAGGATAGCCCCAGTCTCGCGGATGTGGGCAGGCGAAAGATCCTCATGATCCATGCAGGCGGGGAGGCTCGTAGGCTCCCGGTCTACGGACCGGAGGGCAAACTCTTCGCGCCGGTGCCCGCGCCTTCCAGCTCCATCCTGCCGCCGATCGTCCTCGACCTCGAGCTTTCGCTTTTCTTCAAGTACCCATGGCGCGACGGGGAACTCCTCGTTGCCTCGGGCGATGTGATCATCGATTTCAGCACGGAGGCCCTCGACCTGCCCGATGGCCCGATCTGCGGCTTCGCGGCCCCGGCCCCCTTCGAGCGAGGCTCGCGACATGGTGTCTTTGCCTTCGATGCGCAGACTGGATTGGTCAGCGATTACCATCAAAAGGCATCGGCCGAATTCCTGGCCAAGAAGGCCAGGATCGAGGGGGTCGAGGCCTGTGCCGTGGACCTCGGGATCGTGTCTTTCCTCGGATCGGGTCTCGAGGCCATGCTTTCGTTGGCGGCGGCTCCGGTAGACGGGCAGCCGCTGCGCAAAAGCCTTGCAGAGGGGCAGCTGTCCTTCGATCTTTACCTTGATTTCCTCGTCGCGAGCCTGGGTTCGCTCGACGAAGCCAGCTACCTGGCACGGATGGCGGGCCAGTCAGGGGCAGCGGAAAGCGCCCAGCGCCTCGTGTACCAAACCTTCCACGATTGTGGCCTTTCAGGGGTCCTTGTCAAGCAATCCTCGTTTATCCACTTCGGAAGCCTGATGGAGTATCCCGCGGCCTGCCTGGAATTGCGTGCCAAGGACATCCTTCCCTTCTATGGCTTTGCGCATGAGGAACTCGTGCCGGAAGCGCACGAAAGGCTCATCCGCTTCAATTGCACCGAGGCGGACATTGAGGCTGGATCGGGCTTTATCTACATGGAGAATTGCTCTGAATCCTCAGTGCGGGGAGAGGGGGACAACCTGTTCTCCGGGCTTCGGGGATTCCGGCTGGCAGAACGGGTACCGAAGGGCTTTTGCATCGATGAAAGGCGCATTTCGGGGGACGCCACGGCGGCATCGGTAAGGCTTGTTTACCATCGGGATGATTCATTCAAAAAGGCTACCTCGGTCTCCGCCATCCGCTTTTGCGGGAAGCCGCTGGGCGAATGGCTGTCAGAACGCCATTTAAGCCTTGAAGATGTGATCGTGCCACATGAGGGTCACATGATAGACCCTTATGCCCTGTCATTGTTCACGGTCATTGCGGATGCAGATTTTTTGGCTGGCTACTGGCGGGTTCCGGGTGATACGGATGGGTGGAAGCGGCGATTCCTCGATTCCCCGCGCCTGTCTTATTCGCAGGTCAATGCCGCCACGAGCGCCGTTGTTAGGGACGAGGAGCGCGCACAAGCACGGAAGTGCGAGCTTACCAGGAGCATCGAGCGGGGTGGCTTCTTCGCCATCTCCGAGAGGGACTTCGGAGACCTGGTGCAATCGGGCCTCGGAACAGAAACATTGGTGGAGCGCTACAGGGGGACCGATGATCCCCTCCTCAAGATGTATCGAGGCACCCTGCTCCGTTCAGCCGGAATCGCTGGATTGGGGGAAGAAAAGGGACTCGAGGTCAGGTTCGCTCCGCACCGGACAGATGCACAGCTGTCGATCTCGGTCAAGCTTGACCAGATA
>SESF01013343.1_pt1 | contig 17612 bp, 16 predicted proteins | sample 3171521 | NCBI WGS metagenome assembly SESF01 (sample SAMN10866945, study PRJNA518727) | freshwater metagenome | biome: subpolar coniferous forest; feature: holomictic lake; material: water; isolation source: holomictic Lake 227, 6 m and 8 m depth | place: Canada: near Kenora, Ontario | collected...
CTTCGGTCTTCGGATTACCCAGGGTGGTGGTTTTGGAAGATTCTAAGATGCGCACGGAAGGCAACTTTCAGTGGTTTGGGCTTTGTATTCGGCCGGTGGATTTGCTAGAATGACGCGAAATGAAGACCCGACGGGCAAAACTTCGCCGCGCGACCAATGAAACCCGCATCGCGATAGAGTTGAACATTGACGGGACCGGCAAGTCGTCCATCCAAACCGGCATCCCCTTCTTTGACCACATGCTGAGTTTATTCGCCCGGCACGCGGTCCTGGATTTGAAGCTCCGTTGCGAGGGAGACCTTGCCGTCGATGCGCACCATACCGTGGAGGACTGCGGCATTGCTTTGGGGCAGGCGATGGGCCACGCGCTGGGGGATAAGAAGGGCATTCGCCGTTACGGAGCCGGGTTCCACCCCAGCAATCCCTTCACCGGCGAGGCTTATGTGCCGATGGATGAATGCCTGGCGCGATGCGTGATTGACTTCGGCGGGCGACCGCACCTGGTATGGCGGGGGCTGAACGCGTTCGCCTACAAGATGGTCAGCCAGACCGAGCAACGACAGGACATGTCCAGCGCGTTCCGATTTGGCCTGGCACGGGAGTTCTTCCAGGCCTTTGCCGCCGAAGGCCGCTGCAATTTGCACCTGGAACTGCTTTATGGCGATGAACCGCACCACATCGTCGAGGGGCTCTTCAAGGCCTTCGCCAAAGCCGTGGATGCGGCCTGTCAGCGGGATCCGCGGATTGCCAGCCGGCTGCCGACAACCAAGGGAAAACTGTAGCCCCGGTTGAATACCCCGGAATTCCCTTCCGTCGAACCCATGACTGCAAAAGACCATTCCTCCGCCGATGATCAGACGCTGGTGCGGGCGGCGCAGCAGGGTGACATGGTTGCCTTCGAGGAATTGGTCGCGCGGCATCGAGACAAGATTTATGCGCGTGCCTTTAGCATGATGCGCAACGAACAGGAAGCCGTTGATCTTTCTCAAGAGGCTTGGGTGAAAGGCTGGCAGCGGTTGCGCCAGTTCCTGGGCGACTCCAGCTTCGGGACCTGGATGACGCGAATCGTCATCAATCTCTGCCTGGACCAGTTGCGAAAGCAGAAGCGGCAGCGGACGGAGTCCATTGAAGCGATGGACGAGGAATCGGGTGGGGTCGAGCGGCAAATGCCGGTCATCACGGTGAACCCTACCGCCGGTCTGGAGCGGGGTGAGCTCCGGGAGCGGATTGATCGGGCGCTGGGACAGTTGTCCTACGAGCATCGCACCGTGTTGGTGCTGCATGAATTTGAAGAGTTGGAATATAAACAGATTGCCAAGACGATGGGCTGTTCAATGGGCACCGTAATGTCGCGTCTTTTCTACGCGCGCCGGAAATTGGCGGCTCTGCTGGCGGATTTGAAGAAACAGGATTCGGCGTGATGGACTACAAAGTACAATTGAAGCTGCAAGCCTTCCTCGATGGCGAGCTGCCCGAGGCAGAGGCAAGCAAGGTGGCCAACTGGATCGCAGGCGACGGCCAGGCCTCGGCGTTACTGGAGGAATTGCGCCACACCCAAGAGGCCTTGGCGGGGTTTGAAGCGGGGATTCGACTGCCAGAGTCGCGCGAGTTCTTCTGGTCGAAGATCGAGCGGGAGATTCAACGGTTAGAGGCCCCGGCCCCGAAAGCCGCCCGGATGTCGTTTTTCGCACTCTGGCGCCGGTTCCTGGTCCCGGCTTCCGCGCTCGCCCTGGTCTTCGTCGCCGGAGTCGTGCTCACCCGGCCGACTGGCCCGGCTGGCCGCACCGCAGTCGCCGAGATCGAGACCGCCCTGGCCGACTCGGGGGCGTTTACCTACCGCGATTATTCGGCCGGCACGACCTTGGTCTGGCTCTCGTATCCCGCCGATAACGAGGTTGCGGAAAACGACGAGCTGGGTACATTCAAGTAGTCCATGAGACCAAAGCTAATTCCGGCAACGGGTGTTGCGTGGGTTGCAATTACCCTGGTGCTGCTGGGCTGTGGCGCGTTTTGCGCGCCGGCAGCCGATTTGAAGCTCCAGGCCTTTCTCCTTTGGGGCACCGACGACAGCAAGCCTCCCGAGGGCAAAATCTATAAACCAGTTGAGCCTGACATCCTGAAGAAGCTCAAAGACCTCCCGCTTAAATGGACCAATTGGTTTGAGGTCAACCGGAAGGCCTTCGCCGTATCGCAAGGCACCACCAAAGAAGTTTCGCTGAGCGACAAATGCCAGGTCAACGTGAGCAAACTAAGTGACCAGGAGATGGAAGTCTCTCTGTTTGGCAAGGGCAAGGAGGTCGCAAAACAGAAGCAGTCGCTCCCAAAGGGGGATATGCTGGTGCTCGGCGGTAACGCCCCCAACTCCACCGCCTGGCTCGTTGTCTTGAAGCGGATCGATTAATCGCTGTATTCGGGCGTTGACACTCGGAAGCCAAGTCCTTATTTTATTCCCAATATCTAAACCGAACACTGGACCATGTTGATTCGAATCAGCTTAATCGTGGCTATCATCGCCGGACTGGCGGTCGGCGGCCTGAATTTCGTCAAGGTCAAGGAAAAGATCACCACCTTGCAGACGGACCTCAAGACTGAGGCCGATGCTCACGTAAAATTCGAGGGCCAGTACAAGGCGGCTCAGAAGGACCTGGACAAGCGGACAGCGGAGCTGAAGCAGACGAAAGCCGAACTGGAGGCTGCCGCTGTGGCAAAGTCGAAGGCCGAGGCGGATCTGCTCGTTCAAACCAAACGCGCTGACAAGTTGACCGAAGATCTGACCAAGACCCGTCAGGAACTGGACACAGCGCAGGCGGACCTGGCGGCTTACAAGGGGACCGGCCGCACACCGCAACAAATTCTCGGTATGAACCAGGAATATAAGCGCGTTCAGGACAATCTGGCCGCGGTGGAAACCGAGAACAAGATACTGACCCAGAGAATCAAGAAGCTCGAGACCGAGCTCGCCGTTTACCGGGATCCGAACTCCTTCGTCACTCTGCCGGCGAGCCTGAAGGGCAAAGTGCTGGTGGCCGACCCTAAATGGAATTTCGTTGTGCTCGACGTCGGGGAAGACAAGGGCATTTTGGAGCGCGGTGAGTTGCTGGTCAGCCGCAACGGCAAGCTCGTCTCCAAGGTGATCGTTCGCGGCGTGCAAAAGGATCGCTGCATTGCCAACGTCGTGCCTGGCTGGGAACTCGGGGAGGTCATGGAGGGCGATCTGGTCATTCCCGCCCACCCCGCCTCGTGAAGTTCCTGGTTACCAGTCTGCGCGGAATGTTTCTGCTCTTGCTGGTTCTGGCCGGGTTCGCCGCCGGCGGCTGCGCCAGCACCGAGTCGGAGAACATGTCAGAGCGACCCTGGAGCAGCCCGCAAACCTGGGAAACCGGCCTGCCCAGCGGCATGATGGATCAACGCCGGTAATTGGCCGACCGGTTTCGCTTGTCCCCAGCCCATTTTCAGCCATTGCATTCGATCCAGCGCGTCGGCGTGAGGATGCAATTCAGGCGCACATCATGCGGTTCGACGGGAACCTCGCCCGTGATCTGCTGATCAAATGCGACGCCGCATTTTACTCCACGGCACGCCTGCAAGAGTTGGTCGTAGTATCCCCTGCCCCGCCCCAGGCGCTGACCTCGCGGGTCAAAGACCAACCCGGGAACCAGGACTAAGTCCACGCGGCTCGATCGAAGTTGGGCGCAATGCAGGCCCGGCTCGCGAATGCGGAATTGTCCCGCTTGCACATCCGCTTCAGGATCGAGTATCTGGCACGCCTCGTAGCCTCGGGTTTCTGCCACAAAACGAGGCAGGAAAACCTCCTTGCCGACCGACAGCGCCTCCGCCAGGAGCGGCCACACATCCAGTTCCTCCGGCATGGGCGCATAAAACAAAACCGACCGTGCGGCCCGCCACACTACTTGCGCCGCGAGCAGCACACGGGCTTGGGCCGAAGCGGCTACCCGCTCTGCGGACCCCATCCGCCTGAGCTCCGCGCGCACCTGATCGCGCAGCGCAACCTTCGCATCTCGAATGGCACTTTGCATTCTTGCCGCCCCAGGCTGCCGCTACTTTGAGCCTTGGACTTTGGACTGGGCAAATTGCGCCCGCCATTTTTCGACCCGCTCTTTGATCTTCTTCTCCACTCCTTGTTCGGTCGGCTCGTAGTAACGCTTGTCCGCCCCCAGATAATCCTGCGCGACGAAATGTCCCGGGTGATCGTGCGCGTACTGATACCCCTCCCCGTGGCCCAACCGCTTCGCGCCCCGATAGCTCCCATCGCGCAGGTGCTCCGGCACTGCGATCGTTCGTCCGGATTGGACATCTTTCAACGCCGCGTCGATGGCCAGGACCGTGCTGTTACTCTTGGTGGCCGTGGCGATGTAAATCGCCGCTTCGGCCAGCGGTATCCGCGCCTCCGGCCAGCCGATAAACTCCGATGCTTGAAATGCGGCGATCGCCAATACCAGAGCCATCGGGTCCGCCAGCCCGACGTCTTCGGCCGCCTGGATCACAATCCGTCGCGCGATGAAGCGCGGGTCTTCCCCCGCGTGAATCATCTTCGCCAGCCAGTAAAGCGTGGCATCCGGGTCACTGCCGCGCATGGATTTGATGAATGCCGAGATCGTGTCGTAGTGCGCGTCCTCGTCATCGTAAACGACTGCCTTCTTCTGAATACTTTGCTCCGCGACCGACAGGTCGAGGTGAATCTCCCCGTTCGCGTCCGGCGCCGTGGTCAGCGCGGCGATTTCCAGCGCATTCAGCGCCTTGCGCGCATCGCCATCCGACAGCTTTGCCAAATGGCGCAGCGCCGCTTCTTCCGCATGAATCTTGAGATAGCCCAGCCCGCGCTCGACGTCTGCCAAAGCGCGTTGCGCCAGGGCATAAAGATCCGCTTCCGCCAAAGGCCGCAGTTCGAAAATCTGTGAGCGCGAGACGAGCGGCGAGTTGACGAAGAAGAAGGGATTGTGGGTCGTCGCCCCGATCAGCCGCACCACGCCGCCCTCGACATCCGGCAACAACACATCCTGCTGCGCCTTATTAAACCGGTGGATCTCGTCAATGAACAGGATCGTAGATTGCCCCTTGTTCTCCAGCCGGTTCGCCGCCGAGGCCAACACCCGGCGCATGTCCGCCACGTTGGATTCCACCCCGCTCAGCCGCTCGAACTTGCTCCGGGTCTGGCCGGCGATGATCTGCGCCAGGGAGGTCTTGCCGGTGCCCGGCGGGCCGAAAAAGATGAGCGACTGAATCCGGTCCGCCTCAATGGCACGGCGCAGCAATTGGCCCGGCCCGAGGATATGCGATTGTCCGACAAACTCGCTCAAGCCGCGCGGCCGCATGCGCGCCGCCAGCGGCTGATGCCGAAGAAGCTGCGCCCCGGATGCGCCCGTAGTTGCCGGTGGCGGCTCGGGCGAGGTCGAAAACAGTTCTTCCCGCGACATGGAACCAGAATAACAGCCCGCGCCAGTTTTGCCCAAAACAAAAAGCTCGCCCCTCGGCGAGCTTTATCTCCGCACAACAAAAACCCCGCCAGTGCCGTGTATAACAGTTCCATTGAACTTATTAGAAACAGAAAGGACCCGCCAAGTTGCTTACGACTTCCAGTAAAGGCCTGTCGGCCACAACCACGGCTAAAGCCCCCTAACTTAGTTACTCTGGTTCAAGGACATAGTTTCTAATCACGAGCATAGGCAGGGTAAATCCTATACAAATCTGCTTTCCAAAGAACCGGCGCTGCGGCTTCTAACTGGCTCAATCACTTTCCCGCGCGCTCATCTGGGGAAACTGTCCGCCCTCCAGCCAACTTTCTCAAGCAGAAAATCAACACCCGCCAAAATAAATTGCTTGCAGCAGTTCTCATTTTGGCGATGCGCGGTAGCTGGAGCGGTTGGGATTTGCTTCGTGGAGGGGGCAAGGAAGCCGGTGCAGCGCTAAAGTGTGGTCCGTGGGCCTGCCGGCTGGGAGCTAATCGAGGGGGTGACGCACTTTTGGCCGTCGGTTCGTCCTGGGGTGGTCCCGGGCTCGCGCTAAGGGTCTGTCGCGCCAGCCCGAAGGCTGCGCTCCTATCGTGTTCGCGGCTGACTCACTTCTGATGGCAGCGCGCCCCCCTCAATCCACTACACGTTTGCCGGCCTTCTTGGCCAGGTACTGGGTCTTGATCCACTTGTAGGTGGCGCGGAGGCCCGCATCCAGCGGGGTGCCGGGTTCCCACTTGAGCATCTTCTTGATGAAGGTGTTGTCGCTGTTGCGGCCGGCTACGCCCCGGGGGGCGTCCAGATCGTATTCGCGCTTGAACGTGACCCCGGCGATCTTTTCCACCTTCGACACCAGTTCATTGATACTGACCAACTCGCTCGTGCCGAGGTTGATGGGGGTGGCGATCAGCGCGTCGGTGTGCATGATCATGTCGATGCCCTTCACGCAATCATCGATATACATGAAGCTGCGGGTCTGGTGGCCATCGCCCCATATACTGATGGAATGGTCGCCGGTGTCGATGGCGGCGATGGCTTTCCGGCACATGGCCGCCGGCGCCTTCTCGCGACCGCCATCCCAGGTGCCCCAGGGGCCATAGACATTGTGGAACCGGGCGATGGCGGTCTTCATGCCGCGTTCGGCCCAGTATTCCTCGCAGAACATCTCCGAGATGAGCTTTTCCCAGCCGTAGCCGCGCTCGGCCATCGCCGGGTAGGCGTCGGACTCCTTGAGCGCGCGCACCTGCGGATCCCGCTGGAGCAGCGTGTTGTAGGCGCAGGCCGACGAGGAGAAGAAATAACGCCGCGCACCGGCGCGGTACGCGGCCTCGATCATGTGCGTGTTAATGAGCACGCTGCGCAGGCATTCCACGCGAAAACGTTCGATGAAACCCATGCCGCCCATGTCTGCCGCCAGGTTATAGACCTCGGCCGCCCCGTCGCAGAGGCGCTTGCAGTTGCCTTCGACGCTCAGATCCAGGCACAGGCATTCCACACCCGGCACGCGCTGGTACCATTCCGGCAGCGGCTTCTTGTCCGCGGCGCGAATGCGCGTAAAGCCCTGGTTGGAGAAATGGCGGGCCAGGGCCCCTCCAATGAATCCCCCGGCGCCACCGATTACAATCAAATCGTCCTTATTAAGCTTTGGATCTTTTTCTACCAGTCGTTGCTTTTCCATAATAATATTCTTTTCTTTTGCGCGGCCATCTGAGGTGCGGTGACCAGACGGTGATGGCCTGGCTTATGGTTCGCCCTTCAGGGTGTCCGATACGGGAGGATGGCAGACCGACGGCATCATGGCGAGATCAAAACCCTTGCTGACGGGTAGGGCATGCCTGCGGTGTCATCTCCTTCCGTGCCATAGCCCTGCGCGCAACCCTTGGCCACTACCAGCAATCACCGTCAAGCAGCGACGGGAATTCTTGACGCGCTAGAAATGTGTAGCAACATGAACTCATGCTAAAGCAGCTACTCGAACCGAAAGATGTAGTTCTCAGCAGAAACTTGCCTTCAAACCCGAACTCCTGTTCGCGGGCAATGCCCGCCTGTCGGCGATCAAATCGTGGCAGATGGAGATCGTCTGGACCCGCTCCCACTACCAGAACTCCGAGCCGGAGCAGCTTTTCGTGGCGGTGAAGAAGCCGTCTATGGCCTCGAAGAACTGATCGCCACCGCCGCCCAGGAGATTTGGGGCGAACTGGCGGCGGAAAGTCGCTCCGCGCCCGCCATCAAGACCTGGCTTGGACATGACACCTCAGTTCGCGCGAACTTTGCCACCACGGCGGCTTCTCCCTCATGGAAGTCCTCGTTCCATGGATCGAAATCGAACCCCGCTGATGACGGGGTTGATGGATGAATGGATTATTGGATTGGTGGACTGATGGATTCTTGAAGAACACGAGAATACTGGAGCAGATTTATGAAAGCAAAAATTGGAACCCAGTTGGAAGATGAGGTCTTTCAGGCTCTCAAGCTGGCGGCAGCGCAGGAGCGCCGGCCGATCAGCGAAGTCATTCAGGTAGCGGTAACGGATTATCTGAACCAGAAGAAACGCAAGCCCGGGCATCGCTCCGGACTGAAGAGACTTCTCGCCAGCCCTGCCTTTAACCTGACGGACGAGCAATTCCGCGAGACGATGGCGGCGGACTTTTACGACCAGTGAACCTGCCAGACATTTTCAACGGAGCCACGGTTTTTGTGGACGCGAACATCTCCATTTACGCGGTGGAAAGAAGGTCGCCGCAGTGCCGCCAGCTTCTGGACCGGATTGATGGGGAAGCCGTGCGCGCTTTCTCCAGCTCAATAGTCCTGGCCGAGGTCTGCCATCGCCGCATGGTCAACGAAGCCAAAGGGGCCGGATTGGTTTCCGGGGCCAAACTGGTGGAGCAGTTCAGCGCCGATGAACGGCTCTGGAAGAAGCTGGAGCCCCGGCGACGGGCGCGCCGCAAACTCCGGCCACGGCGCTCGCCAATAACGCTGAAAAAACTGGACCTCGCCGAGTTCGCCAAAGCCAAGCCTCCGCAGGACTGCATTAGCCAATGGCTTGCGCCATGAAGAAAAACGCCCCTCCCAGTATTGACCACTAACTGCCCACAATTTGGACACGCAAGCGGACCTATTCTTTAGCCAGCCCGTGCCGGGTATAAACCCGATTGCGAAATGTGCCCGCTGGTGTAGTATTTGCTTGGGTGAAAGTTGCAAATCTGGGCAAAGTGTCGAAAATGGGCCTTGCCTGTTTTATAAACTGCTGTAAGCAAAGCAAAGTTTTACACAACCTTTCATCACGGTATGCCAACACCACGTGAAAAAGGCGGGAACAAATCAGCCCGCGAAACGGCAACGATCCGGGCAACGGAGGCGCAGGCCAATGCTATTCTGGCGCGGACCGATTGGGAAAAGTACTGGGAGGAGGTGTCGGATCGCGTAACGAGGGAGGTCGAGGCTTACGAAGCCGCGCGCGCTCGGTCGTTGGAAGAGGTCGCCCATCAAGTTTTTCTGTAGCCCCCGAACTTTCCATAGCTGAGCTCAGCTTCCGGCAGCAGCCAACCCGCAAGGGTGGCTGCTTTTTTCCATGAACAAGACCTTCGACATCGACTATCCCGGCACCGACGGATTCAAAGCTCGCTTGCGAGGAGTCGCCCTGCCCTATACCGGCAATTTGAAACCGATCAACTCAACGCTCAAGGCACTGCAGCAACCCCCTTTATCGTGCCAAACCGTGGTGTTTGAAAATGACTATGTGGACCAGGACTATCAGAATGAGTTCTCAGCATTTTACAGCAAGGCCTTCAAGAGCTACCCGCAGCGTTGTGTGCGGCTCCATTTCTTCTCGGTGAAGATTCCTCAGAAAACGAAGACGGGTTTTGGCCAATACCGGAAACGTTACCTCGGCTTCATAGTGATTCGGCCTACAGACCTCCAGCGCATGGGCCGCACAATCCTGACCCCGCCAATCACCGATCCGCACACGCAATTCGTTCATTGCCAGACGGTATTCACGGCCCACATCCTGGGCGAGGAATTCCGGGTGAAGGGCATGCCCTTCACGCAGCAGGACACACAGGTCGGGGCGTGCGCCCAAGCCTCGCTTTGGATGCTGGCGCGCTACATGAGCCGCCGCTTCGGCTACCGCGAATTCCTGCCCGCGGAGATCAACCAACTCGCCAAAGCCCATTTGGCGATAGGGCGCCCTATGCCGGCCGACCGCGGACTGAACTCCATTCAGATGCTGGATGCGCTGCAAGGCATGGGCTTCTCAGCTCTGAGCTATTCGCGAACCGCGGTGGATGACTGCTCGCCGCACATCGCGCGCGCGTTTCCGGTGGATCCCCAGACGGCCCCGGACGCGCAGCGTCAACAGCGCGAAGTGCAGCGCATCGCCAAGCTGGCGGACATTACTTACCGTTACATTGAAAGCGGCCTTCCCGTCATTCTTGGCACAGCGAACCATGCCCTGGTCGCCATCGGCCACACCTACGATCCGGCCAAGGCCGTGACCGTGGCCATCCAGCGCATTCCCGCGTTCCTCGTGAACAACGACAACGCCGGCCCGTACGGGGAGATGCCTCTGTTCGGGCCGTCCCCATCGCATCTGTCGTTTCTTGAGGTGCAATCCATCCTCGCCGTCGTTCCGCCCGAGGTCACTTTGCGCGGCGAGGAAGCTGAAGCGATGGCTGCCGCCTGCATTGAGAAGTTCCTCACCCGGCCCTGGGACAATCATCAACCCAAAACCTATCGTGACTGGATAACCGACAATCTCCGGCCCGACCGGCCGCCTGCTTGTCGAACCTGGAATATCGGACGTTCCTGCGCCCCTCCGTCGAGTTCCAGACTGACTTGCGTGAAGACATCAAAGCCGGACGCTTCGACCGAACAATTGGCCAGCGACTGCTGCGGCTGGATTATCCCCGCTTCATTTGGATCACGGAAGTCAGCTCGTTGCCGCTGCTGAATCAGCCGCAACGCGAAAATCGCTGCTGCCTTGGGCGGGTGGTTATTGACAGCACCGCACCGGCCAAGACCCGTGGGGAAATGGTGATTCACTTCGCGGATTTCCTGCAAATTCTTGACCGCCAGAGAATTGAAAATCGGCCGTGGTCCCTTCACCTGCACACGACGCCTTTCACTCATAAACTGCTCACATGAAACGCGCCATCGAAGAAGATTTCCCGATCGTCGAGATCAACCGTCTCGCGGCGCCCGAGCGCAATGCGTTCAAGCCCATTTACCAGATGCACAAATGGTTCGCCCGGCGCGCATCCGCGTCCGTCGTCCGCGTCTCCGCCAACGGCCAGTGCTCTGTGGATGAAAGCGGCTTCGACGCCGAACGGCTGGAGAACGGCCAGACGGCGCCGAGCACAGCGCCATTGAAGCTGCCGCTGGAGGCCGAGGCCCGGACAGAGGAAGCCATCCGGCTCTGGACCGCCTCCCGCCGCACCGAAATGCCCGAAGGCACCATCGTCCGTTGTGATCTCCTCGGCGTCTCCGTCGTCACTTGAGCGGGGCAGAACAAGACGATGGCCGGATGGGAGAAGCTGAAACCGGAGGACAGAGGACCGTGAGCAGCAATCGGTGGTCGGCAGTCAGGGATCAGTGATCTGGAGCGCCTGGAGAGCCAGGTTGCGGCGCTGGAGTCGGCGGGCAAAAGCAGGCGGCGGCGCGACCGACACGGGCGAGCGGGCGCACCGCAACGTTTGGTCTTGCTGCAAACCCGCGCCGGAGTAGCTTGCCTTCATGAGCAAAACGTCCCCGAAGCATTTGCTGGTGCTAAGCTGCAAGCTGCCTCAAGCTATCCCCTCCCACATCCTCTTCCTCGCAAGCAAGGCGGCGAACTTGCAACATGATCTAAGATGATTAGGACATTTGTCTGCGCATTCGGTTTGGCAATCGGCTTCAGCCGCACTGCAGTGGCCGGGGCGGCCGCAGACCCGGTAAGCACCACGTTGGGCCACTCTTTTGTCTGGGCGGCACCGGCGATCGCCCCGCCGGGGCAACAGATGTATGTCGCCTTTCGCAAGACCTTTGAGCTGGTTGACGCGCCACTCGCCGCCCACCTCGCCATCTTCGCCGATACGCGGTATCGGCTATGGATCAACGGCCAATTAGTCGAGTTCGGGCCGTGTCGTTTTGATCCCCGCCGACCGGAATACGACCTGCACGACGTGAGAACGCTGCTGAAGTCCGGCCACAATGTCATCGCGGTCCTGGTGCATGCTTACGCGATCGGCAGCTTCACCAATTGGAACGAACAATGCGCTCGCATGATGGACCACCGCCCGGGGTTGACGGCACAGCTCGACCTGGAAATGCCCAAGGGCAACCGGCAACACCTCGGCACGGATTCAACCTGGAGACTTAATGCCAAAACCCGATTCCGGCCATCGCCGGGCACCTATTCCTCGGTGCCGGACAACATCGACGCCAGGCTGGATGACGGCGACTGGACATTGGCGGAGTACGACGATGGCCGTTGGGACGCGGCCGTGCCGATAAGCGGCGACGACTGGGGCGCCATTCACCCGCGCAGCATTCCCCTCCTGCGGCAGACGGTGCTCAGCGCGCCAACGATGATCGAACCGGCCGGCACCAACCTGCCGATGGAATTAAAGGCCGGGCAGCAGGTGGTATTCGATCTGGGTCGCGCCGCCCAAGCATACGCGATTCTCGACTTCGAAGCTCAGGCGGGGAGCGAGCTGGAATTAGCTCACTGCGCCCAGTATCGCGATACCGGTCGTAAGCCCGGTGCGGCTACCTTCACCGGCGATGCTTTCCGCGATCGATACGTTGCTCGCGCCGGTCGGCAGACCTACATGAACGGCGACACCTGGGGCGGGCGTTATCTCGTGCTGCTCGTGCGCTCAGGCCGCATCCGGCTGCACGAAGTCAAGGCGATCGATCGCACGTATCCCTTCACACGCCTGGGGCGGTTCCATTGCAGCGATGAACTGCTGAACAAGATCTGGGAGGTCGGCGTGCGAACCGTGGAGGTATGCAGCGAGGACGCCCACGTGGATTGCGCCGATCGCGAGCGCGCCCAATGGATGGCGGACGGCCTCATGATGGGCTGGCCCGTCTCGCGCATGGCTCTGGCAGGACCCGGACCTGAGCCGGGACGGCATCTCTATGCGGACAGCCGGCTGCTGCGCAATATGCTGCGGCACACGGCGTTGAGCCAGCTTCCGGACGGTCGGCTGCAGCCCATGCGGCCCTCGAGCTATCCGCCGGGCTTAACCCACGGCGTGATCGACGACTATTCCTGCCTGTGGGTCCAGGGCGTTCGTGAATACTTCGACGTGACCGGCGATGACGCTCTGGTCCGCGAGTCCTGGCCGGTGGTCATCAAGACGCTCAACTACTTTCTGGAACGGCGAACGCAAACCGGCCTCGTCCGCGCGATGGAGTTCATCTACTTCAAGAATCCGCTCATCTACAAGGTCTGTGAAGGCACCTCGATCAACGGCTATGTCTATCGTTCGCTAGAGGATGCGGCGTATCTGGCAAGGCTGCTGGGGGATCAGGCAAGCGCCGATCGATTTGCGGCAGCGGCGCAAGAACTGTCGCTCGCGGTCAACTCGCAGTTGTGGGACGAAGCGGCGGGCAGCTACCACGGCGGCATTCTCGACGGCGTGAAGACGCCGCCGACCGGCCACGCCGCAGCCATGGCGCTGTTCTATGACATCGTTCCAGCCGAGCGCCGTCCGCGGGTGTTTGATTTTATGAACGAACACTTGCCAAAAGAGCAGGCCTTCCCGTACACGTACCGCTTCTTCTTTGACATCCTTTACCGGCATAGCGCAGCCGCCGACGATCAGCGAGTGCTTGATTTGGTGCGGAGTCAGTGGGCGCACATGACGCGCTACGAGACTGGCACCACGAGCGAGGAATGGCGCGGCGGCTCGTTCATCCACGAATCGGGCGCGCATCCGGCCTGGTTCCTGAGCAGCTACGTGCTGGGTGTGCGCGTGGAAGGGCCACGCAGCGCTCGCCAGCTCCTCATCGAGCCGCGCCTGGCGGACTTGCAACGGGCGGAAGGCACGGTGCTGTGCGAATATGGCCCGGTGGCGGTGGCGTGGAGCAGATCGGACGACAGAAAAGTTCTGGCCTTTACCATCGAGGTGCCCTCTGGCGCCCGCGCGACGGTGCGCATCCCGCTCGAGTTTGCCAAGGCGGCGCTCGTGGTGGATGGCCGTGACTACGTGCGCGCGGGCTCAGCCGTGGCGGACCTGGTGCGGATCGAAGGTCGTTTCGCCAGCATTGAGCTTGGGCCGGGCAAGCACACGGGGAGAAGCGGTTCGGAACACCCGACGACTGGCAGGGAGCCGAGTGGGCGATAAAAGGGACCGAGAACACCGGCATTCACCGGATGGCCATGGCCCTGGCGATGCCGGCGAGACCGTAGAGGGAATTCTGACACGTAAACTAGAAATACAGTAGTAAGCAAACATGAACACCACAGAGAACAGAGTCGCAGTTCAGTTCACGGTCGTTTTGCTGGTGCTCGCCACCAGTCTGACATTCGGCAGGCTGGCAGCGGCTGCGGCCGGCGATGCCGCGAATGCGGCCGGAGCCGCAACCGGTATGTCGGCTCAAAAGGCTGGCGACTTGCTCCCCGTCAGCGGCGGACCCATAGCTGGATTAGCTGGCGCCAAGGAATCCAATCTCGCCCTGGGCCGGCCGTGCCAGGCTTTTTCCGCGCACGAAGCCGACGGATGGTCGGTGTCGAAACTCACCGACGGACAAACGGGTGCCCTGGGCTGGAGCAGCAAGGCGTTCGCCGCCTATCCGGACCACCGACTCTACCCTGAGTATGTAGTCGTTGACTTGGGGACGAACTGCGCCATCCACCGCGTGAGATTATATCCGCGAGGCGATGGCGCGCTGGCAGGGAGAGGATTCGCCGAGGACTTCACTATCCAGGTTTGCCAGGAAGGCGAGCCCTGGCGAGTGATCGCAACCCAGCAGCACTATCCGGAGCCAACCAACGGTGAGGCCCAGTCTTTTGAATGCAACAAGGCAGCGGGGCGTTTTGTGAAGGTGGAGGCTACCCGGTTGCGCACGGTCGAACCAGGGACTTATCGCTTTCAATTAGCCGAGATCTCAGTTTGGGGAGAAGCAGTGGCAAGTCAGCCTATCGAGCGCAAGTCCGCTGCAGCAAATGGGAAAACCTTGGTTGGGCACCTGCGTTGCGAGAACCGGGACAATCCGATTGGAATCGACGCCGAGCAGCCACGGTTCTCATGGTGGCTGCAGTCGCCGGTGCGGGGACAACGGCAAACCGCTTACCAAGTGCGGGTGGCGTCGAGCCCGGCCATACTCCAGCGAGCCAAAGGGGATCTGTGGGACAGCGGCAAGCAGTTCAGCGATGGTTCGATCGCCGTGGTTTATGGCGGACAACCTCTGCGCTCGGGCCAGGCTTGCTGGTGGCAGGTCAAACTGTGGGATCATGATGGCAAGCCAACGGCCTGGAGTGAGCCGGCGCAATTTACCACTGGTATGCTGGACGCGAAGGACTGGCAGGGCCAATGGATCGGCGCGGACCAGGTTGTCCGATCCGCCTCACCCGACTCGAGCCAGGGCGTCGGCGCCTCCATTCACACCACCGCGAATATCGGCACCCGACCCGTCTATTTGCGCAAGGAAATCGAAGTGGCCAAGCCAGTGCGCCGCGCAATGGTCTTCTTCTCCGGGCTCGGTTTCTCGGAATTGTATCTGGACGGGCGGAAAGTCGGCGACTATGTGGTCGGGCCGGGCTTTATCACCTACAACAAACGGGCGCCGTACTTGGCCTTTGATGTAACGGATCAGTTCGCGCGAACAGGCCGAAAAGCCCTGGGAGTGATCCTGGTGGACGGCTGGTACGGCAACGGATTTGGCCATGGCTTCGAGAAGAACGTCTATGTGGATAAACCGAAGCTGCGGCTGGACCTCCATCTCGAACACCCGGACGGGACCGAAACAGTGATCCTCTCCGACGCGAGCTGGAAATGGTCGGAAGGCGAGATCACTGGCAGTGGCATCGCCCAGGAAGATGTTGACCGACGCCAAGCGCGGCCGGGTTGGAACCAGGTTGGCTGCGACGAGCGCGGTTGGCGTCCCGTGGCCGTCGTGAAGGGGCCCGAGGGCCGCTTGGTCCACCAAAAGGAGTCGCCCTGCAAGATCGTCGAGGAAGTTCGCCCGGTAAGCCTGCGCTACGATCCACAGACGAAGACCGCGACCTTCGACTTTGGCCGCGAGTTCTGCGGCTGGGTGCGATTCCGAACCGCCGGCCCCGCCGGCACTAGCATTTCAATCACCACCATGCCAACGGTCGCGTTGCCGCGGACCAGCCAGTTCATCCTGGCCGGCACGGGCGGGGATGAGGTTTACGAGCCGCGGTTCTTCTATGCGGGCATGCGGCAGGTCATCATCAAGGGCGCGGCTCGTCCACCCAGGATCGAGGATCTGACCGGGTGCCTGGTATCGATGAGTTGGGCGCCTTCCGGTTCGTTCCGCTGCTCCGATGACGTGGCGAACTGGCTGCACGAAGCCACACGACGGACCGTAGTCGCCTATACCACCTTCCTGCCCAACGACCCGGTGCGGGAATGGAAAGCGTGGATGCAAGACCCGCAGAACATGTTTTGGTCCACGGCCTACTTATTCAACTCCCAAACCATGTACGAGCGTTGGCAGTGGGACATCATTGATGGCCAGCGACCCGACGGCAGCAGCCCGAACGTTGCTCCGGGCGCCTACTTCGACGATTACAACAGTACGTGGTGGGGCGGTTGCCTGGTCTGGGTGCCGTGGCACTGGTATCAGTATTTTGGGGACGTCAGCTTGCTCAAGGACTCCTATCCGGCGATGAAGCGTTACGTGGATTTCCTGGGAAAGGTCGCCAAAGAGGGCTTGCAGGATTGGGGACTGGCGGATTGGTGTCCGGTCGAAGAAACGCCCCGGGCGATCATCAACACGCCGGCGTATTACCTCTATGCCAGCATTCTCAGCCAGACGGCGGAATTGCTCGGCCACAGCGATGACGCCCGCCACTATGCCGAGCTGGCGGCAACCGTCCGCACTGCATTTAATCGGCGCTTCCTCGATCCGACTACCGGCATTTACGGCCAACCCGGCACGGCCGCCCAAAACGGCTATCCCATCACGCCGGCCGGCGGCAAAGTGCCCCACGAAATTTGGTGGACGGGCGACCGGCCCTGCACTGAGGCGGGGCAAGCGTTGCCGCTGGCGCTGGGGTTGGTGCCGGCAGAGCATCGGCCGGCGGTCAAGCGGGCGTTACTGCGAGAGATCGCCGCGCACCGCAATCGAGTCTCGACTGGATTCGTATCCACGCCTTATCTGCTAGCCTTGCTCGCGGACGAAGCGCCGGAGATCGGTAGGACCATAACCTCGGCTCGGGACTACCCGTCCTGGTACGGTATGACCATCGGCAGCGACCAGGATTTGCTCAAGGAAACCTGGGCCGGCGGACAAGCGCTCATGCCTTCGCTCGGCGGGAACATTGTGGCCTGGGACGCCCAGGCGCTGGGCGGGATCCGTCCCGACCCTGCGGGGCCCGGGTTCAAGAAGATCATTATCAAGCCAGGTGTTCTGGGTGACTTGCACTGGGTGGAAAGCCACTACGACTCCGTGCATGGGCGCATCGTCAGCAACTGGCGCAAGCGCGGAGATCAGCTCGTGATGGAGGTAACGATTCCCGCCAATGCCACGGCGACTGTGGTTGTGCCAGCAAAGGATGCCGCCGGAGTAACCGAATCCGGCAAACCCGTCGCCAAGGCGGCAGGAGTAAAGTTCCTGCGTTTGCAAGACAACGCCGCAGTCTATGCCGTCGGCTCCGGAACCTACTGTTTCCGATCTACGCTCCCCGAGGCTGCCAAATGACAAACCGAGCGCTTAACCCGCCACGTGTAACTGGTGGGGCGTGGGATTTCCCTCAGCCTCGTTTCGAGTCGATCGTCTCGTTCCCCCTCACCCCTGCCCTCTCCCCGGAGGAGAGGGAGAACCATCCACCGCGCCCTGACAAAGCGAGACGCGTTGGCATTTTCAGTGGCGGACGACGGGGCACCCTCTCCCCAAGGGCTGGGGTGAGGGGGAACAGGGCTTACATCGTTGCAAAAGGTTTACGATGTATGGGGCTAGCGCCAATAC
>SESF01014646.1_pt1 | contig 17598 bp, 13 predicted proteins | sample 3171521 | NCBI WGS metagenome assembly SESF01 (sample SAMN10866945, study PRJNA518727) | freshwater metagenome | biome: subpolar coniferous forest; feature: holomictic lake; material: water; isolation source: holomictic Lake 227, 6 m and 8 m depth | place: Canada: near Kenora, Ontario | collected...
ACTTCATCATTATGGTTTTGAAAAATGGTAATGAGCATGTGACTCCGTTTTTCGATGCCTAAAATCTTGTTACGCATATTTTCAGCATTGACTAATTCATCTTTCCGAATAAGTTGCTGTTGATAATCATAAATCTTGGCTTTGAGCGCATCTAAGTATGAATTGGTAGCTTTTGATTCGGCACTTGTGCCTTTCATGCAACTACCTTCAATTGACCATTTGTCGGGATGTGTGAATCGTTTTGTACTTAACTCGATACGTTCTCCCTCGACTGTTACTCGTAGATAGATGGGAATTAAACCATCGGTGTTTGTTTTTGCTCTCTTTGCGTAAAAGAGAATGGAAAGTTTTGTGTTCATTGTGGTAACCTTTAAAAGTGTTCAAAATTACATTTTCTTTGATTTACCTACAAGATGTTCAAAGATTGAACTGCTTGATTATAAATGCTTTTCGAACAAATTCGGGTACCCGAGGCTTTAAATTCTTTGGGTAACCGAATTGGACACCTAAAGATTGATTTTTATTGAATATTTTGCTTGTTTTTAAAAAGCAAAAAGCCCGTAAATCATTGATTTTGCGGGCTTTTACTACATTTTGAAATGTTACTGGCGGAGAGGAAGGGATTCGAACCCCCGGTACCCTTTTGGAGTACACACGCTTTCCAAGCGTGCCTCTTAAACCACTCGAGCATCTCTCCTTTTTTCGAATTACAAAAGTATAAAAATAAACCGAGATATTAAAATGAGAAATCAGATTGCAAAGAGTGATTTAGCATTACGGGTGGTTTGCTCATCAATTTGCTGATGCGAGCAATTATAGACTTCTGCCAGCTTGTTGGAAACAAGCAGTGTATAAGCACTTTCATTGCGTTTACCACGATGTGGAACAGGTGTAAGATACGGCGAATCAGTCTCGAGTAGAATACATTTTAAGTCAATTTGCCTTACAACTTCAGCTAATCCAGAGTTCTTAAAAGTTACAATTCCGTTGATTCCCAACAGAAATCCACCAAACTCAATTATTTCACTTGCATCTTCCAACGAACCGGTAAAACTATGAAAAACGCCTTTCAATCCTCTGTTTTTGAATGGTTCAAGAGCCTCCATAGTTTCCCTAAATGAATCGCGAACATGGATAATCACAGGCAAATGATACTCCAATGCCCATTCAATTTGCTGCTGAAAAGCAAATATTTGTTCCTTCAAAAAAGTTTTATCCCAATATAAGTCAATCCCAATTTCTCCAACAGCAATCCAACTCCTCCGTTCCAACTCTGACTTAACCAACACTAGTTCTTCACTGTAATTTTCTTTTACACTTGTAGGGTGAAGTCCGATAGCAGCATGACAGTAAGCTGGATATTCAGCTTCTAAAGCCAGCATTTGAGGCAAAGTGCCACTGTCGCAATTGGGAAGAATAATATGCTCCACTCCTACTTCTATGGCACGTTGAATGCTTTCGGAACGGTCAGTCTCAAAATCTTCGGAGTAAATATGGGAATGAGTATCTATCATTTAATTCATAATTCATAATGCACAATTCATAATTTGTATTAATTATCATATTGGCATATTGATGAATTATCACATTATAATTATTCCCACTCAATAGTTGCTGGTGGTTTTGAGCTGATGTCGTACACCACGCGGTTTACGCCTTTTACTTTATTGATAATTTCGTTGGACATTTTGGCCAAGAAATCATAAGGTAGTTGTGCCCAGTCAGCCGTCATGGCATCGGTGGAAGTTACTGCTCTCAACGCAACCGCATTTTCGTAGGTACGTTCGTCACCCATAACTCCTACCGATTGAACAGGAAGAAGAATCACACCAGCTTGCCAAACCTTGTCGTACAAGTTCCATTCGCGCAATCCGTTGATAAAAATATCGTCGGCTTCTTGCAAAATGCGTACTTTTTCAGGAGTAATATCGCCCAGAATACGCACGGCCAGTCCTGGTCCCGGGAATGGTTGACGTTTAATAAGGTGATGCATCATACCCAATTGAGTTCCTACCCGACGTACTTCATCTTTGAATAGCAGCCGCAATGGCTCACATAATTTTAGATGCATTTTTTCAGGAAGTCCACCCACATTATGGTGCGATTTTATCACTGTTCCGGTAATAGAAAGTGATTCAATTATATCGGGATAAATGGTGCCCTGAGCCAACCATTTTACATCTTTTATTTTGTGAGCTTCCTCGTCGAATACATCAATAAAGCCGCTACCAATTATTTTACGTTTTTGTTCGGGGTCAGAAACACCGGCTAATGCTTTATAAAAACGTTCTTTTACGTTTACACCAATCACATTTAAACCTAAATGTTCGTAGTCCCGCATTACATTTTCAAATTCGTTTTTGCGGAGCAACCCATGATCCACAAAGATGCAAGTCAGGTTTTTTCCAATGGCTTTGTTAAGCAAAACGGCTGCAACCGAAGAATCAACACCTCCAGAAAGTCCTAAAACTACTTTGTCATGACCCAGCTGTTTCTTCAATTCTGCAACAGTAGATTCAACAAACGAAGCCGGTGACCAATCGCGTTTACATTCGCAGATATTGAGGAAGTTTTCGAGTAATTGAGTACCATCCAGCGTGTGGAAAACTTCTGGATGAAACTGAACACCCCATGTTTTTTCACCTTCCACTTTAAATGCTGCCAATTCAACATCGTCGGTGCTGGCAATTTTTTTGAAACTCGCGGGAATTTTCGTAATACTGTCACCGTGTGACATCCATATTTGCGAGCCGGATTGAATATCTTTTAATAATAAATCATTTTGATCGATATAAGTCATATTAGCACGACCATATTCGCGCGAACCGGCAGATTCTACATTTCCACCAGAAGTATACGCCATAAACTGAGCACCATAGCAAATACCCAATACCGGAAATTTTCCACGAATCTGACTTAAATCAGTTTTAAATGCTGCAGGGTCGTACACCGAAAATGGGCTTCCCGAAAGAATAACACCTTTTATTTTCTCAGTATTTTCAGGAAACTTATTATAAGGTAGAATTTCGCAGTATTCGTTAAGTTCGCGCAAGCGGCGACCTATTAACTGAGTGGTTTGTGAACCGAAATCGAGGATGATAATTTTTTCCATTGGTGGGTTTTAAGTTGCTTTGAAATGTTGCACAAAAGTACAAAAAAATGGAGCTTAATACAAGTAAACTTAGATATTTTAATTGCTATATCTATACGATTAATAGGTGAATTTCATAAAAAAAAATAAAATATTTAGCATAATCTACAGTATCATTAAATCAATGATTAACTTTACTATTAATACTCAACTAATAAAACTTCACATGAAAAAAATTATCATTTTACTAATAAGCTTAAATGTACTTATTTCATTTGCCCAGGACAAGTTAACAACACTCGAAAACAAAGTATTAAACGTCAATATATTAGAAAAGACCGACCGTACTATCAAATACAAACTTTCAAATGATACTATTCAAACTGTTTTTATTACAAATATATTGAATTTTAAACAAATTGAATATCGGAATGGTATGATAGATTTGTTGGGATATCAGAATCCTCGTAAGAAAAATCCTTTAGGTCTAAGTTTAGGAGTTGTATATAATATAGCCGGAATTGAAGGTGGAATGTTTACCGGAAGTCTGGATTATTTTATTACTCCACAAAACAATATCGAGATTAACCTTGGAACGGATGGATATTACAGCTATTATTCAGTGGGTACTAAATTTTATATCAATAAAACTCTTTCAACAAATGCTTTTGCACCATACTTTGGTCTACTATACGGCTCACAATATGGTAAAGATTTTTTAGAACTTCCTGTAGGCGTTAATTACATAACAAAATTCGGTTTACAAACATCACTTCAGATTAGTGGTCTTAATTTTATAAATTCAACTTATCAGTCAATGCATATTGAATTGAAAGTTGGTTGGAGATTTAAGGACTAATAAAAGTCAACTATCAACAAAATCACCTGAGCAACAACGAACTATCTCCGTAGCTCAAAAAGCGGAAATCGTTTTGGAGTGCATAGTCGTAAATTTGTTTCCAATTCCCTTCCACAAAAGCAGAAACCAATAATAACAAGGTACTTTTGGGCTGATGGAAGTTCGTAATCATCCCATTTACCATCCGAAATTTGTATCCGGGCTTAATCATGATTTGCGTTTCGGCATGAAGTGTAGTAAGCTTATTGGCATCGAGATAATCTAACAGACTTTGCAACGCATCGTAAGTCGAAATCTCTTCATTATTTTCATAAGGTTTCCACTGTGAAACATGAAATTTCGCACTTAAGTTTTTTGAATTGCTCTCTCCCTCTCCTTTGGAGAGGGCTGGGGAGAGGTAATACAAACTCTCTAACGTCCGCACCGAAGTTGTTCCAACGGCAATAATATTCCCGAGATTTTGTTGGATATTTTCAATGCTACTGCGATGAACCGAAATCACTTCGGTATGCATGTGATGTTCGGCAATATCACGGGTTTTCACGGGTTGAAAGGTTCCTGCCCCCACATGAAGCGTAAGTTCTTCAATCTCAATATTTTTCTTTTCCAGTGTTTTAAAAACTTCGGGCGTAAAATGCAATCCTGCAGTAGGTGCAGCCACCGATCCTTTTATTTTGGAATAAACGGTTTGATAGGTAGTCAGATCGCTTTCTTCAGTCTTTCGGTGAAGGTAAGGTGGAATAGGTAATTCACCGGCTTTTTCCAGAATATCGGCAAAATGAATTTCGGTAGTATTCCACAAAAAACGAACGGTGTGTGTATTTCCTTCTGAATTAAGCAACTCGACATTGAAAGTGCAGGTTTTTCCATCAATTTCGATGGTTTTACTAAGTGTTTCTCCTTTCCACTTTTTCAGATTGCCAACCATGCATTTCCACAAACATTCAGAAGTTGAACCGAGAGACTGTGCATAATCAACTGGCATAAGTGGTTCCAGGCAAAACACTTCTATCCGGGCTCCGGTATCTTTATAAAAAACCAAACGAGCCTGAATCACACGGGTATTGTTATAGACCAACAAGGCATTTTCAGGTAAGAATTCTGCAATATTTGAGAACTGACTTTCAGAAACACCTCCATTCCTGTAAATTAGTAATTTTGAAGTATCACGTTGAGTCAAGGGATATTTAGCAATACGTTCATCCGGCAACGGATAATCATACTCATCAATATAAATCGGTTGGTTATGGTCTTTATTATTCACAAAAAAACAGTTTAAAAAAAAGAAAGACAAAAGTACTAAAAAAACGCTTTATATCTGAATTTGCGGATTTAAGCTTCAATCTTTATAAAATCTTTATAGATTTATAAAACATCTTTATGTCAGATTTACAAAATATGTCGGAACTTTGCAGCGTGGTATTTATGTTCAATTTTAAGGAAAAAGATTATGACAAATGTTATTGGTAAGGTAAAAAAGACAGTTATTGGAAATCCGTTGGATTTGAAAGATAGTTCGACCTTCAGACACATTTCACTGATTGTGTTTTTTGCGTGGGTAGGGCTTGGTTCGGATGCGCTTTCATCCTCGTGTTATGGTCCGGAAGAAATCTATAAAACGCTGGGTGTTCACGTCAATCTGTCGATTATAGTAGGGTTAATAACTATGGTGACCATATTTATTATAAGCACGAGTTATTCCCAGATTATTAAATTATTTCCTCACGGTGGCGGTGGTTATCTGGTTGCCAGCAGGTTAATTTCGCCTAATGTAGGTATGATTTCGGGTTGCGCATTGCTGATCGACTACATATTAACGATTTCAATTTCTGTTTCCAGTGGTGCCGATGCTATTTTCAGTTTTCTGCCCCTTGAATATCAAAGTTATAAAGTAGCATTTGCATTATCAATTTTAGCAATTCTAACTATTTTAAACTTACGTGGAGTAAAAGAGTCGGTAACTGCTTTGACTCCCATCTTTGTAATTTTCTTGATTTCACACATTTTCCTGATTGCCTATGCATTTACAACTCATGCTTCGCAAATGCATTCGGTAGTTACTCAAACCGGTCATGAATTGACAGGAACGGTAAAGAGTTTGGGTATTTACGGAACAATATTTCTGATTATGAAAGCTTACAGTATGGGTGCAGGGACTTATACAGGTATTGAAGCAGTGAGTAACGGAATTCCGAATCTTCGTGAACCACGCGTTAAGACAGCTATTAAAACCATGCGTTTGTTAGCCATTTCGTTATCAGCTGCCGTACTTGGTCTGATTATTTCTTACTTCCTTTTTGGTGTTCATTTGCAACCGGGAAAAACAATGAATGCCGTATTAATTAATTCGGCCATTGCACACTGGAATCCTGTTTTCGGACAAACTTTTCTTTATGTAACACTTATTTCGGAAGCTGCATTGCTGTTTGTGGCTGCTCAAACCGGTTTCCTTGATGGACCGCGTGTAATGTCAAACATGGCACACGATTCGTGGTTACCACGTAGCTTTTCCATGTTAAGCGATCGCCTTGTTTCGCAAAACGGAATTCTAATTATGGGTATTGCTGCCTATTTTGTAATCTGGATGTCGAAAGCATCGGTTGCATTTCTGGTGGTTCTTTATAGTATCAATGTGTTCATTACCTTCTCATTATCTCAATTTGGTATGGTAAAACACTGGTTTCAGGTTCGAAAGGAAGAAAAAGCCTGGTTAGGTAAACTCTTGATAAATGGAACAGGGTTTTTGTTGACTACATTTATCTTGTTTACAGTAATAGTAATGAAATTTGACGAAGGTGGCTGGATTACTATCCTCATTACCGGAGCTTTGGTCGGGCTAGCACTATATATAAAAGGGCACTATAAAAAAATCGGGATGGAAGTTGGCCGGATTCAGAAAATTATGAATTCAAAAATGCCTGAAACTATTGCTGAACTAAATAAAAACATGTCACGTAAGACCAAAACCACAGAAATTGATTTCAGCGACATGACGGCTGTAATTCTGGTAAATGGTTACACAGGTATCGGATTATATTCATTATTTAAAATTTTAAGCAAATTCAAAGATGTTTACAAAAACTTCGTTTTTATTCAGGTTGGAATTGTGGATGCAGATAGTTTTCATCACGATGCCGTTGTGGAAACAATTACTGAAAACATCAAACAGGATTTGGGGAAATATGTATATTTAATCAATCAATTGGGTTATAATGCAGAATATCGCTACGCCATTGGAACGGATGTGGCTGAAGAAGTACTCAAAATAGTGCCGGAAATCACTGATAAATACCACAATACTACTTTTATTGGCGGACAATTGGTTTTCAGTGGAACGTACCGTGCATCAAGATTATTGCATAATTTTACAATTTTCTCCATTCAACGTCGCCTGTACAAACTTGGACTGACCACGATTATTATTCCAATTTCGTTGAGAAAAGCCTTACAGGTAAATAATTATAAATAAATTTGCAGATTGCAAAATACAAAACTCAAAATTCAAAGCCATGAAACTTGATTTTTTTAAACAAAGTATAATCAAACAATTTGTTGTCAGCAACTTATCAGTTATTATTGTAGCACTGATTTGTTTTGCCAGCGTTGATTATATTGGCTACCGAAGTGTTGCATTGCTACTTTTGGCCACTGTGTCCATCTTGTCCATGTTTTTCACACTTTATCCGGTTCTCACAGCCGCCACTTTAAGTGCTTTAATCTGGGATTTCTTTTTTATTCCACCGCATTTTACATTTCATGTTAGCAGTTCGGAAGATGTATTGCTTTTGCTTATGTATTTTGTAATTGCGCTGGTCAACGGAGTATTAACATCAAAAGTCAGGGCATTGGAAAAACTGGAGCTACAAAAAGAAGAACGCAGTAATACGCTCAAGCTCTACAAAACACTTTTTGATTCTATTTCGCACGAGCTACGCACCCCGATAGCAACCATTGTAGGTGCTTCCGATAATTTGATGCAAAAAGACTCACATGTTTCGGAAAATGATAAAGCAAAACTGATTGCTGAAATTTCAATTGCTGCCTTTCGCTTGAACCGTTTGATTGATAATTTGTTGAATATGCAACGGCTCGAATCCGGCATGTTGAGTATTAATCCGGATTGGTGTGATGTTAATGAATTAATAAACAGCCCGATAAACCGTTTAAAAGATGAACTTTCAACACATAATCTGCAGGTTCAGATTCAGGAAGATTTTCCCATTGTCCGACTCGATTTTGGGTTGATAGAACAGGCTCTTTTTAATTTGCTACATAATGAAACCTTATACACACCAGCTGATTCAACTATTATCGTTACGGCCGGTTATGCTAAAGGAAACCTAATAATTAGTATTTCGGATAATGGAAAAGGATTTTCGGAGGAAGAGTTGAGAATGTTATTTAGTAAGTTTTATCGTTCAACCGTTAAAACCACAGGAGGAACCGGTTTAGGATTATCTATTGTAAAAGGTTTTGTTGAAGCGCATGAAGGTCAGGTTAAAGTGGAGAATAATACTCCAAGTGGTGCTAAATTTACTATCGAAATTCCTTCAGAAATTTTGGAACTAAATGGTTCTATGGACTTTAGCGATTTTGCTATCAAAGAAAATGTCGAACATGAAACACTGTCCGATCAATATATTCCGAAAGGAAGACGCAAAGAAATAAGTTCAGACGAAATTTGATTTCCAAACGAAAAGAATATGAGTAGCAAAATGAATATTTTAATCATCGACGACGAAGTTCAGATTCGTAAATTGCTTGAAATCACGCTCAATAGCAACGATTACAATACTATGACGGCTGCAACGGCGAAAGAAGGTATTATGATGTCAGTGGTTCACCCACCCGATTTGATTGTGCTCGATTTGGGCTTGCCCGACGAAGATGGACAGCAGGTTCTTCGGAAATTGCGGGAGTGGTATCTGGGTGCTATTATTATCCTTTCCGTTCGAAGTTCGGAAGAAGATATTATCAAAGCTCTGGATAATGGCGCAAACGATTATTTGACTAAACCATTCAGAACAGGAGAATTACTGGCGCGTATACGAACTGCATTACGTCAGACACAAAATACTGCTACAATACAAAAACTCGAATTTGACAATCTTTCTATCGATTTAACTGCCAGAATAGTAACTCTCGATAACGAGCCGTTGAAACTTACAGCAACAGAATATTCCTTACTCACTTTGCTGGCAAAAAACGATGGAAAAGTATTAACTCACCAATACATTTTAAAACAAATATGGGGACCGGGCTACACCCAGCAATCTCAATATCTCCGTGTTTTTGTAGGACAATTGCGCAAAAAGATTGAACCAAATCCAATTAATCCCAAATTTATTCTCACCGAATCCGGCATTGGTTATCGTTTCTGCACCAAAGTGGAAGAGTGACCAAAATTGCTTACCTTTGCTGTTATAAATAACGATAACAAAGCAATAAAACAATGATAAAAAAAGGAGATACCGTGCGTTTTCTGAACGCAGTGGGTGGAGGTGTGGTTTTACGTGTGGATGAAACAAAAAAAATGCTCTATGTGGAAGATGCCGATGGCTTCGAAATCCCGGTATTTGAACGTGAATGCGTCATGGTGGGTGTGGTAAATGAAAAAACAAACTTTCCTGTAAAAGATTTTAAAACAAAATCAACCGAGAATACAAAATCGAAAGAAGCAGAAACTCTCCCCTCTCCTCAAGGAGAGGGGTTGGGGGTGAGGTCAGAACCAATTCTTGAAACTCCCGATGGTGAAACGCTCAAAGCCTTGCTTGCATTTTTCCCTATCGACATCAAACAACTTCAGACTACTTCCTACGAATGTTATCTGGTGAATGATAGTAATTTTTTCCTTTATTACAATGTGATAAATGGCGAAAATGACCAATGGAAAAGCATTGCCAACGGCCTGATTGAGCCTAATATGCAGGAATTGATGGCTGAAATTTCGAAAGAGCAATTAAGTGCATGGGAACGGATTCGCGTGCAACTCATTCCATTTAAACAAGACAAAAACTACAGCCCTCAAGATGTTATAGATGCCAATTTAAAAATTAATGCAGTAAAATTCTACAAACTTCACAGTTTTACCGAGAATGATTATTTCGACGAGCCGGCCATGATGATTGACATTTGTTCGGAAAAAGAAAAGGAAGCCGAAATTCAGAAATTGGCTGACATTTCACCGGAAGAAATCAAACAAGCCATGTTTTCGAAGGAAGAAAGCGGTCGGCCACGTATAATCAAACGCCCTCAAATTGCCGAAACCATTGAGATTGATCTGCATATCAACGAATTGCTCGATACTACTGCCGGACTTTCGAATGCAGCCATGCTTCAGTGTCAGCTCGATAAATTTCATGAAGTACTCAACGAGAATAAAAACCGCAAAGGACAAAAAATCGTATTTATTCACGGCAAAGGCGAAGGTGTATTGCGGAAAGAAATAGAAAAACTACTCAAAACCCAATATAAAACTTACTATTTTCAGGACGCTTCCTTTAGGGAATACGGTTTTGGAGCAACAATGGTAACGATTAAATGATATAAAAAAACGATTTACAATTGTCCTAAGGCAATTGTAAATCGTAAATCTAAAATCGTAAATTATATTTTTATTTGTTTACTCTGAATTGTTGGTTTCCGTTTACAAGAAAATCTACAATTTGTTTCGCTGCAGCAATTCCGGCATTAATATTGGCTTCCGAAGTTTGTGCGCCCATTTTCTTTGGTGTTGTAAAGTAGCGACCAGCGAGTTTTTCAGTCAATTCGGCATTATTTCCCGGTTCAATATCAGTCACATATTTGAAATCGGGACGAGCCACCATAAATTCCAGGATTTCCTGTTCGTCAATCACTTCCTTGCGGGCAGTATTTACCAGTACAGCACCTTTTGGCATACGACCAAGCAATGCAGCATTAATTGATTTTTTAGTTTCAGGCGTTGCAGGTATATGTACTGAAACAATATCGCAGGTTGCATACAATTCTTCTACTGACTTCAATGGTTTTACTGCATCGTTAGTCATTACAATTTCAGGGCAATAGGCATCATAAGCAAAGAGCTCCATACCAAAACCTTTGGCAATACGCGCCACATTGCGACCCACATTACCATATGCATGAATTCCCAGTTTTTTGCCCATCAATTCTGTACCTGAAGTGCCATTGTAAAAATTACGAACTGCATAAACGAGCAATCCAAAAACAAGCTCAGCAACTGCGTTAGCATTCTGTCCCGGGGTATTCATGACGCAGACTCCGGCAGCTGAAGCAGCTTCCAAATCCACATTATCGTAACCGGCACCGGCACGAACCACAATTTTCAATTGTTTGGCAGCAGCAATCACTTCAGCATCAATAATGTCACTGCGAATAATGATAGCATTAGCATCTGCAACGGCATCAAGCAATTGTTGCTTTTCTGAATATTTTTCAAGCAAAGCAAGTTCAAAACCAGCTGCTTCAATTTCCTGTCGGATTCCGTCCACTGCAATCTTTGCAAATGGTTTATCTGTAGCAATAAGTACTTTCATATAAGCCCCTCAATCCCCCAAAGGGGGAATTTAATTAGTTTGATTTGTATATTTTAACTGCACAACCCAAAGTTTCCCTCCTGCGGAGGGGTTAGGGGAGGCTTTAATGTTGTTTTTCAAATTCAGCCATACAATCAACGAGTGCCTGGACACTTTCTATTGGCATGGCATTATAAATAGAAGCGCGGAAACCACCAACCGAGCGGTGTCCTTTAATTCCATCCATTCCAGCTTCTGTTGCAAATTTCAAGAAATCAGCTTCCAATTCAGCATATTCGGGTTTCATTACGAAACAAACATTCATGCGTGAACGATCTTCTTTTGCAGCAGTTCCGACAAACATTTTGCTATTGTCAATTGCATTGTAAATTAAATCAGCTTTCGCAATGTTTTTCTTTTCCATTTCAACCAATCCACCGTTTGCTTTCAACCATCGCAAGGTTTCCATAGCACTGTAAATCGGCAAAACGGGTGGAGTATTGTACATTGAACCTTCAGCGATATGAATTTTGTAATTCAACATACTTGGGATATAACGAGAAACTTTTCCAAGTAATTCATCTTTAACAATTACAAATGCCAATCCGGCTGGAGCGAGATTCTTTTGAGCACCACCATAAATGATGCCGTATTTTGATACATCCATAGGACGTGAGAAAATATCAGAAGACATATCAGCCACCAATGGCACCGCTGAGTCTAAATCAACCAACAACTCCGTTCCATAAATGGTATTATTGGTGGTGATATGGAAATAATCAGCATCAGCCGGAATTACATAATCTTTTGGAATGAAGGTATAGTTGGCATCTTTCGACGAAGCCACTTCGACTACTTCCCCAAAACCTTTAGCTTCTTTCATCGCTTTACTTGCCCACACACCCGTGTTTAGATAAGCAGCTTTCTTTTCGAGGAGGTTGAATGGAACCATGCAAAATTGCATGCTGGCACCACTTCCTAAAAACAGTACAGAGTATCCTTCAGGAATATTTAATAATTCAATAAATAATTCTCTGGCTTCGGCAATTACCGCTTCAAAACCTTTTGAACGGTGGCTAATTTCCAATACAGAAAGTCCTGATCCATTGAAATCTAACACTGCCTGAGCTGTTTTTTCGATAACTTCGCGTGGCAAAATAGATGGTCCCGCACTAAAATTATGTTTCTTCATACTATAAAATTATATATTTAGTTTGATAGTTTAAATCCTGATTTTGAAAGGACAAAAATACTAAAATTTCAGCACCTAAAATGTTAATAATACAGGTTTTATAAACTTTTGGGATTGGCAGTTTATAAACATGCAATATCAATTCAAAAACGATATGATTATGCACAACCTTAAAATATGTGTGCAATAAATAAGAGGGAAATTACTTCCCTGTTATTATTCTTTTAACTTCATTTAACTTATTGAGTGCTTCAACCGGTGTGAGGTTGTTAATGTCGAGATTTTTAATTTCATCACGGATTTGTTCCAGCACAGGATCGTCAAGTTGGAAAAAGCTAAGCTGGTAACCCTCCCGATTTTCGGCAATTTCTCCAATTGGTTTGGATACGCCCGACTGTCGGTTATCGGTTTCTAATTGTTTTAGAATCTGTTCCGAACGTTTCACTATGCTTTGCGGCATTCCGGCCATCTTTGCTACATGAATACCAAAGCTATGTTCACTACCACCACGTACCAGCTTGCGCAGGAAGATTACTTTTTTATCCACTTCTTTTACCGAAACATTATAGTTTTTGATTCGGTGGAACGATTTTTCCATTTCATTCAACTCGTGATAATGTGTGGCAAAAAGCGTTTTGGCTTTGCAGCTTCCGTGTTCGTGAATATATTCCACAATAGCCCAGGCAATTGAAATGCCATCGTAGGTACTGGTACCACGTCCAAGTTCATCAAAAAGAATTAAACTTCGGTTTGAAAGATTGTTGAGGATACTGGCGGCCTCGTTCATTTCCACCATAAAAGTCGATTCGCCCTGCGAAATATTATCGCTCGCCCCTACCCGGGTAAAAATCTTATCCACCACACCAATCTTGGCACTTTCAACCGGAACGAAACAACCAATCTGTGCCATCAGTGTTATTATTGCCGTTTGGCGTAACAAGGCCGACTTACCCGACATATTAGGACCGGTAATAATAATGATTTGTTGTGATTCACTATCCAGATACACATCGTTGGCAATATAGGTTTCGCCAATTGGAAGCTGTTTTTCAATCACCGGATGACGACCTTGTTTAATATCAAGTACATCGGTATCGGTTATTTCCGGACGAACGTATTTATTTTCGGCTGAAACCTTCGTAAACGAGAGCAAACAATCAAGTTGTGCTATCAGGTTTGAATCAAGTTGAATAGCAGTAATATAATCCACCAGACTCAGCACCAGTTCATTGAAAAGACGGGTTTCAATTGCCAGAATCTTTTCTTCTGCACCAAGGATTTTCTCTTCGTAAATCTTCAACTCCTGAGTTATATAACGCTCAGCATTCACCAACGTTTGTTTCCGAATCCAGGTTTCAGGCACTTTGTCTTTGTGCATATTCCGCACTTCAATATAATAGCCAAACACATTGTTGAAACTAATTTTCAGGCTTGGAATAGCTGTTTCGGCACTTTCACGCTCCTGAATTTGTTGCAAAAAATCCTTTCCTGAATAAGCCAGTCGGCGCAATTCGTCCAATTCTGCATCAACACCATTACGAATCACATCGCCACGATTAATCATAATCGGCGGATCGTTACTTATTTCTTTTTCAATTTTATCTGAGATAACTACACAAGCATTGAGTTGATCTGCAATTTTCTTTAAAGTCAAATTATCACTTTCAGAACAAGCTTCTTTAATCGGTTCAATGGCTTTCAACGCCACTTTCAACTGCACTACTTCACGCGGATTAATACGACCGACAGCCACTTTGGAAATGATGCGTTCCAAATCGCCAATCAAGGCTATATTTTGTTCGAGTAACTGACGTAATTCCGGATTTTTAAAGAAATATTCCACCACGCTGAGACGCTCATTGATAGGTTTTACGTCTTTCAACGGAAAAGCCAGCCAACGTTTCAGCATACGAGCACCCATAGGACTTATTGTTTTATCAATAATATCTAAAAGCGTTTTCGCACCTTCATTAATCGAACCGTAAAGTTCCAAATTGCGAACAGTAAATCGGTCGAGCCACACAAATCGTTCTTCCTCAATGCGAGAAAGTGTAGTGATATGACCTGTTTGCTGATGATGAGTTTGATCGAGATAATGCAATATCGCACCGGCAGCTACTACGCCGTTTGGCAAATTATCTACGCCAAATCCTTTCAAGTTCTTTGTTTCAAAATGCTTCAGCAGCCGTTCATTGGCAGAATCGGGTGTAAATGCCCAATCTTCAAGTGCATAAGTGAAAAATTTTGTTCCAAACAATTCTTCAAAATCATGGCGTTTGCTCCGATCGAAAAGTACTTCCTTTGGACCAAAGCTATTCAGTAATTTGTCAATGTATTCGCCCGTTCCTTCAGCAACCAAAAATTCACCTGTAGAAATATCAAGAAACGAAACACCAATTTTAGTCTTATTGATATATACACTTGCCAAAAAAGTATTTTCCTTGTGATTTAGCGTGGTATCGCTATATGAAACACCGGGAGTAACCAATTCAGTCACACCACGTTTTACAATTTTTTTAGTCAGTTTTGGGTCTTCAAGCTGGTCGCAAATGGCTACACGCCGACCTGCACGTACTAGTTTTGGCAAGTAGGTATCCAATGCGTGATGGGGAAATCCTGCTAATTCAATCGTTTTACCGGAACCATTTGCCCGTTTGGTAAGTGTAATGCCTAAAATCTGAGAAGCCTGAATCGCATCGGTAGAGAAAGTTTCGTAGAAATCACCACAACGGAAAAGCAGGATAGCATCAGGATGCTTTCCTTTTATCTCATTGAATTGCTTCATCATCGGGGTTTCTACTATCTCAGAGTTCATATTTATAAAAAGAACCCCTAACCCCTAAAGGGGAAAGGGAAATTGTTAGTAAAGTATTTAAAATTCACCTTTAGAGCTTAGAGCTAAACAATCCATCAATCGCAGTTGTCATTCGTGACCAGAGGAATTTCTTCTTTTCGATTTTGATATTTTCTATCATATTCGCCGCACGATCATTAGCAAAAAAATCAACAAGCGAATCGGCAATTTGTTTGGTATTTTCAACATCAATCACATAACCAACCTTTCCATTCGGAATTGTTTCGGCTAGTCCGCCCACATTGGTTACCAGCATTGGTTTTTCAAAATGATATGCAATTTGACTCACACCACTTTGCGTAGCAGTTCGGTAAGGCTGAGCTACCAAATCACTCAAACTGAAATAATTTCTCACTTCGTTATCTGGAATAAATCCGGTGCGAAGTTCGACAACACTTTCCAGTTTCAGACGAATAATTTGTTCAAGATAAGGTTGTGGATTTTCATAAAATTCACCGGCAACTATCAATCGAACAGGTAATTTGCGTAAACGTTCATCCGCAAAAGCTTCGAGCAATAAATCCAATCCTTTGTAATGGCGAATAAAGCCAAAAAACAGCACGTAATAATTTTGATCAAATAATCCTAGTTTCATGGCTGCTTCTTTTTTATTCAAGGCATCGCCATAATGGTCGTAAATAGGGTGAGGAGAAACAACCTTTGGTTTATTTTCTGTATCGAATTTATTAATATCTACAACCACCGATTCGGCCATTGCTACGAAGCCATCCATGGTTTTCACAAAATATTGAGGAAATAATTTATCCAGAATGGTTGGTTCATGGGGTATCATGTTGTGAATCATACCAATTATTTTGGTTTTTGGTGAACGGGCTATGCGCGCTATTGTACCAAAACATGGCGCAATAAATGCCATCCAATAACAAAAAATCAACCTGTCTGGAGCTTTTTTCTTAATTTGCTGACCGACTTTAATCCAGTTCAGCGGATTCATAGAATTAATAGCGCGTGTAATCTTTAGATCTTTTGGAGCAAATTCGGCAGAATATTGCGATTTTCCAGGGAAAAGAAAAGTCGGATATTGAAGAGTAAATGTAATAATTTCAACATCATGTCCCTGTTTTACATATTCACGTGCTAAACGTTCATTATACGCCGCCAATCCTCCACGATAGGGAAATGCTGTACCAACTATGATTATTTTCATACACCAACATTTAATATTAGATTGATAAACAGAATGTTAATGGCAATTGCTCGTTGCTATAAATTCTGTTTTTTTCATTCCATTAAGGAATGGAAATAACCATTCGGTTACTTGTTTATTTTCTGCAAAAGTACGAAATAATTTGTTGTAGGTGGAGTTTTTGGAATAAAATTTTATTTATCTAGTCAAAATGAAAGTTACTTTTCATTACTCTAAATACAACATTTCCTTTCGTTTCAAAAACCACAAAAGAAAGTCACTAAAAATGGAACCGTAAAATCCATAATAAACCCGTGATAAATAGACACAATGGAGAACTCCTTGCCCGAAGTCCTTACAATAATTGGAAATGTTGTGTCCATCGTTGTTGCTCCACCGGCTGCAATTGGCGACAAGTTTCCAAAATAGCGCACCATTAGAGGCGCAAAAAACAGAGTCAGAATCTCGCGCATAATATTAGAAAGCAAGGCAATTGTTCCAAGCTCAAGGCCTTTATATTGTGTAATTAGAATACTTGAAAGCGAATAATAGCCAAAACCGGAACCTACAGCTAATAAATCTGAAACTGAATGGTTGAATAATAAACTCACAGCCAAAACACCTACATATGTTCCAATTATTGTTGTAAGAGGCAAAAAAAGTACACGTGAATGTATTTTGCGAAATTGCTTAATGGTATCCGGCTGATGCCCTATGCTAAAACCGACTGAAAACATCAACGCACACAACACATAAAAACTGACATCGGCACTTGCCCATGAAATAGGAATATAACGAAAAATACCTAGTAATAAGCCCGTTGCGAAAAATGACAATATAATTAGACTTCCTTTCATTGTTTCTGATTTTTAAGACTTTTCCACAATAATTTTGCTCCAACCACACTTCCAAGAGTAGCTGCCACGGCAATAACAGCAGCT
>SESF01014842.1_pt1 | contig 17567 bp, 11 predicted proteins | sample 3171521 | NCBI WGS metagenome assembly SESF01 (sample SAMN10866945, study PRJNA518727) | freshwater metagenome | biome: subpolar coniferous forest; feature: holomictic lake; material: water; isolation source: holomictic Lake 227, 6 m and 8 m depth | place: Canada: near Kenora, Ontario | collected...
ACGCGCGCTCGGTGGTTCCTGGCGGATTAGCAACGCTTTCCGACGCCCCCAAAGCGCCCGTTACTGGGCGCCTTCTCGGCCGCGTGCTTTCCCGTCCTACTACCATGGCAGCACTTTCAGGCATGAAAACATTCACACAAAGTGCTAAAGAACACTTGCGCGCTAAACGATAGTATGCAAAAGTGTCAATACATACGTGAAATCGACCTTCCGCCATCGGCAACGTCCGAACAGATCGCCCAGATCAGGGCTGCCTGCGACCAGCATGCCACGGCTGAACTTGGCTTCTCAGCCAAGAAGTCAATTGCCGCTTGGCAGATTCAGGAAGTACAGCTCCGTGGTGCCGTCATCCGCCACATTAATGCGGGAAAGAGACTGTTTCACAAATACAAGGACGATGGCAGCGGCAAACTCCTGCTCAATCATGTGCAGGCAAACGTCACCCTTCATTCTGGCCCCGACATCTACGTCGAGGCCGTCTTGATGCAGGATGCTCTGATTATCCTTTACGCACACGACCACACTCCCGGAAAACTCCGGCTCCCACAATGATCGCTCCCAAACCAGCCAAAACCTTAGCCGGCCAGCAATGCCCACTTTGCGACGCCGGCAAATTTCAACTCGCCCAAATCAACTACACCGAAGAAGTAGCCTCCGACAACCCTATCGAAATTCGCGACCTCTGGGTTGATCGTTGCGACCACTGCGGCGAGATCGTCTTTCCCGGCGACACCACCCGTTTCATCGAATCCATCGTCGCCGAGAAAACCGAACAACTAACTCCCCGCGAGCTGGAGCGGATCCGGGAAGAACTCGGTGTCGATCGCCAGGACGAAATGAGCGAAATCCTCGGTCTCGGTGCCAAGACCTACCACAAGTGGGAGAGCGGGGCGCAGTTCCCCACCCGCTCCATGTCCTACTACATCCGCGTCCTCGCGGATTGCCCCGAGGCATTTGAATGGCTCCGCCAGCGCGCCTGGCGAAAGAAGAACCGACTCACCCACCCCCAGGATCAAACGGATTTTGCTGACATGTTCCCCGATCTCCCCACGTCCGCACCTCAGGCTTCGAGAACCGCCACCCCGCGCGCTGCCGCTACACGAATCAATCCCGCGCTCGGCTTGACCCGCGTCGCCTTTTGCCTCAAATGAAACCCTTCTGGACCACATTTTACTCTTACAAGGGCGGCGTCGGCCGCTCTCTGGCGCTCGCCAACATTGCCGCGCTGCTCGTCCGGCGAGGCCGCCGAGTAGTACTCATCGATTTCGATCTAGAGGCCCCGGGTCTCGACAGCTTCGACGAGTTCAAAGGCGTCGCCGGCAAGCCCGGCGTTGTCGAATACGTCACCCAGTTTAAGGCCACAAAGCGTGCTCCGGAGATTACTCAATTCGTCCACCACTGCGATCTCCCGGGGCCGCTCCGCGGCCAATTGTGGATCATGCCGGCAGGAAAAAAGGACCCGCATTATAATGCATGCCGCGCGAATCTTAGTTGGGCTGATCTCTACGAAAACCACCACGGCGAACAATTCGTTGAAAACTGGAAAGCCGCCCTCGACAACCATTACCATCCCGACTACGTCTTCGTGGACTCCCGGACCGGTCTCACCGACGTTGGCGGCATCTGCACCCTGCACCTTCCGGACCTCGTTGTCATGCTCTTTGGCCTAAACGAGCAAAACGTCAAAGGGATCGCCGCCGTCGCCAAAACCATCCGCGAAACAGAACTCATTCGGGTGCCGCAGATCCACTATGTCGCATCTCCCGTCCCCAATTTGCCCCGCGACAAAGGCGGCTCACTTGACAAACGTTGGGCAGAAGCTTCCACAGACCTTGGGACCAAAATCGAGTCCTCCCTGCGCTACCAGCCCTTTGCCGCATTAAGCGAGAAGCTGTTCGTTCTCGATACCCAGCTACAGGACAACATTCTCATCGGCAACTACGGGGATTTGCTCGAACGCCTCATTGATTACAACCGCAACGGACTCGATTTCCTCGTCCGCCAGGTCAAGGCCGCGACCGCCGAGGGTGACTCCCCTCTCATGGACAGGCTCTTCGCCATTCTTCAAGAGGAATATCCCGATCGCCCAGAAGCCTTGATGGCTCGGGCCTCCATCCGCCAGGCAACCGGCGACTATGCCGGCGCCACCGCCCTGGCACGCCAGACCCTCGATCTCGATCCGGCGTTCACCGCCGCTTTCGAATGGTTGGTCAGGAATTACAAACGCGAACGTAACTTCTCCGCCGCGCTCAGCCTCTGCAACTCCGTCCTGGCCGCCGCTGGCCGCCTGGATCCCAGAACTTTGTCTTCTATGCACGAGCACAGAGGAGAGGTCGCTATGGCCGCCGGCCATTACGAGGAAGCCGGCTACTCTTTTGCTTACAGCCTTTCTCGTGCAACGGAAGCCGACAATCCAGATCCCTCCGCCATACTCGTTCATTCGTTCAACCGCGCGGAAGCTCTCAGGCGCCTGGTTCGGGAGCCAAGGCCAGAAGTCTGGCAGAAAGTAGTCAGCCTCTTCGGCGAGACAGGCGAAACTGCCGCCGCCCCACTCATACTCCAGGCTAATCGCCTCCAAGCCATTCACATCGCCTTCGCCATGATTGGTGATGTTGGCCGCGCCCGCGAGGCCCTCCGCAAAGCCGCCCTCGCCGCCGACATCCTCAGCTCGGTCGAAGAAATCTTCACCGTCAAAACGTTCACCAACGCTCCTGTGAAGGACTGGCTCCAAATCAACGACGAAATGCTCGCCGCCCTCGACAGAGGCCAACTCTGGGACGGCATGCCCCTCCCGCCCGCCAAGTCAAGCCAGGAAACCCCCGCCGAGTCCTCTCAGCCTCCGGCCCAATAACTATACGTCCCATCCCGTCCTACCATTCCCATTCCCAGAACCCATGCCCAAAATCTCCTACAAGGATAAACCGCAGAAAAACGGCAACGGCAACGGCGGACTCGCCGCCCTCATCAAAGAACTCTGGAATGCCGCCGTCGAGCTGCGCGGAAATATCGAGCCGTCCGATTACAAACGCTACGTCCTCCCGCTCATCTTCCTCCGTTTCCTCTCCCTTCGTTACGAAAGCCGCCGCTCAGAAATCGACGTGCTCATCGCCGACCCCCAGAGCGATTTCTTCACCGAGGACCCCAAGCTGGCCGACAGCTTCCGCGAGGATCCTGACCTCTACACCGCCAGCAACGTCTTCCTGGTCCCCGTCGAAGCCCGCTGGGATTCCATCATCAAGATTGCCCGCGCCGATGACATCAAACTCAAGCTCGACAACATTCTCGCTCTCCTGGAAAAGACCTTTCCCAAGCTCAAGGGCCTCCTCCCGCCCATCTACGCCGGTTCCAACCTCGACCGCGAAAACATCGCCGGCCTCATAAACCTGTTCTCCAAAGACATCTTCAAATCCGGCGGCGGCGGCATCGACATGCTCGGCCGCGTGTACGAGTACTTCATCGGTGAGTTCGCCTCCTCCGAAGGCAAGCGCGGCGGCGAGTACTTCACCCCGGCCAGCATCGTCAACCTGCTCGTGGCCATGCTCGAACCCACCGAAGGTAAGGTTTTTGACCCATGCTGCGGTTCGGGCGGCATGTTTGTGCAGAGCGACCACTTCGCCAAACATGGCGGCAAACTCTCCTTCTTCGGCCAGGAAAGCAAAGACTTCACCTACCGCCTCTGCCGCCTCAACCTGTTCATCCACGGCCTCGACGGCGACATCCGTCTCGGCAGCTCTTAGCCACCCACAAACGAAAGCAGAATGAAGAATGCAGAATGAAGAATGAAGAAAGGCCGGACGAAGCCAAAGCCACCTCAATGCGACATCAAAGCCACCTCAAAGCGTGTTGCTAGCCAGGCGGTAGCCACCCCAAAGCCACCTTCATGCGACCTTCAAGCCACCTTCATGCGACCTTCATGCGACCTTCATGCGACCCTAAAGCGCCCACAAGGCTCCCACAAAGCCACCTCAAGGTGAATGAAGAAGGGAGAATGCAGAATGAAGAATGGCCGGCAACGGCAGCCCAATGCTCCAGGAAAGCCTGGAACGAGTTGGCCGGCTCGCCGCGCAGCTTGGAGAGTGCTGGTCTGGACTGCTCTGGAGGCGGGTGGCCTGAGGAAGGAGACCGGGATCGGGCGCCGGGCGAAGTCGCAGCGTCAGTGGAGGTGCTGGTCGAGAAAACGATAGGCCACTTCGCGGACGTCCGGCGGGAAGTCGTGCTCGCAGTCCGGGTGTTCCACCAGCAGGTTCTGGGGGACACCGTAAAGCCGATACACGGCGGAGGCGGCATTCACGACGCGGTCCACACTTTGCCAGCGAAAGTTGGCGTCGCGCAGGGGGGCATTGACGAACACCGGCCGGGGCGCCAGCGCGCCGAGCAGTTCGGGGAAGTCGAAGGGGATGTCCTGCAACCGCCCGCGATAGTCCGCCAGCCGGAGCATGTAACGGGTCTGGCACCAGCCACGCTCGGGCTGCCAGTTGGCGGGGTCGCCGTTGTAGTAGTCTACGTAGGAGTCGAAGCCGCAACTGGACACGACCACCTGGATGCGCGGGTCAAAGACAGCGGTGTAGATCGCATTGTGCCCGCCCAGTGAATGGCCGATGGCGCCGAGCTTGCCCTTCCGCACGAACCGAAGCGATTCGAGCAAGTCCAGGCCGCGGATGTTGTCCCAGATGGCCTTCATGGTGCCGCTTTGATAACCAAGGGCTTTGAGGTCGGGCTGGTAGCCGGCCATGATAGGGTAGGCCGGGGCGAGCACCACGTAGCCGCGCTCGACGAGATCGCGGCCGTAGGCGCGGTAATAGGCGCGCAGTTCCTCAGCGACCACGCGGTGGCCGTATTCCATATCGGTCGGGTGCAGCGCGAGCACAGCCGGGAACTTGTTCCGGGCGCGCAAGGCTGCTTTGGGGATCAGCAGGTAAGCCGGCACGCGCGAGCCCGGTTCCGCCGCGTAGGTGACGGAGCGGCGCACATAGGAACCGCAGTCAGTCTCCTGCTCGATCTGCACGTCGAGCGGGCAGCGCTTGTCCTTCCCGGGTAGCGGGCCCATCACGGCGGTCATGCCGCGAACGATCTCGGCGCGGCGCTGCTGCCAGTCGGACTTTGACTTGACGGCTTGGATGGCGCCAGAACGGTCATGGAAGACGAGCAGGTTCGTGCGCGGCAGGCGTGACAGGGCGGGAGGCAGGTCCGCGGCAGCGAGGCAGTGCCAGGAAACCAGGAGCGTGAGGGTGAGCGCGCCAATGACGCCAGCGCGGTTTCGGGGAGCCACTGTGTTCATAGGGTCATCCTTCTCTACGGTTCGTCATCCACCTCATCCACTTTCCATTCGTGGACGCCGCTGGCGAAGTTGGGCGGGAGTTGCACCCGGAGCCGCAGGGCGGAGGTCTTGACCGGGGCAAAACGGACGGCGCACCATTGGTCCTTGGCTACCGGGTAATTCTCGGTGGTCGTGACGGGCTTCCAATCGCTTCCGTCCCGGTATTCAATCCGCCAGGATGCCGGCAGCCGGCAATTGCCGCGGCCGGTGTCATCGAACCAATAGGCCCGGGCGCCGCTGACCTGCACCGGCTTCTTCCAGGTGTATTGCGCCCATTCCTCGGTGCCTTGGTGCGGCCACCAATGGCACAGGGCGCTCGGCTGCTCGCCGCTGCTCTTGGGTTCCACGCCGTCGTTGATGCCCTGGGGCTGGGAGTTGTCGTTCGCGAAGCTGAGGGTGGCCTTCGCTTGAGCTTCCAGTCCGCGCACCAGGGTCACGGGCGGCGCCACGGGCAGCCAGACCTTCATAGCACCCGGCTTACGGTTGTCCCAAGCGTAATACGGGATCGCCTTCAGCGCGACATGGTCCGCGGGAGCGGCTGTCTGGTAGAGGCTACGACGCCAGTTCTGGTCCCGGGCGAGACTTGCTTCGCCCGTGATGGTGACCACGCCGTCGAGAAGCCCCGGCTCGCGCGCGGCCTTGAGCGGCGCTTCCAGTGGCAGCCAAAGTGCCGAGACTGGCTCGCTTTGGTCGCACTGCTCGAGGCAATAGACGATCGGCCCGCGCTGGATGGCCAGATGGCCCTGGTCGGCCTTGACCCGCGGGTTGGCCGCGACGCGCTCGGCCGGCATGGCGAGTTCCAGCTCCACCCGGTCGCCCCGCTTCCACTCGCGGTCGAGCACCAGGTAGCCGCGCTCGACGACCGGCGCCTTCACGGCACGGTGGTTGACCGCGACAGAGGCGTTGTGGCACCAGCCGGGCACCCGCAGCCGCAACGCAAACTTCGCGCGTGAGGCCGGCGCAACCTCCAGCGCGACTTTGCCATCCCACGGGTAGTCGGTCTTCACCTTGAGCGTGACCGGGGTGCCGCCGACCTTCGCCTGGGCGGAGCCCTGGATGTAGAGGTTCACGTAGAGCGAATCGGCGCTGACAGCATAGGCGTAGCCGCCCAGCGCGGCGAGCGTGCGCGTGACATTCGGCGGACAGCAGGCGCAGCCGAACCACGGCGAGCGGTGATGCGTGCCGGCGCTTTCCAGGGGGTTCACGTAAAAGAACTTCGTGCCGTCCTGGGACACGCCGGAAAGCATGCCGTTGTAGAGGGCGCGTTCGACGGCATCGGCGTAGCGGGCGTCGCCGTAGAGCAGCGCGAGGCGATGCGCCCATTGCGCGAGTGCGATGGTGGCGCAAGTCTCCTGGTAGGCGCTTTGGTTCGGCAGGTCATAGTCCACGGTGAACCCTTCGTTGTGCGCGCTGGGGCCGATGCCACCCGTGAGGTATTGGTTGCGTTCCGTCGTGTTCCGCCACACGCGGTCCAGCATCGCGAGCAAGCGCTGGTCGCCGGTCTGCGAGGCCACTTCGGTGACGCCGGACATCAGGTACGCCGCGCGCACGGCGTGGCCCTTGATGTTCTGGTGGTCATAAATGGGCACATCGTCCTGAAAGTAGGAGCCGTCGTATTTGTCCAGCGGCGTGTGGTGCTCGGTGGCGAAGAACTTCCGGCCGCGGTTCTCGACGAAGAAGCGGGCGAGCTCGAAGTAGCGCTGGTTGCCGGTGGCGCGCCACAGCTTGATCAGGGCGAGCTCGATCTCCGGGTGCCCGGGATAACCCAGGCGTTTAGGCGGCGGGCCAAAGACTGAATCAATGTAGTCCGCATAACGGGTGGCGATGTTGAGGAACGCGGTCTTGCCGGTGGCTTGGTGATGCGCCACCGCCGCCTCGAACATGTGGCCGGCGCAATAGAGTTCGTGGCAGTCGCGGAGGTTGGTCCAGCGTTTGCCGGGTTCCTTGACCGTGTAGTAGCTGTTGAGATAGCCGTCGGGCTGCTGCGCCGCCGCCATGATGGCGATGATATCGTCCAGTTGCTTCTCCAGCGCCGGGTCGGGATGGGTGGCGAGGGAATAGGACGCTGCCTCCAGCGCCTTGTACAGATCGGAGTCCATGAACACCGGCCCGCGGAAGCCTTTGGTGGCGTGGCGCGCCGCGAGCCGCATGTCCTCGATGTTCCCAGCTTCCTCCAGCTTCTGCAGGCTGAAGGGGATGCTGGCGATGCGGTTGGTCTCGCGCCGTGGCGCCCAGAAAGAATCCTGGATGGTGACCTCCTTGAAGGGCACGGCCTGGAGCTTAGCCAACGGCTGGTCCACCGCGTCCGCAGAAGCTCCGTGCCAAAGTGCGCCGGCGAGCAGCAACAGGGCCGCCGCCTTTGATGGCAGGGCGCGCACGCCGTTGTGCGCCCCCGTAGGTAGCCAGGGCTCGTAGATGTTGAGTGTCGTCTTGCACTCGCGGCGCGCACGGAGTGTGCGCCCTACCCGTACGACCGCTTGGGCATCCCGCTCCAGTCCCACCCACTGCGTCAACCGATGTATCCAGTCTGAGTTCATAAGCTTTCTCAAGTTCGGAGCCCATGGTTGGCTAGCAGGCTAATCTGTCAATCCTGTTCCAGCCCCATTTTAGTTCGCCATAAGATTTTCCCCTTTGACAGCGCCGCGGTTCACTGGCAAGGTTGTGCCTGCTTTTGGAAGTGCTTCCAAAGATGAAGAGCCGGCAGGGTTCGGTTCAATACCAGAGCGATTGGAATATTATGGCAGAACTTACAGGAAATCTATTAGTCGCGCAGTCGGGCGGTCCTACGTCCGTCATCAACGCCAGTTTGGCGGGCGTCATTCAGGAATCGGGCCGGCATGATTGCATCGAAGAAATCTACGGCGGCGCGAATGGCATCCTGGGCATTCTGAACGAGGAACTCATTGACATCAATGATGAGAAGAAGCGGTCCATTGACGGCCTGCGATACACGCCCGCCGCCGCGCTGGGAACCTGCCGGTATAAGATCGATTTCAAGAAGGAGCCAGAGAAGGCCGCTAAGGACATGGACCGGCTCTTCGAGGTGTTTGCGGCCCACAACATCCGCTACTTCGCCTATATCGGCGGCAACGACTCACAGGATACTTCGCACAAGATCCACGAGGAGGCCGGCAAACGCAATTACGAGATGCGCGTCATTGGCGTGCCCAAGACCATTGATAATGACCTGCCGCACACGGACAATTGCCCCGGCTACGGCTCGGCGATTAAGTACGCTGCCACTACGGTCGCCGAGGTCGGCTTGGACGTGGGCAGCATGGCTACCGATGACGGCTCATGCTGTATCATTGAAGTGATGGGCCGCTCCGCGGGCTGGATCGCCGCCGGCACCGTGCTCGCCAAGCGCGGCAACCTGGCCAACCCGCCCCACATTATTCTCGTGCCCGAAATCAAATACGATGTGGACGCTGTTCTGGCCAAGATCAAGGAGACGGTTGAGACTTACAAGTACTGCGTCATGGTGGTGGGCGAGGGCATCAAGAACAAACAGGGCGAGGAAATCGGGGCCGACAAGAGCCACGTGGACGCCTTTGGTCATCCGGTGCTGGGGGGTGCGGCTAGTGTTATCAAGAAGTTCGTTGAAGTCAAACTGAACACCAAGACCCGCACCATCCTGCTTGGCTATGCACAGCGCGCCGCTGCGCATTGCGCGAGTCTCACCGACGCCAACAATGGTTTCGCTTGCGGCGAGGCGGCGGTCAAGGCCGCTATTGATGGCCAAAGTGGGTACATGGTCAAGATCGTCCGGGAAACGCAGCCCGACGGCTCCGTTAAGTGGAGCACCGGCCTGCAACCGCTGACCGACATCGCCAACGTCGAGAACTTCATCCCGCGCGATTGGATCAGCGAAGACGGCTGCCTGCCCAACGAGAAGTTCGTCGAGTACGCCAAGCCGTTGATCGAGGGCGAGGTCAAACCTCCGATGGAAGCCGGCCTGCCCAAGTACGTCGTGCTCGACAAGAGCAAGGTGGAGAAGAAACTGCCGCCGCGGCAATAAAGGCGCCGGGAGGGCCAGCGTCGCCGCGTAGCCCTCCCGTTTACGCTGTTAGGCCTCTTCGACTACCTTCCAACCGGCGGCGTCGGCCAGGGCATAGACCGGCTCCTTCAGGTCGCCATAGAAGGTCACACGGTGCCAGCTCCACTGGTCCCACATACCGAAGAGCTTCTCCAGATCACCGACGGGCTCGGCGCACAGCTTGGTGCGGCAAGCGCGGTCATCCGGGTCATTAGCCACGGCCAGCGCGCGGTGGAACAACACTTCCTTGCGCCCTTGGTCGAACTCCAGGCTGGTGGTCATGTAACCCGTCGGTAAATGGGAGCGGATAGAGGCTCCCTGGCGATCCTCGGAGTGGGTCAGGATTTCGTATGGGTTCGTCTTGCCCGCCGGGCCAAACGCCTTGTTGTGTGCCACGCAGTGCGCGTAGATGATCTGTCGCTTGGAGGTGTCAATCACCGGATCGGAGATATAGCCCGGTCGCCCCTGGGTGAGCGTGGTGCCAATCACCATGGTGGCGGCGGAGCGGACGTCGCACTCGCAGCCGCCGATAAGCCCGTCGGTGTTGAGTTGATAAAAGCCCAGGCACGGATAAGCGTGGATGTGCCCGCCGTAAAACCCGCCCAGGCAGTTGATGGTGATTCCCATCGCTCCATGCTTCTTCAGCAGGGCCCTTTCCGCCAGATACATGGCTGCGGAGGTTTCGAGCGTCTCGCGCGAGACGTCTTCGACTTTCTTCGCCGCCTTTACCCAGCGGTCAGCGACCGCGCGGCTCTCATCTTTGTCGGCCTGTTTCCAGGCCTCGTTAAGTTCAACAAAGGGCAAATGTTCCACCTTAACCCCCATGACTTCACCCGCCGGCCCGGAGCTCTTATCGTCTTTCACCGCCAGAATCTTCGTCTCTTTGAGTCGGCGGAGACATTCATTCGCCGACAGGCATTGCACGGGGTCCGTCTTACCCGCCGACCGGTCAGCGCCCGGCGTGCCTTTCAGCCGTGCCTGGGCGGTGGCAGCAACAAAGTCCGAAGCCGTTCCCCCTTGCTTCACTACTTGGAAACACTTCACCGCTTCGACCAGGTGCTTGGGTTTCGAAGAGGCCACAAAACCGACGTTGGGCGCGGCGCTGCGGCGGAATGCGGCGGTGTAAACCAGGAAACCGCCGCTGCCGCCGAACTGGAAATCGGCGTAGAGCACCGGTTTGCCAGAAGTCGCCAGCGTCTGCACTACGCGGTTCCAGCAGTTCATCTGGTAAACCAGGTAGCCATCAATGTTGCCCGCGGCCTTGTCCTGCTCCAGGAGTTTCTTGGCCTGTTCCTCGCCGGTGGCCATTGAAGAGACGAATTCGAACCCCTTGCACTCCTTCGCGAGCATCGCATTGACGCGGTCCATGTGGGGGCGGAAGTCGAAGCCTTTATTGGGCCAGTCCGGCCCGGTCTGCTTCTCGCCGTGCAAGGCATAGACAATGCGGATGCGCATTTTCTCCTTAGGCTCTGCCGCGCCGAGCCAGGCCGGGGCGGCCAGCACCCCGAGGGCGCCGGCCGCAGCCGTGCCTGCCCGGGTGAGGAAATTGCGGCGGTTCATGGGACAGCAAGCACAGCCAGTGATGAGGGGGTTTGATTTCATATTCGCCTTTCGTTGGTTTCGGGAGTTTTAGCAGTAGTTTGCGGGGCCGGGGTTATCCTGACTGGGAGCCAACCCGACTGAGGGTCGCCCTTGGGACGCTACACGGTGGTCAGCGGATTGACTAAGGATCCGGCTCACAAGGACGAGCGTAGCGTGGTGTGAGCCAAGGTCAAACCTGAAATGGGCGGCTGATTGTGGCGAGGTTAACCCCGACGGCCCTGAAACCCGAAGGCCGAAGACCGAAGACCGAAACAAGACCGAAACCCGAAACCCGAACTACCTCCAGCACATGTGTCGGCTTTCCTCCGCCCGCCCGGTGTATTCGGCCTTCGAACTTCGGCCTGCTTTCGGCCTTCGGTCTTCGGGTGTCGGCCTTTGCCACTCCGCGCTCGACATTCGTCTCCCAATCCGGTTCCCTTTGCCCCACTTTGATTCGCGAACGGAACGCATGAACCCGGAATTGTTAGCTAAAGCCAAGTCGCTCGGTTTCTCCGACCGGCAAATTGGCCATTTGACCGGCCAGACCGAAGACGCGGTCCGCGCCGAACGCAAGAAACTCGGCCTGGTGCCCAGCTACCGGCTCGTGGATACCTGCGCCGCCGAGTTCGAGGCTTACACGCCGTATTACTACTCCACCTACGACCGCGGCGACGACGAGGTCAAACCCAGTGACCGCAAGAAGGTCATGATCCTCGGCGGCGGGCCGAACCGCATCGGCCAGGGCATCGAGTTCGACTACTGCTGCGTCCATGCCTCGTTCGCGCTCAAGGCAGACGGCTTCGAGACCCTCATGGTCAACTCAAACCCGGAAACCGTCTCCACCGACTACGACACTAGCGACCGGCTCTATTTCGAGCCGCTCACGCTGGAAGACGTGCTCCACATTTATGAGCGCGAGAAGTGCTGGGGCGTCATAGCCCAGTTTGGCGGCCAGACACCGCTCAACCTCGCCCTGAGCCTCCAGAAGAACGGCGTCAACATCATCGGCACCTCGCCCCAAAGCATCGAGATCGCCGAAGACCGCAAGCTCTTCTCGGCGATGCTCCACAAGCTCAAGATTCCCCAGCCGCCCAACGGCCTTGCCGCCTGCGAAGCCGAGGCGCTTGCCGTCGCCGCGAAGCTCAGCTACCCGCTCCTCGTGCGCCCGAGCTTCGTGCTGGGCGGACGCGCCATGCAGATCGTCTATGATGACGCCGAGCTGCAGCACTACATGCGTTTCGCCGTCGAAGCCTCGCCCGAGCGCCCGGTGCTCGTGGACCAATACCTGGAGGACGCCACAGAGGTGGACGTGGACTGCATTGCGGACATCGGCAACTTCTACTACCCGAACCAGGGCACCATCGTCATCGGCGGCATCCTCGAACACATCGAATTCGCCGGCGTCCACTCCGGCGATGCTGCGATGGTCCTGCCGCCCCACACGCTATCCGAGCGCATCATCAACACCATCCGCGAATACACCCACGCTATGGCCCGCGAGCTCAGAGTGGTCGGGCTGATGAACGTCCAGTACGCGGTGAAGGGCGAGACCGTCTATGTGCTTGAAGTCAACCCGCGCGCCTCGCGCACCGTGCCGTTCGTCAGCAAGGCCATCGGCGTGCCGCTGGCGAAACTCGCCGCCCGCGTGATGGCCGGCAAGACGCTCAAGCAGCTCAAGTTCACCAAGGAAGTCTGGCCGCAGTATTGGGCGGTGAAGGAATCGGTCTTTCCCTTCAATCGCTTCCAGGGGCAGGACATCATCCTCTCGCCTGAGATGCGTTCCACGGGCGAAGTCATGGGCCTCGACGACGACCTGGGCGTTGCCTACGCCAAATCGCAGATGGCCGCCGGTGGCCCCCTGCCTGAGAGCGGGCGCGCCTTCATCAGCGTCAGCGACTCGCACAAAGGCGAGGTTGCAGAGGTGGGCCGGGCGTTCGCCGCGCTGGGCTTCGAGCTGGTGGCCACCAGCGGCACTGCGGACATGCTGGAGAAGGCCGGGCTCAAAGTCCGCCGCATCTTCAAGCTGGCCGAGGGCAGGCCCAACGCCGTGGACCTCCTTAAGAACCGCGAGATCCAGATTGTGATCAACACCCCCTCCGGCGCTACGCCGCACGCTGACGGCGTGAAGATCCGCACCACTGCCGTTTATACCGGCACGCCCATCATGACCACCCTAAGCGGCGCCAAAGCCGCCGCCCTGGGCATCGCCGCCCTGCGCCGGAGCGGCTACGGCGTCAAGACCCTCCAGGAATACCACTGATTCCCCGGCTTTTCGGCATTCAGACCGCCGATCCCCGCCCTCCACCTTCGCTTTCCCCAGGCTTTGTAGACGCATTGGGGACGCATTGGGGTCGCAATCAGTTGGCTATCAACAGGCCTTGAGGTCGCATTGATGTGGCCTTGAGGTGGCTTCGGGATGGCTCGCGGCAATGCGTGATTTTCACGCATGGCCCGGCATAACCGGCCTCTGGATTCTGCATTCTTCAGTCCACCTTCTTCCTTCGTCCTCCCGGGGGCGCTTTGCAGCAAGCCAGGCGGTATGGGGGCGGTATGGTGTTGGTCTGGGGGCAGTCTGACATTGGTTGCCTAAGCTATTGAAATCACTGGAGTTGTGTTATTAACGATTTGGCTCCGGGTGCGCGTCTCTGCCCCATGCATAGAGGGTGCCGACCCGGCGAGGCTCCCATGTGTGTCTCGTAATATCCTTGTATTGTTTCACTTGCGAAGCAAAGTTTGTACCGAACACAACATCGGACTCCTTTTGCTGCAGGTTACTCGCAGGAGCACTTGGTAGAGCTATTGAAGAACGCATCACCTTCCTTACGCCGGGTCGCTTGGATCATCTCCAAGAAATAACAACATTCTTGTTGCTTTGTGCAATCATGTAAGCAACAGTATTGTTGTTTTATGAATAAGACGCGCAGTCTAGTCGGCCAAATCCCGGAGCCGGAAGAGTTGTACGGCCGGGAAGACTTCATCGATCACCTCTGGCTGATGCTGGAGGCAAACAACATTCTGCTGCTCGCGCCACGTCGTTTTGGCAAGAGCGGCGTAATGCGCCACGTGCTCCTGCACCCTCGTCCGGGATATCTGCCACTCTCCTTCGAGCTGGAAGATGTCGATTCACCGGAGGAGTTCGTCTGGCGGGTCACGAAGGAACTTCTTTCCCACAACAAGATAAGGTCATTCCTCCGCGGCGTCCGGAAATTGCCCGCGTCCATCGTGGATTGGGTGAAGGACACTTTCGACGAAGCCGGGTTCGAGGGGGCAAAGGTCAAGTTCAAGGCGGCAATCCGCGAAGACTGGAGCGAGGCCGCCAAGCGTCTGCTCTTGGAGTTGGAGAAAGCCGACGACACCATCATCTTCCTCTTCGACGAACTGCCCGCGATGCTCGACCGCATTATCGAGAAGCAAGGAGATGCGGCCGCGCGGGACTTCCTGGCCTGGTTTCGCCCTGTCCGGGTTGCCCAGAAAGACATTCTTCGCCGTCATCGGTTCATCGTCGCCGGCAGCGTAGGCATTGACCAGATACTCAAGCGGCTGGGCGCCACGGACCGGCTAGTCGATTTCACCCGACTTACGGTCGAACCACTTGGCGGGGTTTCGGCGGACAAGCTTGCGCAGGCGCTCGGCGCGACCTTTGAACTGAATTGGACCCCGGAACTTTCCATCAAGCTGTTCGAGCTCATTGGCGCGCCGGTACCCTATTTCATCCATATTTTCTTCTCGCAGCTTGGCCAGATGCCAAAATCGGAGCGCAGCCGCCTGAGCGTCGCCGGACTGGAACAGGTTTACCGAGAGCGGGTGCTGGGGCCTACCTGCCGAAATTATTTTGATCACTATAGCAACCGGTTGAAGCGCTATGGCGCAGCCGGGCAAAAAGCCGCGCAGGCGATTCTGCGTTCGGTCGCGGGGCGAGGGCGCATCTCACGGCCAGCGCTGTTCGACATTTATCGGAAGGCGCAGGGTCGCGGCGCCAGCGAACAAGGGTTCGATGACATCATGGCCGATCTCGAATACGACTGGTATCTGCGCCTTGATCCAGACACGAACGAGTTCTACTTCCGGTTGAAGATCATGCAGGACTGGTGGCGGCGTTGGTATCCGCCCTCGGCTGCGAGAGCCGGTGTCCCGAGTGGGGTGACGCCGAAAGGCGAGGATTCGAAGGGTCAGCAACCATGAGCCTCGTCGCGTATAAATACACGCCGTCGGAGATGTCGGAGGCCGAACTCGACGCGACCTTTGCGGCGCGCGGCCATACGGTGGACTATCTGCTCAAATCACTGCGGGATCAGATGCATTCGGGAACTCTGTCGAGCTTTGTCGTCACCGGGCCGCGCGGGGCGGGCAAGTCCACGGTCATCCGCATGGTGGCCTTGCGCCTGACGCGGGACCCGGAACTGGTCGGCGCCTGGCTGCCAGTCGTGTTCCCCGAGGAGCAGTTCGGCGTCGCATCGCTGCGAGACTTCCTGGCGGCGATCCTGCGCGAGCTTTCCGCGAGCGGTCTATCCGAAGCGAAAGCGTGGTTGGAGAAAGTCGAGGCGGAGTCCAACGACGAGCAAAGCCAGCAACTCGCCGTCACTGGCTTAAAGGAGATCACCCGAAAGGCCCGCAAGCGGCTGGTTGTGTTCGTTGAGAACCTCAACCTGCTGCTGGAGGAGTGCCTCGATGACCAGATGAAGGGCACGCTGCGACGGCTGCTGATGACGGACCCGTTTATGATGCTCATTGGCAGCTCGGTCCATGTGTTTGATTCCCTCAAGAGCTACGACGAGGCGTTTTTCAATTACTTCGGCTCCGTGCCGCTGGATCGGCTCACCGCCGAACAGGTTTTCGAGCTGCTGCAGCGCCGGGCGGAGTTCGACGGAAATGAGCGCTTCCTGCGTGATTTCCGGGAACAGCGTCCCAAGATTCGCGCCATTGTTCATCTGGCCGGCGGCAACCCCCGGCTCATCCTCATGCTCTACGAACTGTTAAGCCAGCGCCAGGTCACCACGATCGTCCAATGCCTCCGCCGTCTGGTGGACGAACTGACACCCCTCCTTAAGGACGAAATGGAGAATCTCCCGCCGCAGCAGCGGAAGATTATCCATGCGTTGATGGAAAAGGGAGGCACGGCCCAGCCGACGGACCTGGTGGAACGGACCCGCCTCCCGCTCAACGCCATCACCACCCAGCTCAAGCGCCTGAAGGATGCGCAGATCGTCGAGTTGCTCGGCGGCGGCAAGGGCCGCGCCGCCAACTACACGGTGCCCGACAAACTCTTCGCCATCTGGTATCAGATGCGTTACCTCAACCAGAACCGGCGGCGCATCGAACTCTTCGTCGAGGTGCTACGTGTCTGGTTCAAGGCCGAGGAACGATTTGCGAACATTCAATCTCTCGCCAAGCTCGAAGGCGGGGCCTCACCGAATGCCCTGCGTGAGGCTGCTCTCGCCACCGAGTATTTCGCCGCGTCGCTAGCCGACACGCCATACGCGGCCGCGGCCCGTGATCACACTGTCCGCCAGTGGCTGAAGTCAGGAGACCCCCGCGAGGCCGCTCTGGCCCGTGCCGAGTTTGCCGGCTTGGCGCTGCGCGAAGGGATGAGCTTCGATTCCACAGTCTTCGTGCAGCTCGGGCACTGGTGTGCGGAGCCCGCAGATCTAAAGACTGCCTTGGAGGTTCTGAACCCTGTCATCAGCGACACAGGCCGTCCCGCCTCGGAGCGGGCCGCCGCCTTACTCGAGCGAGGGTGGTGCTTCAGCATTTCGCGTGACATCAACCACGCGTTATCCGACTTCTCGGCGGTGGTGACACTGGAAGGCGCACCCAAGGAGGAGGTAGCCGGGGCGTTAGTCTGTCGCGCCTTCATCAACCTGGCACGGGATCAGAGGGCAAGTGCCATAGCAGATTGGACTGCAGTTCTTGAATTGGGGACCAGCGTGGCAGGTGGCTTCAGCTTAGCGGCTGAGATTCTATTCCGTGAATATTGGCCGAAAGGAGAATCGATCAAGGCGAACATTACTCTGGACCGTCTTGCGCAGCACCTCGCGACCAAACCTTCTGAGGAGAGGGTTTTGAAGCTCACGGAATTCCTCGCACGCCTCGCCTCGCCCGACATGCTTCAGGGCTGGCTTCACGCCGCCCGCCGGCTGCTCGGTGCACAACCGACCGAAGTTAGACAAGCCTTGGGGTTTCTTGAGTCGGTGTGCGCCGTTCTGGAAGGCGGCGAGCGGAGCCTGCTTGATCCGCTGCCTCCCGAACAGCGCGAGTTCGCCATCAAAGTGCTGGCGCGCTTTGACGCGGAGAAGAACCCGCCGGCGGCCCGGCCGAGCGCTACTACTAATCCACCGTAACCCAGCCCGACGAAGCAACCGAAGGCTGCCGAAGCATTGAAGATGTGTGGCGCAGGCCTTCCGCTACGTCTTGGTCCGCAACCCTGTGAAGTCCGGAACGAGTCCACCCTCCGCAGTAATGCTACGGAGGACGAGCAATCCGAACTAGGCCCGCAACCCGGCTTCCAAGTCTGCGCTTCGCCTCCCTGCAAACGCCGCTGTCTCAAGCAGCCAGGGCGACCTCAATCGAAATCGGTGATATTGTCGTGTAGCGGGCGCACGACAGATTTCTTCGGGGTGGGCGGCCGACTCTCAT
>SESF01007708.1_pt1 | contig 17557 bp, 9 predicted proteins | sample 3171521 | NCBI WGS metagenome assembly SESF01 (sample SAMN10866945, study PRJNA518727) | freshwater metagenome | biome: subpolar coniferous forest; feature: holomictic lake; material: water; isolation source: holomictic Lake 227, 6 m and 8 m depth | place: Canada: near Kenora, Ontario | collected...
TTAGCTTAAATGTCTCCCAGGCACCTATTGCATTGCGGTTGGCTACGACTGCTCCGCCACCGCTGCCTTCTGCGCATAAATACTGGCCATTGGCTGCCTGAAGGGCTACTTTTTTCAGATCAATGAATTTGAAGGTCTCCCATGCGCCGATAGCATCGCGGTTAGCCACGACCTCGCGACCTCCTCCTCCTTCCGCACAGAGAAACTGGCCATTATGAGCTTCAAGAGCTACTTTGCTATTTCCTTGATCGACAAGTCGGAATGTCTCCCAGGCACCTATTGCATCGCGGTTGGCCACAACTCCATCTCCTCCGCCGCCCTCTGCACAGACGTACTGGCCGTTGGAGGTCTGAATGGCTATGTTGCTAAGATCTACGAGATTAAACGTCTCCCATGCGCCGATATCATTACGGTTAGCTACGACTTCGCCTCCACCGCTACCTTCCGCACATAGGTACTGACCATTAGCTGCCTGAAGAGCTACATTGCCGTTCCCTACATCGATGAGCTTGAACGTCTCCCAAGCGCCTATAGCATTACGGTTTGCTGTAATTTCGCCGCCACCGCTGCCTTCTGCACAGAGAAAATAACCGTTGTCAGCTTGAAGAGCTACGTTACCATTTCCTTGATTGATAAGCCCGAATATTGCCCAGTTGCCAATTGAATTGAGATTGGCCCGGACATCGGTGCCGCCACCATTTATTGCGCAAACATACTGACCATTGACTGCCTGAAGGGCAACATAATTTGGCAAATATTTGTTGGGATCATTCATATATTCATTGATATGCTCGTTTTGTGCCTCCCATGATTGTAATAAATTTGCTGGTTCTAATTGCGAACTTACTGCCCATTCATTTATAAAATCAATGACTTTTCCAAGTTCTATTTCCTCGTTTTTCCATAAGTTAATGGCGCGAATTACATCCGCAAGCATAACTGCCGGATTAAGGGTAAGATCATAATATCCATCTATGTAATAACTACATATTTTATTATGATCGCCGCCATAGTCTTTAATTGCCTTGCTTCTTCCATCATCATAACCCCGTTGTGCATCGCTGCGGCAATCGTATGGAACCCCATAGCAATAGTGGTAAATGACTCCGCCATTTCCTGGAAAATCATCGCATCTTGGAGCACATACTTGAAATTGAATGTTATATGTAGTCTCTTCTTCCGGCAACCATCGATCGCAATCTTCGCTTAGACCTAATTTTCTATCTATGGCGCCTCTTGCTCTCCACTTCGTAACTATATATTGTTTCCCATCCGCCAATCCCTTTCTATATCCCTGTTGATAATCATCATTACCCTTAAAGCCCTCCATTATCATATTCGTATACCCAATGAATTCTAATAGGACCTGCAAAGCATCCAATGGAGATGCTATCGAGTTGCTCTGCAGGGATGACAATAACCCCGTCTCATTGCTGCTCTGCCGAATGCTGGTATCATTGCTTAAGGTGTAATTTGATTGAAACTCCTCAGCACATATTACATTAAAACAAAGCGGCATTACAAGGATTATTAGGATTACGAGTTTCGTTTCGTTCATTACTACAACCTCATGTCATCTTATTAATCAATCCAATAACTATTACAGCATTAACTTATAAAAATAGCTTTCTATTTTGGAGGACTTCTATGTCGTCCCAACATTGTAGTCCAATGATTTCAATTGGAATCCACATAACTCATTTCAGTATGTCTGTGCGGAAGGCGGTGGTGGAAATGTAGTTGTGGCTAACCGAGATGCAATAGCTGCTTGGGAGACCTTGAGGATAGTCAATCTGGGAAATGGCAATTATGCTCTACGTGCCGCTAATGGCCAATATGTCTGTGCCGAATTTGGTGGTGGAGATGGAGTTATGGCTAATCGAAACGCAATAGGTGCGCGGGAAACATTAAGAATAATCCCGTAATAGGATGTCGACAAAAAACGCCATCCTTCTGGAGTTAACGAGAGAATTTACCTGAAACTCGTAAATGTTGGAGATCTCCTCAGGCGGCGCGCCTGCAGCGCAGGTTGCCGCATATAACTTTAATACTCAAGGAAAGGATTGCATTGCACACACTCACTAGCAATAAAATGGCAAGCAGAAGGACGCTACAAATGAAGCTAAATAGGTTATTGATACTCGTAATGGCCTTAGCAGTTATAGCCTGCAGCGGCTGTTTAACTGAAACCGAACAAAATAAGATGCAAGAGAGTGCCCCGCAGAATTCTTCATCGTTTATGGCTTTTGGCCCAGGCTTCCATAACCCAGAAGACTGGTCCGGCACCCCAACCCGCTGGATGAAGGACAACGCCACCCTACTGGTAAACTCGTCTGAGAATCGCACCGCCACTTTGAGCCTGAATGCGCAAAGCTTCTACCGCAACCGGACGCTTGTTGTATACATAGGCAATGAGCTTGTGACAAAGGCGGCAATACCAACGAAAGGCTTCGTCGAGATTGAGGCACGAATCCACCTGGTAAAGGGCATAAACGCCCTCAGACTTCGCGTTCTTGAAGGATGCGAACAACCGAGCGATATTAAGGAGTTGAACAGCTCTGATGAACGGTGTTTAGGCGTAGCTATTCAGAACATAGCTCTGGACGAGAGGAAATCCAGCCAGTTGAAATACCTCAAGGGCTTCTATGATACCGAGAACTGGGCTGGTGCCCCCTCCCGTTGGATGCAAGCCAATGCCACCCTCCTGGTAAACTCCTCTGAGAATCGTACCGCTACCCTGAGCTTGAATGCGCAGAGCTTCTATCGCAATCGTACGCTGGAGATCTCCTCAGGCGGCTCGCCTACAGCACAGGTTGCCTTGCCCACTAGCTTTATCGACGTGAGCGTGCCATTGCAGCTTGCAAAAGGGCCCAACGTCGTGTACCTGCGCGTGCCAGAAGGCTGCGAGATGCCAAGCGATATCAAGGAGCTAAACAACCCTGATGAAAGGTGCCTGAGCGTGGCGGTTAAGAGCATAACACTGGATGAGAGGTAAGGCGGTCAGGCGGCTTGCCTTTAACTTGTAGGATTGCGAAGGACGAATTTCGCTGACCGCGGGTCAACGAGAGTCTCGACGAGATGATGTCAAAAGTCTAAAAAAAATTGAGTGGCGCGATTCTCGCGCCTCCTTTCCTAGCTGGAAATTATATTGAGTTCAAAGGTTTCCCAAGCACCTACCCAGGGCCTATTTGCATAGATGCCGGCACCGCCGCCGTTCTCGGCTACGACAACTTGACCATTGAAGGCCTTAAGGCCGATTTTGCCGTTCCCCAGGTCCATATAGCCAAAGGTCTCCCAGGCACCTACGGAATTGCGGTTAGCTACTATCACACCACCGCCGCCGTTCTCAGCACAGAGATACTGGCCATTGGCAGCACGAAGGGCTACATTGCCATTGCCCAGATCGACCAGTTGGAAGGTCTCCCAGGCACCTACAGAATTACGGTTAGCTACTATCACACTACCGCCGCCATTCTCGGCACACAGATATTGACCGTTGTAGGCCCGCATAGAGATTTTTTTCGGAGTGCCGTATTTCAGTGGAGTGAGCATGGGATCGCCTAGAATATTCATTCCGTAGAACCAATCTACATCATCGACACCGTTTTCTTTGAACCATTCGATGAATGCCGAGCCAACAATCTCCCCATGAGCAATCGGTCGATAGAAATTGTCGAAATAGAGCATGCTCCCTGTTTTTGTGGAACCGATGGCCACTAAGCCATTTGTGCTGGTGAAGATATGCCAACCACCTAAGTAATTGGATTCTGTAAACCTGGTTGCAGAGCAAACGAATAGATTATAGAAGATGGCTTTTGGATCAAGCGTCTTGATATCTTGCGAATAGATTGAACCATCCCATGCATCGTTAATCTTGAACGTTTGTCCACCAGACCAACCATGGCAGCAAATCTGAACCCAATCGTATCCTTGCGTTAATCTGTTCAGATAATCGGTTGGATTCGTCGTAGCTTTGTCATTCACAAGAGTTGTAGTATCATATATCAAGCCGAGTGCATTGTTCCAATCTGTTGACGAGCCAACCCAATCATCGTCGATGTACATTAATCCCCGCTTGGGCTGCGGTATTAATCCCTGCCGATATAAATGATTTTTATTGAAGTAATTTCTCAATAAAGCTATTTCAGTTGCCCCCTCTAGATTGAGGTTATTTGCCAGTAATCTTGCCACGAAGATCTCTGGATCTCGATCGCCCGTATGTGAATCGTACAACCCATCAGAATCAGTGTCCGTCCAGGTTCCATCAAGATCCATATAGAATAGATCGATCGGCCATTGTTCCCAAGCTTCTCCAAAGGTATATTTCTCAAACCAAGCAGTTGGGATATCACCGATTAGGAGAACTCCTGCAATGGGTTGGATGCTTTGTAACCAAGACCTTAAATCCGCAGGAGAAGGATTTGAACCATCTGAAAAGAACCAAGACTCGGCATTGTATCCCTGCCGTTTTACATCTTCAACATAGCGATTTATTTCAGGAGTTAGGGATGTAGCCAGAGATCTCGTCCTAGTTAGGATTATGAATCTTGGAGTAGCACGAACACCAGGCGTGGGATTCGATTGTATTGGAACGATCTTTTCCTGGGTTAAGCTTCTGCTAAACTGCTGAGACTTTATATAATCAGCATAAGTGTCAGGATTATTTGGCCCAGTCCACTCTAAGCGCTTTACAGTCTCCGTCTCTTTAAGTGGCTCTCCAACAACCTCATTGGAAACAGGGGCTTGATCTCCATGGATGGTCAAGTAGATTGTATCGCAGCCCTCCCAATAAACCTCTTTTTCGGGATCTATGATCTTCCAGGCCAAAGCCTCGATTAAAAAGGCTCCAACATTTGTAAATTGAATTGATGCATTGAACTCTACCGAATCATTTGCTCTCAGGTCCCCTTTCCAGGTCAAATTTCCTTTAATCAATTTGGCATCAGGTGGTAGAATAACGTTTGCATTCACCTCTTGAACATCGAATTCGCTGGAGATGTTGCAGATTACCATCGCGGTTTCGTTTGCCAAAGGAACTTTTGACATAGTCAGAGTAACATTCAAGGGGGATGATCCATCTCCCTGAAGATCTTCCCCGTTCGAAAACCCCATTCCTTGCATTAGCCATAGAAGAATAATGACTAACGTTACCTTTCCCTTTCTCGTCATCGTATCCTCCCAATTTTCATGTCTATATTAATAACAATTATATGTATTTATATTTTGCGTTTTAATATTCCATTATTAGATATTGTTTAGCTTTCTTTTTCTCATTTTTAAGCTTACGTTTTTTTTAAATGTATCCTATCGAAAATTTATGCTAAGAATATTCCTAGATACTATCTTTATTCTCCAATTGGGTTATTTGCATGCGAAATATATCTGAAAAAAGAGTATTGGGAGATGTCAGGCAAAGCTACGAGCTTGCTTATTACCTGTATTCACGATAAAACGTCTCCCAGGCACCTACTGCATTGCGGTTAGCCACTACTACGCTTCCACCACCACCTTCGGCGCAGAAATATTGGCCGTTATTGGCCCGAAGAGCTATATTGTTATTTCCAAGCTCAACGACTCGGAAGGTCTCCCAGGCACCTACTGCATTGCGGTTAGCCACTACTACGCTTCCACCACCACCTTCGGCGCAGAAGTATTGGCCGTTATTGGCCCGTAGTGCAACATAGCCACCACCCAGATCAATAAGTCTGAACTTCTCCCATGCAGCTACAGCATTGCGATTGGCAACAACTCCCTGGCCGCCGCCAAACTCTGCGCATACGTACTGGCCGTTGGCAGCTTTCAGTGATATGGAATTCGTGTACCTAATTTTCCTAAATTGTTCCCAAGAGCCAACTGCATCGCGGTTAGCCACTAATGCACTTCCACCACCACCTTCGGCGCAGACGTATTGGCCGTTATTGGCCCGAAGAGCTATATTGTCATTTCCAATATCAATTACCCGGAAGGTCTCCCATGCACCTATTGCATTGCGGTTAGCCACTACTCCGCTCCCCCCTCCACCTTCGGCGCAGACGTACTGGCCATTTGCAGCTCTAAGTGCAACCTGACTGTATCCTTCGGAAGACATTCCCAGATCTACGACGTCAAAGGTCTCCCAACCAGCTAGAGCATTACGGTTAGCCACTAATGCGCTTCCTCCACTACCTTCGGCACATATGTACTGGCCGTTGGCTGCACGAAGTGCCATTTGAATCGGTGGAGTTACTTGATAAGCAAGTGCAACAGTCTCGGTGCCAACTTCCGAGGGCACGTTAAAGCCATATATCCTAAGTTGGAGCCAGGCAGGCGAAGAGCCCGTATAGGTATATACAGCCTTCTCCCAGTTTTCAGAGACGGAAAATGATCCTGCTAATAAGTTGTCATGCTCATCAAGAATTGATATGTCAATGTCGCTGACGGATTTGGGCGTTGGAGTCGGTGGTAGATTTACATGCCTATTCCACACAATAGTAACTTTTATATTATCTCCAGGATTGACGCCAACATCATAGCCCACCGTAGAGCCATCGGTTATTGAGTTAATATTTACCCCATTTTTATCGGCCGTGGCCGCAGCTACGTGGGCATCTACATAACCCGCACCAGATATGCGATCATTTCGAGCCACTGGTTTTTCGCCTGTGGTCTCATCAGCAGAGTTATAGATCACTGCCCTTATTGTCATGGGGCCGCCATAAACAAAGGTTGGACCCGAAAGACGTTCGCTATACCGCCTTGCCCATTGATCAACCAGGAGGGCAGCCAAGCCTGATACATGTGGAGCTGCCATACTTGTGCCACTCTTCTCTACGAAATCCTGGTTAGACCCTTCCCAGAAAGCATTTGTGGACATTATACTTGTTCCGGGAGCTGCGACCTCGGGCTTAGTCCTTCCGTCCCCTGTATATCCTCGACTGCTAAAGGAGCTTACCTCATCGTCGAATCTTGTGTTTGTTTTTTTATCGTCGAAGCTGCCTACAGTTATGACGTTAAATGCATCGCCAGGCACACTTAATGTATTGAAGCCATCTTCTCCATCATTACCTGCAGAGATCACGCTGGTAAGTCCTGCTTCAACATATGCATCAAATGTCTTTGAGATCTCGGAATTGCCATTGACATTAGCATTGTAATCCTGAGGTGGATCGTTCCCCGGAGGATACCAGCCATAACTATATTGCGCAATCTCCGACATATAGTTATATGAGTGCTGCAGAGCGCTAGCTGTGGCATCAAATGGCGACGACGCCCTTCCAGCTGCCGTCCTATATGCTACCTTTTCATTGAGCAACCTAACTGTAGGAGAGACTCCAGGATATGTGCTGCTTCGACTTCCCACAATTCCTGCAACATGAGTCCCATGCCCCTGAAGGTCATCCGTTGTGGTTTCATGGTCGGAGACATAATTCCATGCCCCATAACAGGGAGTTGCAGGGTTAGTGCAGTCGATGCCACTATCAAGGATTGATACCTCATTTAAAAAAGGAGTATAAGTATTCCCTTGCACAAATGGCCATACCCAATCGGCGTGTATTGCTCTTGTACTGACATCCAAATTCCCTGTCAGATTGAGGTTGGATTCGATGCTCTGAACCTCTGGATGGTTTGCGATCTCTTCGATATCCTTGACGTCAACTGCTGCAATAATGTGATTTCTGACTGTGCCCTTATATATTATATCAGCGTTGAGCGCATCGAGCATGCTGATAACCTCGTTCTGACCATGATCCTTGTTGAAACTCTCTACGTTTGCGAGGACATCATTTCTGATCTTTGATTCAACCACCTTTGTCTTGTTTAGATCCCCAGAATAGAGTGTGTTATTGAGTTCATCGCTGAATTTCTCCTCCGAGGATATTACAGTGGCTCTGATGTTCGGCTGCTCCTTGAGAACGATGATTACCGTCGCTCTCCCAAGTCCATTCTTGCTGATCGCTGATGAAAGTATTGGACTGACCTTTCCGGCATTCGATTGCTGCTGCAGCTCATAATTCCCTACATCATCCCATCCGCGGGATGCAGATCCAGTATCTGTTGATACTAAGTATGTATCTCCAATTCCTGGGCCCATCAGCTTTACATACCACCAGCTCTTATCTGTATAGGCACTGTGGTAGATGCCTTCATCTAAGACTGCTATGCTGCTATTCGGCACCAAATTATTCTCTTGTCTAAAAACCTCCTTAGCGTTGTTGACTGCTGATCTTGCGTTGACATTGAGGTTGACCTCTTCTGTGGAGAAATCTGGAAGGGGCTGCTCGAAATCAAGTGGGACGTGCCATTCTGATTTGCTTAGCGCCTCAGATTCATTTATTCTCACTAGAAAATTAGATGAATTTACATCTGATACATCCATTTCAGTAGATGCGATGTAGATTGCATTCGCGTTTTCGTTCGGCAAAGAAACATTGGACATGCTCGACGCAAGATCAGCCCCATTTGAAGATCCTGTTCCAAACATTAGCATTACGAGAATAATGACTAATGTGGATCTCCTCATTCTCTTCATTTTCGCCCCAATTTTCATATCTTAACTAATAATAATCTAATGTATTTAAAATTTGTGCTTTATGTTCTTGAATCGGTTCCCATTTTTGTCATCTGGTGGGCGGTCGCAGATCGAGGCCTTGTGCGTGGCAGCATTATCGCCAATTTTAAAATCCAAGAGCAACGAAAATGTCCTTCTCGCCTCATTAATAGGGCTCTTGCACCATCATCAGCGTTGACAAGATGAAGGAATGGCGCATTTTGCTGTATTCTAACGTGGGATGAACTTAAACGTCTCCCATGCACCGATCGCATCGCGGTTAGCCACGACTGCTCCGCCTCCGCTGCCTTCCGCACAGACATACTGGCCATTGGCGGCCTGGAGAGCCACGTTGCCGTTTCCTCTATAGATAAGTCTGAATGTCTCCCAAGCAGCTATTGCATTGCGGTTGGCTACGACTGCTCCGCCTCCGCCGCCTTCCGCACAGACATACTGACCATTGGCGGCCTGAAGTGCCACGTTGCCGTTCCCCTGATCGATGAGTTTGAATGTCTCCCAAACAGCTATTGCGTCGCGGTTAGCTACGACTGCTCCGCCACCGCTGCCTTCTGCGCAGACATATTGGCCATTGGCAGCCTGAAGAGCTACTTTTGCAGGTCTTCGGATATCCATAAACCTGAATGTTTCCCAGCCACCTATCGCATTACGGTTGGCTACGACTGCTCCGCCACCGCTGCCTTCTGCACAGACATATTGACCGTTGGCTGCCTGCAGCGCAAAATATCCGTTTCCTCGATCGATTAGGTTGAACGTCTCCCAGGCAGTTATTGCGTTGCGATTGGCTACGACTGCTCCGCCTCCGCCGCCTTCTGCACAGACATACTGACCATTTGCGGCCTGGAGAGCATAATATCCGTTTCCTCGATCGAAGAGTTTGAATGTCTCCCATGCAGCTATTGCGGCACGGTTAGCTACAACTGCTCCGCCTCCGCTGCCTTCGGCACAGAAGAATTGGCCGTTGGATGCCATGAGTGCTACTGAATAAAACGCCACTGAATTTGAAGTAAATGTCTCCGTGCTGCTAGCCCAGCTTGATCCTGCAAAGTTCGAAGCAAAACATCGGTAGTAATATGTTTCTTCTGGGGCCAGGCCGCTGATATCTTTATAAAACGTCCCCGAAGACAATGTGCCAAGATTCTCATCATTATCCCAGCTTTCTGAATTGACATCTCCGTCGTTGTCTCCCCAGTATACATGAACCGAGGGATTCGCGCCCCCTGTATCAGTTATCTCGCCGTTGAGTCTTGCATAGCTTGCTGTGATCTCCGTCGCCCCGATGGAGTTGGTAATTGTCGGTGAAGAAATGGGATTTTCCATACCAACCGACGGATCCCCATAAAGACAGAAGTCGTAGAAGTTCATCAGGACCTCAGTGTAGCCCCCCGGGCCGTACACGCCTGAGCTCTTCATCTCATACAGAGCATCGCCCGCGGCCAGTCCCTGGACCAGGCGCTTCATATATTCATAACCCATTCCTGCATTAGAGGAGCTGCCGGCAAAACTGCTCTGCCCGACATAATACCAGGAGACCCTTGTTGCGCCGGTGGTTGTGATGCCGCCGTTCTTCAAGATGGCATATTGCAGATTGCTGGAATATTCGGGATAGCCATTGGTGCAGGAGCACTGATAGGTATGCGATGGATGAGCATTGTCAAGGCTTGGGGCATTGCTGCTGAGCATAAACGCGCCGTCGCTGCAGGATTCGTAGCCCACATAAGCTCCTTGGGAGTTTCCGTGACCCCACCAGGAGACTATTCCAAAGTCGCTATTTGCCCAGCGATTGGGCACCACGCTGCCACCCCTCAGATTCTCTTCGCTGCTAAATACAGAGTTTACAGTGCAGGATCCGGACGTCCCATGCTGATACATCCGCCAGTAAGTGTAGCCGTTAGGTGTGAGGTAGTAAGTCTTCATCTGCTCGCCAAGATATGCTCCGTCTGTTTTTGAATCTGAGAAGCTCATGGGCAGCAGTGCGCTCTTGCGCCATTCTGTATCCGAGGATGTCTCGTAGTTTATGATCTTCTGCAGTATGCTGTCCAGAGTTGTATAATCGGTGCCGTAAACTGGTATCCTGCCCACATAAACATCAGCAGCAAGATCAACACCACCGATCGTACTATAGTCCACCAATTCCCCGTAATAGCCGTTGCCGTTTTTGTCCCAGTTGCCGGTCAGATCAGCATAAAAGTAATCCGTAGGGCATTCCTCATAACTTCCCGTACCCCGCCTGGGCCAGCACATTTTCATGGGAATGTCCGTCCCACCATTCTCATAAGGAGTTGGATTTCCGATCAGCAGCACATATTTTATGCCATTGGAGATGTAATTATTCATCAGCCACTGCCTTATCTTCTCCGCCCTGTTGTTGGGGCTCTGGCCGGTCAGGCCATCGAAGTCATCTTCTGTGACCACCAGCACATCATATCCAAGATTTTGCTTGTGAGCAATAAAGGAACTCAGCTTGCTGCTGCTAGATTCTATGGCATTGGTGGTTATTATGACATAATCTGATACAGATATCGTGCCAGGCTCCAATTTTGCCTTCTCTTTGGACACATACCCACCACTCATCTCATTATAGTTGAGGAACTTGGTAGCTGCAACATCATCAAGTACGGTATCTGCAAGGCTTGCTGCACGGCTAGGAGCTAATTCTTTCAGGTTATAGCTTATTTCTATTGTGACGTTTTCATGAAGAGTAAGCTTCTTTGTGACAGGATTGTACTGGAATGGTATGAAATTGACCGATACATACTTCCACTTTCTCATTTGGGAGGTGGGCAGGAGGAGCACAAATTTCTCGGGATAATACGCATTGGCTTCGTAGGTGCTTATATTTATCATAATCTCGGTTGCGGTCTCATTAGAATCCTGGGGCAGCCATTTGGGTGACGGCTTTATGTCGTATGTTCCATCCAGGACCTGTTTTTTTGCCGAGACTATCTTCAATTGCAGGCTTGAGTCATCGACATCTGCGGGGAGAAGGACATCAAAGGTCTTTTGAGGCAACATAGGGTCGCCGGTCTCAACTCTGTCCGAGAAACCGTCCATAACTATGACATCGTAGCCAAAATTATCTGGGGTAATATTATAAGTGCCTGCATTGAGGGCTACGGTTACATTACCCGCTGTAACAGCCAGGCCGCTCATGCTGCACAGAATAGTAATCATGCCGATCAACGCCAAATCAGCCCATATCTTTGGGCGATAAGAGCCTTTTTGAAGTAAAGCCATTTTTGATCAGTACCTATTTATTTACTTGCAACAGTGTTCTTGCCACCACTATTTAGCTATTTTGTTGGACTATGCCTGCCAAACGCCCCCCCCCGTTGTCTGTGATCCTGTAGACGGGAATCTCGCCCTCGATCCTCATCAATACTAATATATGCATAAAAGTTTCTGATGTGAAGTATGCACTCTTTGTTAGGCTGGGCGTGTTAGAATTGGGAGGGATACTGGTGGTTTACGGAATAGGACGACAGAGTCACAGAGCGCACGGAGGACGAACGCACGGAGACGACTATTACTCAGAAGCGAGTATACTGTCATCAAAATTTATTACGATTAGCCCTGTAAATTCTCTTCGCTTAATCGCATGCAGACCTACAAATGCCAACCGGCCTAAATGGTGCGGATTTTGGAGCAAATGACGCGGGCCCGCCAGGCGAGCGCGTGCGTGCGAGCGCACGTGGGGATCAGGGATGGCAGAGCTCTAATTAGATGCAAACCTGTTCCAGAGCGCGCAGATTAAGAATTATTCTTTTCATATTCAGGTTACGACACTCTAACACTACTGTATCGCAATCTACGATATCTAGAAGTCCCATCAAATCGCCCTTCAATGGTTCCCTGTGCAGATCCTTCTCACCATCGTTCTCGTGGATATGTACCTCAAGGACGTTATCCTGGACCGTTCTAAGGAAATCACTTGCTTTAAAGCCGAGCCGGTTGGAAGCAATTTTCAGATGCCCCATATCCAGAAGCACCCCCACTTCCGGAAAGATATCTTGAAAATGAGCGAACTCCTCTGGCCGGGTCATCATGTAAGCCTCGTTTTTATGCTCAAGATTTTCCAGGGCGATCTTAACGCCTCTGCTCTTCGCATAGGCCACAATGCCCTCTATCGATCTCGTGAACTTGCCAAAAGCGGCATCGTAGGAAACAATATCTTCGCCAGCTATCTCAAAGTCCAAGCCCAGCGTCCTTAAAACCCTGAACCCCGGATGGAAGGAATAGAGCCTGCCGCCGAACTTATGGCAGAGATCTATCCCCCTCTTGCATACCGCAATGCTTCTCACCCTGAGGGGCTCGTCTTGGGCGGCCAGATTCAGGATAAACGGCTCTCTGGCTGGCGGGAAATAGTTGTGGATCGTGAGATTACATTCCGAGTACTTCTGCAGGATGCTCTTTGGCCACCCCAAATTCAGCAGATTTGTACCACTCAATTGTTCTGGCCAGCCCGACCTCTAACGGCACCTTTGGCTCCCAGCCCAATATCTCCCGGGCCCTGGTAATGATTGGCTTCCTACGTAGTGGATCGTCCTTGGGCAGCTGATGGAAAGTTATCTCGGAACGAGACCCGGTTATCTCCAGGACCTTCTTTGCCATCTCAAGAACAGTCGTCTCCAAGTCATTGCCTATGTTCACCACACTTCCTTTGGCTTCTTCTTTGGATGCCAGCTTTAGCAACCCTTCTATCTGATCTGTCAGGTAGGTGAAGCTGCGCGTCTGGCTTCCGTCCCCGAAGACGGTTATTGGCCTGCCCTGCAAAGCCTGGTCTATGAATCTGGGAATGGCCCTGCCATAAATCCCGTCGAACCTCATTCGGGGGCCGTAGGTATTGAAAATCCTGGCAATCCTGGTGTCCAGGCCATATTGGTTCTTGTAAGCGGTAACGTAGGCCTCCCCGCACCGTTTGGCCTCATCATAGCAGCCTCTGGGGCCGATGGCATTGACATTTCCATAATAGCTTTCCGGTGTAGGCACCACCAGTGGATTGCCATAGGTCTCGCTGGTAGATGTATACAAAAGTCTGGCTTGGTTTTTCTTTGCGACCTCCAGCGAGTTCATCAGGCCGATGGTGTTGGCCTTGAGGATCTCAATAGGATAATGTTCGAACTCGAAGGGCGAGGCTCTGCTGGCCATGTGAACTACCAGATCAAGCTTCTCTTCGATGGCGATGGGCTCAGAGATATCGTGCTCTATGAACCGAAAATTTCCCAAATCCAGCAGATGGGCTATGTTCGACTTCAGGCCGCTGGCCAGGTTATCGATACAGATGACTTCAGCTCCCTGAGAAACCAGGACATCGCACATCCAGGAGCCCAAAAAACCTGCGCCGCCGGTTATTAGGACACACTGGCCTTCGAAGGTGTGAAATCCAATGCTCCTGTTTATTGCTTCTATATCTCTTTTATAGTCCCAAGTCACATAGATCCACTCTCATTCGCAATCAATGTCTTCAGAAACGCATTGAGCTCCCCGGAAAACTCTTCTCGCTCGAGGCTTAGTTCAATGCTCGACTTCATCCAGCCGATCTTATCTCCGATATCATAGCGCCGGCATTTTGTAGCCAGACCAATGGGTCCATCCAGTTTCCTCAGGGCATCAGTGAGCTGAATCTCACCGCCATGACCGGGAGGGGTATCCTTCAGAAGATCGAAGATATCCGGAGTGAGGACATACCTTCCTATTGCTCCCAGGTTTGAGGGAGCATTTTCTGGTTTTGGTTTCTCTACAATATCTTGGATAGAGTAGGCACCACCCTCAAGCTCTCTTCCATCTATGATGCCGTAGTCCTTGATCTTCTCCCTGGCCACCGGCTCCACGGCTATGATCGACCTCTGAAACTTGATGAAAGCATCTATCATTTGACTGGTACAGGTTTTTTCTCCTTTTTGAGGTACGGTTATGGTATCGCCCAGCAGGACTGCGAAAGGCTCGCCGTCACAGTGCCTCTGTGCATGGAGTATGGCATCACCCAGGCCCTTTTGTTCCTTCTGGCGGATGTAATGGATGTCTACCATATTGGATAGGCTTTCCGTCTGCTCCCATAGTGCTTTATCGCCCTTCTGCTTCAGCTTCCATTCCAGCTCAAAACAGGTGTCGAAGTGATCCTCGATAGCTCTCTTGCTCCTGCCGGTTATTATCAGGATGTCCTCTATGCCGGAGAGCACGGCTTCCTCTACTACATACTGAATGACCGGCTTGTCCACCACGGGCAGCATTTCTTTGGGCTGGGCCTTAGTAAGTGGCAGAAACCTCGTTCCAAGTCCTGCTGCGGGTATTACTACTTTCCTAACCTTTGCTTTTTCCACTCGATTATCCCCTTTTTCGCCTCGATCGCTCGCTCCCTAGCATTCGTTTTTTGCACGGCTACCAGCAGATTCCTTCCGCATCCTTGCAAGAGAGAATCCTCCTTCCTTCAATGATAACCTTCAACCTCATCAGCTCAAACTCCTTGTCCAGCAAGCTGAACTGGGGCCATTCGGTCATAACCAGGCAGGCGTCGGCCATATTCAGCGCCTGCGAGGCACTTATGCAATATGTTATATCAGGAATAATCTTGCTCATGGAAGAATTGGCCAACGGATCGTAGGCTGCAACATTTGCTCCCTTCCGCTTCAGCTCCATGATCACAGGTATAGCCCTTGATTCCCGAGCATCATCCGTATCGTTCTTGAAGGCCAGCCCGATAACCGCAATTTTCTTTCCCTGCAGGTCTCCCACCTTTTTCTCCAGCAGCTTTATCATGCGCATGGGCTGTCGATCGTTGATCTCCACCACGGCATTGAGCAGCACCGGCTCTTCACCCACGTCCTTTGCCAGATGCACCAGGGCAGATACATCCTTAGGAAAGCAGCTTCCACCGAAGCCGGCACCTGCGTTGAGGAAGTAGGGATTTATTCTGTGGTCTTGGCCTACACCATTCATTACCTCGTAGACGTCTATGCCCAAACGCTTGCAAATATTTCCGATCTCATTGGAGAAGGAGATCTTGGTGGCCAGGAAAGCGTTAGATGTGTACTTGATCATCTCGGCCGCCGTCAGACTGGTTCTGATCAATGGTGCTTGAAGGCCGCTGTAGACTTTCTCGAAGAGATCGCCTGCCTTCCCCTCTGAGCTTCCTATCACGATCCTATCCGGTTTCATAAAATCTTGGACTGCCAAACCTTCCCGAAGAAATTCCGGATTCATGACAAAACCGATATCATTTCCTTTACCCGAGTATTTCATCACAGTTGGCCTTACAAGATGTTCGGTTGTGCCTGGCGGAACAGTGCTTTTCACTGCGACAACGTGATATCCCTCGCTTTTTTGAAGAGCGATGCCTATCGACCTTGACGCAGAGGCTATCATGGTCAGGTCAGCGCTTCCATCTTGTGCCTGTGGAGTTCCGACACATATCAAGATAACCTCTGAATCCGGTATGCCCTCGTAGTCTGAGGTGGCCGTCAAATTCCTGCCCGCATGGGCCAAGAGAATTTCTTCCAGGCCGCTCTCGTATATGGTCGGTCTGCCCTGGTTGATGGCGTCGACTTTTGTTTGATCAATTTCTATAAGGTTGACAACATGGCCAAGCTGTGAAAAGCATACGGCAGAAACCAGGCCGACATATCCTCCGCCCACTACTGAGATATTCATCTGCATCCTTTGTGACCCTTCAATGACTAAGATACAATTTTACTTAATGAACTTTCCTCTCGGCAAAAATTTGACGGTCCTCTTTGGTAGGAACTATGACGCATCCGGGATGGGCCTTGTTGGCAGGAATTTTTTGAAACTAATTGGTGAAGTAGTCGAGGGGGTCTCGTGGTCGACATTCGGAACCATTCGGACTAAACAATGTTCTGTGGCATAACGTCAAAGGTCAGAGGAGGGCAGTATTTGGATTTAGGGTCTACCAAACTCTTAAATATTTAAAAAGTATCGATTTATGGGGTGGTAATATGAAAGCGAAATCAATCGTTAGCCTTATTTGCTTCGTCTATCTAAGCACGCTAACATTTTCGTGTCTTGCTGAATCGAATATCCAGAAAGATAGTGGTATGGACGAGAGTGCTGCAATATGGAGAATGGTTCCCTTAGCAATTAACGAATCCGTTGCAAGCCTGAAGACGACACCACAGGTCGCATCTTCATACATTTCTGCGGAGAAATCGTCCATAAACGGAATTGTATTCAAGGATATAAATGCAGATGGCTTAAAGACCGAGGGTGAGCCAGGACTCCCCAACTGGACGATTGTCCTGAAGTATGACGGCAAGGATCTTCTGCAGGTTACTACCAACAAAGAAGGGCTCTATTCTCTTGCGGACCTTAGCCCGGGGATTTATACTGTGGAGGAAAAATTATTGGATGGATGGAATCAGACCCTTCCCGCTCAAGGAAGTTACATCATCAATTTCGTTGGCGGCATAGGATACAATTACGATTTTGGCAATAGCCAGGGGTCATTTCCAGTCCCGCCTGGGATTGTGACTCATCCGCTCCTGTCCAGAAGTGAATGGATAAGGATGACTGACGAACTAGAAACTGCGCCCACTTCTACAATAAGCTATGGGCAGCGGGCGGCAGTAAGCTATCCATCATCCCTGAGCCTTCTCGGTTATGTTCCATCATATAGTCAAAGAAACCAGGGGAGCTGTGGCAATTGTTGGGCCTGGGCTGGCACCGGCTTGACTGAGATTGCCCGTTATGCTCAGTTGGGCATAAAGGAACGACTCTCCATTCAGTACCTGAATTCCAATTTCGATGCATATGGAAGATGGGCATGTTGTAGCGGAAGCGTGGGGGATTATGTAAGGTTTTATAATTCAAAGGGAAAATTTGTTCCATGGAATAACCTGAATGCGCAATATCAGGATGGTACAAACCATTGCTGCCATGACTGTTCTGGAAACACATGCTCATCAACATCCTGCTGTTCCCAAACCGGCTGTGGCGGCGTGGGTCATTCCAGCGTATCAGCCGGTTCCATAATTGAATATCCAAATTATCCTGTGACTA
>SESF01000210.1_pt1 | contig 17551 bp, 18 predicted proteins | sample 3171521 | NCBI WGS metagenome assembly SESF01 (sample SAMN10866945, study PRJNA518727) | freshwater metagenome | biome: subpolar coniferous forest; feature: holomictic lake; material: water; isolation source: holomictic Lake 227, 6 m and 8 m depth | place: Canada: near Kenora, Ontario | collected...
TCACCACCGTAAATTGAAGTCACAGGGCGGCAAAGACTCTGTTTCCAACGGGCTAGCCCTCCACAATAGCTGCCACAACATTGCCAAGAATTCGGTTCATCAAAACCCGAAAGAGGCAGATGAGAAGGGCTATATTGTCAAATCGTGGGAATCGCCAGAGAAGAAACCTTTGCTTAGACCTAACGGCACTTGGGTATATCTCGATGACCTCGGCAATTACATAAACACGCACGAAGTTACAGATGATGTTACAGTTACACCCTAACTATAAGGAGTAACTATGACTAATTTTGTCGCTTTATCCGGCAATTTAACTGCCGATGCGGAGTTGAAATTCGCAAATGATAAACCTTTCCTCGTGTTTTCACTCGCTCACCAAGACAGCGTGTACGACTCTAAGACCAAATCTTATGTGGATGGGCCAGTTTCCTACTTCGATGTTTCGATCTCACGCAACGCCGAGGGGCTAGTCGAAGTTCTAACTAAGGGAGTTCCCGTTCAAGTAACTGGGAAAATCGAGATTAAAGATAGCGAAAAAGATGGCAAGAAGTTCAGGAATGTCCGAATTTATGCTGATTCCGTCGCTCCAATAGTCAAAACCCCGAAGAAGAAAGAAGTTTCCTCAAGCGAGGAGGCTCCCTGGTGAGAGAACATGATCTAATAGACGCTTTAGAAGCTTGCGAGATACTTTCTAAAGATTGGCCTACCAATATCACAGTCAACAACATCCGCCAGCTCACCTTCAGGGGCAGGATCACTAAAGTCTTAGTCGCCAATGGAAAGAGTTTCTACAATAGAAAGCAGGTCGAGGAATATGCGCTTACTCGCCCGCGCTCAACTGCCGGAAATCTTGCTAGGATTGACCATGTTAAAAATCGCCGGAAAGGAAAGTCTCTCTGAGATAGATGAGGCTCTAACTAACCTGCGCCTGGCAAGTCAAGATAGGTACGGAAACAGGATTGACTGGAAGAAGAAAATAGAGTTAAATTCTCAAATAGATGCGCTGCTAGATTTAAGACTCACCATAAAGGAAAAAACTTCACAGTAAAAGAGAGAGGGTCAAGGCCCAAGGGCTAAGTACGCTCATTATGCTCACCCTACCTTTCAGAGCTAGGCGCAACTGCCCTCTCTTTACTGATGAAACACCTACCGAGTTAAATCATTATGCTTACCGGAGCGACACAATCTGAGCGTGATGGCAACCAAGAAGTTATCTCAAAATCCCCGAAAGAGAAATCGTTTCACGCCTCTGATGCGCTTATCCTTATAGGTACTTACTACACTCAAGTAACTCATTCTCTTTAGATGACTAACATATCTCGTTTAAGCGTGAGCTGAGCATAGAAAAAGACCCTAGTAAGCAAGTCATTCGCTTAGTAGAGCCTTATTCTTTGAGCCTACTGGTTAGGTGTAACTAGGGGATTATCCGATACCCCATAAATCGCTTCAAATATGAAAATCATTTTCATTTTTTACCCCATTTTGAGCGTAAAAAGTTCCCAATTCGCTAAATTCATCTCCCTTCGCCCTGCCTCCCATTCCTGCCAAGTGCGCTCTGCAGCGTGTACGACAGCTCCTGCCTGAGCCTGAGTTAGCCCGTGTTTAGCCCTCTCAGCTTTGATCTGCGCCGGTGTAGGCAAGGCAAGTGAGCGAGCAATTCGTTCGTTGCTTATCATTTCTAAATTTGACATTTTACTCCTTTTTGTCTAATTCGTGAGGTTCAACGGTTGAACGCTCACGCTTTCCTCTCGTTATCGTGTCGCAAGAGGGCTAGAGATTACAGACTCCCCAACCCTCTCACGCTCATAAGTGCCAGAATTCACGGGGTTATAAGAATCCCCAAGAGAATAGCGACTCTCACTATTTCCTCACGGTTGAACGGTGAGGAAGATACCTGCCCTCTTATAAGCGTTCAATATCCGATTCAACTTAGTAGGGGTTATGCGTTCTAGTTCTACCCACACCGTCCCGGAATCGTCGGTGAGGCGGGTCACTCTTCAACCTCACAGCAACTAGGCGTGTTGTATCCTCCACACGATAGACACGGGTCATCGAGAGAGGTCACATCCCAATCTGACCAATTAAACCGCGAGCCTGTGGGCATCAAATACTGAACCATGTCAACCCCACATTGACATTTGCCAATCTTGGCGTATGGGTAGTGTTCTATCCCACCGTAGGGAGTGTGCGTGTTTTCTTCAGTCTCCATAGCTTCACCTTTCCTTAATTAACCCTTGTGGGTTAGTTCCCCTAGCCCGAATCGAACGGGCTTGAAATCGCCAGATAGGGGAGATTTTCTACTCTTGGGCAATCGCCTCCAAATCAGAGTCATTAGACCAGTCGGTATCAGTCGCCCAATCAACCCAACCCTTGCGCATCACTTGGCTAATCGCCTCCTCTTCGCTATCGGCTTCGATTTCAACCCATGCGTAGGTGTTCAGAACTGTGCGGACTTCATACTTCATAGCGCGCCTCCTAGGTCTGCCGTGATGATCCCGGCTAATTCGTAAAACTTCTTAGCTCCTAGCGTGTCACCGTTCGCCTCACATATTTCATAGGCGTGTACATAGCACACGAAAATCGCGCCGGAATTAGGTAGACCCTCCACTAGGAGCTTTGCCTCGCGCCAACAAGAATCACAATAGCGCTTCACAATGCGCCTCCTAAGCACTTAACGGCAGACCCGATACACCAGTGGTCACCGACCCACCATAGATTGACGCTCAGATCATAAATAAAGAAAGCGAGAGCCAAAGTCCCAAGAAGAATAAGAATTGCCATAGCGGATTTTCCTCTTCTGGTGAGTTTCATTAGTTATTCCACCAATAGAATCCGCTGAATTCGTGGAGATCATAAGCGCAATCTCTTCCATAGCTTTCATAATCAAAATATCGCGCCAGAATAGAATTATCCGGGATAGATAACGCGCCCAATTCATCCGCAAAGTATTCTCCCAATTCCGTGTCATTGGAGAATTCACCGATAAAGGAATCGCGGCAGGCGGCTAAATCGTTACCCATTCCGGAAGCTATCCAAGCTTTGAACATCTCAACATCATCACCGGCTTCCGCTAGTAATTCTGCCAATTCTTGCGCTTCATTAGGTGAACATTCACCAGATAGCACGCCGTCGAAATTCTCGTGATCGAACACCCAGAATTCATCACTATTGCATAGTGAGCAGAATGTAACGCCGTCGCGCTCGTAAGTCTTAAGGTGCTCGCCGTAACTAGTGGCTTCCGTGCCATCTAGCCATACGCCGTTAAGTGTGCCGCCGTTATAACATCCTAAACAGCCTACCCATGCGCGAGGTATATCCGTGTCTATAATAGTTGGGTTCACTTTATTTTCTACCTTTCAACATCTGCCCGTGTTGGCATTAGGTTAAGCATAACCTCGCATTGTGTGTGTTGTCTAGTCTATGAGCAAAGTTTTTTTACTTTCCGGTCATCGAAATCGCCAGGAAAAGAGAGTTTCCTCCTATCTCTTCATAGCGCCTCTCTAGAGTTAAGGTCTTAGAGAGGCGCACAGGGCTAGACGAAATCCGGCAAATTGTCCAAAGCCGAAAGTGTGAGCCTATTAGGTAGCTAAGAGGTAGGCGGGTTAGGTAATCGCCAAAGAGAGAAGGCTTGCCCGTTATCTATGCGCCTTCGCTTATATCCATTAGGGCAGTCGCCAAGAAAGAAAGAACCTCCTCGAAGATATTCCCTGCACTTATCTCACACTTAATAGTTAGATACGAACAGATGTTCGAACGCTTGCGCATGGATAGGGCTTTGACTGGGGATGTGCCGAGGGGCTTGTGGGCGCATTATTTTTATATCCCCAAAAAACATATATGTCATTACACTATTCCTATGACCCGCCTACTCAAACACACCGCCCTACTTATTCTTGCGGTATGGGTCGTGGCTAAGGTCTATACAGTTTATACAACTACCGAAAGGCAGTAAATGGCAGGAAACTCAATCCCTGACTCTGCGTGGGAGAAATATAGCAAACTCATCGCCAAAGGTGCTTCAATGCGACAGGCAGCTAGCGAGGCAGGAATTTCCTATGCAACGGTGATGAGGCAGAAAAAAGATCACACCTCAAAACTTAATGTGACTCTAGGCAATACCGGAGTTAAACAACCTGCCAAATACGATAAATCCAAATTATCTCCAGAGGCAGCCAGAGCCTTCGACGATTTCGGCTACTTCCGGCAACGCTACTTTGCGCGTACTTCTAGTCCTTGGGCGGTAGAGGCGGCGCAGAAGATTCTGGAATTGGTCTATACCCCTCAAAAAGAGTATGTAGTAATCAACGTCGCCCCAGGCGTAGGCAAAGCCTTAGCTCTCGATACCCCTATTCCAACCCCTACAGGATTTACTAACCTTGGCGATCTAAAAATTGGGGATGAGATTTTTGGAAGCGATGGGAAAATCTGTCACGTCACCGCTAAGTCGGAAATCTTCTACGGACACGATTGCTATGAAGTCTCTAGCGATGATGGGGTGAAAGTCATTGCTAACGGGGCGCACGAGTGGTCGGTGAGATTAAACGGATTAGGGCAGTATCGCTCTTTTTCTAAAGAAGAGTATCAAGGCAAGACTGGCCCGAAACCTTCTTCTGATGGTCGCCACATTCACACAACAGAAAACCTTGCTAAGCGCAAGGGAAAGAAAGCGCAACTTCAGATAACCCAGCCGTTAGATTTACCTGACCTACCTTTACCGATTGACCCCTATGTTTTAGGTGCGTGGTTGGGGGATGGCAATAGCGCAGGAGCAGTAATCACTACTTACCCTGACGATATTCAGATTCTTCGACGGATTCGAGATGCCGGATATACCGTGACGCAAAAGGGATATATGCGCTACTCCATTACAGGCTCAAGGCTCTGGAAGCGAGATGGGCTGACTTCTCATTTACGCGATGTCGGGGTTTTGGGAAATAAGCACATCCCTGACTTTTACCTACGAGCCTCTGCTCGCCAACGCCTTGCCCTGCTTCAAGGACTCGTAGATACCGATGGAAGTGTGAATGAACAGGGTCTAGTGGAGTTCTGCTCGACTAATCTGAGCCTTGCTAAAGGTGTACAACAACTTGTCCATAGTTTAGGTGCCAAGGCAAATTTCGCCTCTTCAACGGCTCGCCTGTATGGGAAGGATTGCGGGCTGAGATTTAGAGTCACCTTCTATCTCAAAGACGCTGCCTATTTAGAGCGCAAACGTGAGCGCACCCGCGATGGAGTGAGGACTCCTTCTCGCTATCTCTCTTTCAAGCCCGTCCCTTCTACCCCTACCCAATGTATCCAAGTGGATTCCCCCGACCACCTTTTCCTCGCTGGAGAAGGAATGATTGTCACCCATAACTCAACCCTATTCGTTCACGATATTCCGGCATGGCTGGCGGTTAGAGATAGATCACTTCGTCAGATGATCGGCTCCTCGACTCAAAGGCTGGCAAATGGCTATACCGCACGACTTAGAAACTCCTTCGAGAGAACAATCCCAATGCAAGCCGACGCTGAACTCTTTGCTAGAGGAATGGCTGAAGATGCCAAATCAACCCTACCAAGAGATTTCGGGCGCTTTAAGCCAACAGGCGAGGGTTTATGGCGACGTGAAGAATTCGCTTTGGCCCAACCTCAAGGAACTGCCCTAGAGGGTAAGGAAGCCTCCTTCGTCTCCTTCGGGATGGATGCTAAGTTCTTAGGAGGTCGATTTAACGTAGTTCTCTGGGATGACTTAGTTACCAACGACACGATTAAGACCGAGGATGCTAGGCAGACCTTGATTAAACTTTGGGAAGATGAGGCTGAGACTCGCCTTGAGCCAGGCGGACTTCTTGTTCTTCAAGGACAGAGACTAGGAAATAACGACCTTTATAGATACTGCCTTGATCTTCGTGATTCGATTGAGATAGATGTTCCCTTTGATGAGCAACCTAGAAAGTATCATCATATCGTCTATAAAGCTCACTATGAGGATAAATGTATTGGAGAACACGACTCCGATACCCTCGCCTACCCGCAAGGCTGTCTATTAGACCCCTATCGCCTTCCTTGGAAGGAGTTAATGCGGGTAAAGATTAACAAACAGGAAAAATACGACATTATCTACCAACAAGAAGATACCGATGCCGCTTCTTCATTAGTACAACGAGCATGGATTGACGGTGGTGTTGGCAAAGATGGCAAATTCCTGCGAGGTTGCTGGGATGAGAATAGGTCGGCAGGTTATGTTCCCAAAGGAATACAGGGTTACTCTGTTATCACCGCCGACCCTAGCCCAACAAAATACTGGGCGATTATGTGGTGGATATTTGACCCCGATACCCAAGAACAACATCTTATCAACTTAGAACGCTCTCCTATGGATGCCCCTGACTTCTTAGACTGGAATCACTATGACAAGAAGTTCACCGGATTACTGGAGGATTGGCGGATAGAGGCGCTAGAGCAAGGTCATCCGATTACTCACCTCATTGTTGAAGCTAACGCTGCCCAAAGATTTATGATGCAGTATGACCATTTCCGTAGGTGGATGAGCCAGCATGGGATTCAAGTTACTGCTCACCAAACTAACCGCAATAAATCTGATGAAGAATATGGAGTCCAGACCCTTGCCCCAATTTATCGGGATGGTCGGGTCAGACTCCCAGGTAATGCTTTAGATGGCTCAAGGGTTAGGATGAACTCACTTGTAAAAGAAGTCACTTCATGGCCCAATGGCTCAACCGATGACTGCGTTATGGCGCATTGGTTTCTAGTTTGGAACGCTCCCTATCTTTTTGCGCCTGATTCTGGTAAAACAATTACCTTCAAACGCCCCTCTTGGATGGCAGGTAGGGGCAATCGCTCTCTGTTATAGACATTTTGTGCTAATCTGTCCACATCTCTCGCCTAAAAGGAGCAATAATGGCTAGTAAGAAAACTAAACTTCCTATGAAATCTGAAATCTTTTCCTCAAAGACCGCACTTTCAAAGCACGAAAAGAGCGAGTCTAAATCTGTAGTCGCCAAAGAGAAGAAGTCCGGCGAAAAAGATTTAATCGCAAAGCCTAAGAAAAAGATTTCTAAGGGCAAGTAATGTCTCTTGGCCCATCTTTGGATGAGATAGCGCAACTATTACAAGATCGTCAATCTCGACGCTCTGGCTTTATCCATACCATGCAAGCGGTACGCGATAATTATAATGGTGACGTTATTATTCCCATGCCTGAGATGGATAAGGCAGAAAAACCTGCAGTCGCCAACCTAATCAAAACAGGACTCGACCAAACTGCTATGCGAATCGCCTCAACAATGCCTTCGCTTTATTATCCTCCGCTTGAAGATGGCAACAACGCTAGTGAAAAACGCGCTCGCATAAGAACCCAAGCAAATGCTGGTTGGTGGGAAGTCAATAACCTTAATCTTCAAATGCGTCGTCGCGCTCGTCTGCTAATTGGTTACTCCTCTGCACCCGTAATGATTCGACCTGACTTAAAATGGGGATTTGCCCGTTGGGATATTAAGAATCCCCTAGATGTTTTCGCACCAGAAAATGATGACCCTGGCAATTTCACTCCTGCTGACATAATCACAACCTTTACCCGTAATCGCGCTTGGCTTAAAAATCGTTATCCTGATGGAGAGGCAGCTCTTAAATCTAAGAATCCTCGCGCTGGCGATAAAATAATGCTCGCTGAATATAATGACGCTGATGTAACTGTTCTTATGGCGATTTCCGATGCGAAAGATAATATCTACGAACAACTCGCTGGCGTTCCCTATGTTGAATTAGAAAGAATCCCTAATCGCGCTGGAATCTGCTTAGCGGTTAACCCTTCCTTAATTTCACTTGATAGACCAATGGGTCAATTTGATTCCCTTCTTGGTATGTATGAACTTCAGGCTAAGTTAATGGCTTTAGAAGTAATCGCCGTAGAGCGAGGAATTTTCCCTGATACCTACCTTGTCTCACGCCCTAATGAGATTGGCAAGTTTGTCTCTGGCCCCCACGATGGCAGAACAGGTAATGTAAATATCGTCACAGGTGGAGCAGTAGATGTTCGCTCTCCCGTTCCTTCTCAAGCCACAGGTCAGATGATTGACCGTATGGAACGCGCTCAAAGAATCGGTGGCGGAACTCCTGCTGATATGACAGGGGAATCTGCCTCAAATGTCCGGACAGGAAAGCGTGGCGATGCGATTATGTCTGCCACTATTGACTTTAATATCCAAGAAGCCCAAGAAATCTTCTCTGTCTCTCTTGAGGCTGAAAATAAGAGAGCAGTTGCTATCGCTAAGACTTACTTTGGCAACGAGAAGAAGTCTTTCTATATTTCAACTCAAAACTTCAAAGGCTCTGTTGATTATGTTCCTAATCGAGATTTTGAAACCGACAACAATGTTGTTACCTACTCACACTCAGGGGCAGATGCTAACGCTCTAATCGTTGGTCTTGGTCAGCGTAAAGGTTTGGGAATGATTTCCACCGAAACCGCTATGCAGATTGACCCGATGATTGCCGACCCCGCAAAAGAAAAGGATCGCGTAATTGCAGAACAGTTGGAAAATACTTTGCTTCAATCTATTCAAGCCCAAGCCCAACAGGGGATTATCCCGCCAGCAGATTTGGCGGCGATTGCGGGTTATGTAAAGACTGATAAATTAACTCTTGCCCAAGCCGTAGCAAAAGTCCATGCTGACGCTCAAAAACGCCAAGCTACTGCTGCTCCTGCCGGAGCGCCAGAGACAATGCCAGGACTCGGAGCGCCAGGACAAGGGGCTGAACAACCCGCCGCTTCCCCTGCTGCCGCTCCTACTATTGCTTCAGTTTTGTCTAGCCTTCACGGACAACCTAATGCGACTTTGACTACCTCAAGGAAGGTGTCTTAAATTGCCGCGCGGGGGGAAACGAGATGGAGCGCAAGGCAAGGCTTACGCCCAGCGCACAGATTTAGGCAATCACGGGATTGTGGCTGCTCAACCCCAAAATCAACCAGGGGCAAAGTTGGCAATCCAAGCCGCTTCAGGACAAGCCTACGGAGTCGCCGCAGCACAAAAGGCTTCACAAGCCGCCGTACCAATGGCTTCCTCACCTTTGCAGAATTCATCCACTATGTCCCAACCGAATACTCCAAGCGCCCCGATCCCTGGGACTCTTGGGGATTTAACAGGGCCAACAGACAGACCCGATGAACACTTAATGACTGGTGTGGGGCAACCTTCATCCGCACCGACTCCTGCTGACCCTAACTCAACCGCATTAGCCCTTCTTAATTCGTTAGGAGATAATGTTTCCCCTCAAGTTGCCTACCTTAGAAATTATCTGCAACTTCAAACTCAGAATCAGATGCCTCACTAATGCCTAATGTTAATCCTCCTCTTAAGCCAGTAGCCCCCGTAAGCAATACAGCTCCCCATCCTGCTGCTACTTCTCTCGCTGGATTTATTGACGCTGCCCATGCACAAGGTTTTGGCAATCTTGACCCAAATGTTTTAACGGCAGTTGCTTCAGGTGGGACTAATACTCCTATGACTTTGCCAGTTCTAAACAACATTAAAAACGCTGCTGCTTCTGGTTGGAGTAGTGTCGGGCATTTTTTTGCTGACCCTAATCTCTCCTCGCCAAAAACTGTAGCCGAAAAGATTGCTCACCATTTTATTAACACAGGACTTCCATCTGCCACGAGCGAGGATGTGAAGTCGACTCAACAAATACTCGCCTACCGAGGCTATGCAGCGAATCTGCCTATTGACGGAACATGGAATGGGGACTGGAATAATGCCCTAAACGCAATGAAACAAGATGAATTTAAGAAAACTTCTGCGGGAAATACTGGGGCTAGGAATCTTTTCACCGAACTATTTACTCCTATGATGTGGTCACACGCTATTCCACTTGCGACTTCTATCGTTAAAAATGTCGGGAATGTTTTTGCTGATGCTGGACAAAACATTTCCGATTTTGCGAAGATGACTACAGGTACTTTAAGTCCTGAAGATAAAGCCCGTATAGATTCCTATGGGGCTTTTCACTATACCTCTCAAGCTGTAGATGCGCTTTCAACTTACTACTTGGCCTCTAGCGCGGTAACAGGTCTAAGCAAAACTGCTTTTGCTACAAAGGATGCTATCGCTGCTGGAAAAACCGCAGGGGCTAAAACTAGCGCAGGGGCGCTTGCTAAAGTTTTGCCAAAAGAATCTATTCAACGCCCTACAACAATTATGAACTCTATTCTGCCTGAAATCGAAGGCGGGGCTAGACGGCTTCCTTTTACTAAATCTTTACAAAATATGCCAGTCACTAACTATATGAATGACTTGGCTACAGGAGTATATGAAGGTTGGCAAGCCAATAGGAATCTTCTTGCCACTCCCTACCGCTTGCCGATAATTAAGGCTCTAGGAACTGCTGGAAGTGAATTAGGAAAATTAGGATTCAAAGCTGGGGCTGTCGGGACTGGTGAAAATTTTGTTGGGGATAAGAACGGTCTGCAAGCGCAAACTTTAGATAACTTGACTCCTATTGCTGGCAGAGTTGGGAACATCCTTGATCTACTCCAAGTTGCTATGCACCCTGATCTTAGTGCTGAAGGTGCTTCTCTAAAGGCTGGTGTAGGGGCGCAAGTAGAGGCATCTCGAAAGGCTATGGCAGATGGATTAAACCAAACTCAATCCCTTGCTAACTTCGAGCGTGGAACAACTTTGGATTCTAGCAAAATTATTGACGCTCTCGCCAAAAGAGGAAATGTCCCTAATCCAAAAGATATTTTCGATGTTCATGTTGCTAATGAAATTAACAAACTTTCTGCCTATCATGCCGGAGAAGGCGTTTGGCAGAATATGGTTAATAAAGGTCTGCAAGATGCGACAGATATGGACGCTCGCCAAAATGTAATTACTTCTGAATCCCATAGAATTATGTCCGACCCTGCTGCCTTGAAAGAGGCGCGAAACTCCTATTTGTTAAAGCCTGGGGTATTGGCAAAAGACCTAGCGAAGAATCGGACTAACATCCTTGCCAATTATCAAAAGGGTCAAGGTGGCGACATCATTGACAAGTTAGAAAATGACCATTGGTTTAGAGAAAACTTTATCCCCCACGCAGACCAACTTTACGATCAGGTTGCCCAATCTTTAGATTACCCAGAGGCGCTAAAAGGAAAGATTGGTTGGGCTAATAAAGATACCGTTCTCGCTGGTGATGCCCAAGCTCAGGCAGTCCAATTCCTCAACGAATTAGAGAAGGCTCGCCCTGGTTATGTTCGCCCAGAAACAATGGAACCTGCAAAGTTAGACATGATGGGGCAACCCGTTTATGAGAATTTGTCTAATGCCGAATTACCTAAATCTTGGGATAGGGCAAACGCTAGCCCTGCTGAAGTGAAACTCCAAGATCAGATGGTTAATTACCTTGGAATTGAAATGAACCGAGATGTACGAGGTCTTAAATATGTGTCGCCGGAGAATCTTGCTCTACTAATAATGAAACGCTCTCACTATCTAGCAGGGGAACTTCATCTGCCATCAGGGGCTAGCCCTGAATTAGAACAAGCCTTTAATGTTGCCCGTACTCGTGGTATGCGACCTGTTGTTGGAACTGATATTGGCTTCCAACATCATCTCGATCCGAAATCTCTCGGTTGGCTTGGGGCTGACCAATCTAGGCTCGCTCACGCTGCCGATAAACTTGGACTTGATTTCCAGCAGATAGACCCTGCTACTCGCGGTCAACATACTTACGCCGAAATGCTTAACTCAATTCAAACTGCCATGCTGGATGAGAAGAAATTCCCTTCAGGCTCCCTCCCTGTTTGGGGACAGGCTAATCACCTAGTTACCTTCTTGCATGATGTTATCCCCACAGACCTTAATGTTATTGGGCAACTTGCTTTCAAGGCTTCCTCCAATAAAGCCATAGGCCGAGTTCTCCATCCATTCTCAGGGAGTTCATGGAATGATGAAATCCAAAAGGTTATTGACGCTAGCGATAAAGCAATTACTCGCACCGAAGCAAAGAGTGAATTACTAAAACAACTTTCAACTGAAGGCGGTCCTCAATTCTGGACTCGCAAGCAGGTTATAGATGCTTTAACAACCAAAGGAAATGAGCAAGGGCTAGTTAAAAATGCCTCGGGTAATCTTGTTGAAGCCGCAGCGATGACCGATAAGGCTGCCTCTGACTTTTACTACGCGATGCAAAAAGGTCTGCGCGATGCCCCTGCTTACTTAACGGGGTATAACCCCTTTAATAAAATACTCGACTCTACTTTTGGACTTGCCGGAATCCCAATTGCTGTTAATGGCAAAAGAATCCTCGATTTGACGGGAAGTATCCGCAAGACCCTTCTCAATGCGCGTTATCTTGGCTCTTACCGCTTTGCTTACCTGCGTTCGGTCAAGGCAGCTCTTAAAGGTGCTACTGCTAATGTGCCTTTCACTCTTGACCCTGCTGGCGAACTCTCCCGTCTGAGTAAAGCCGACCAAGAACTCGCTAAAGAAATCCACGCTGAACTTTTTACTCCTAACGCTGAGAAAACTGCCGTCACCGATTACCTAAACCAAGAGTTCGCTCGTAAGGATATGTTCAATGTTTACAATCCTCTAGCGACGGAAACTCGTAACTCTCTTTATCTCTATAAAGACGCGCTAGCCAAAGTGGGCGGGGACGAATCTAAAATTGACTGGGCGCAGATGAAAAAGACTTCTGACAACATTATCAACTACGGAAATCAAACCGCAGCCGAAAAGTCTGTCAATGCTTTCTTCTTCCCTTTCTCTTTTGAGAAAACGGTGATGCGCCAATTAGGAGGACACCTTCTCGATCACGCAGGAACCCGCCTTGTCGTAGCCGCAGCCGTCAATGCTTATAACTCCGACCCTCAAAAGGTGCGGGATTGGATGGAGACTAACCTTCCCTTGTTTAAGGAACTAGAAAAGTTCAACCCTTTCTATCACGGTGTGGGGGTTGGGCAATTCGGTGGTATCAACAAACTTCCTTATGATGTGGCGAAATCCCTTTTTGTCTCTATGGTTGCCCCTCAGCCCGTAACCAATATGAACGCTGCTAAAGCCGCCGTAGCTCTTATCCCTGCCTACCGCGACCTAGCCAACATCCTTATCGGCAACGATCCGAACGGCAAGAAGGCTACTTACTGGGGCGGGGAAGCGCTCTCTACGGGGAAAGAATTAGGCTGGATTATCTCTAACGCTGTCCATAACCAAAACCCTAGCCACGCGCCTTTTGTTCCCCAAGACCACCTGCCTCCCAATGCCCAGATTTCTAAAGCATGGAATTTACGCTCACAACTTTTAACAGGACTTACCAAAGCCCTCGATGTGAACCGGCATGGCGGGGATATAAAATGGCCCGACAGTTTGCCAGATGGCATTAAAAATCAAAAGATAAATACTTCATCTATCAACGCGCTTATCAACCATATTTACCCTGCATGGGATAATGCTAAATTGGTTTCAGCACCCGCTATTAGGGATGCCGAAATCTTCAGACAACGCGCCTATTTTGACAAGACTAATCCTAGTTGGACGGTTATTTTTGATGGCTTCATCAAGGCGAGTAATAGCGTACAAGGGCAGATAAGCAAGGATTCGATAGATACCGCTAAACTAGCCCAAGATACTGCGGCTTTGCGAACTATCGCTATCGCCTTATCTAAGAAAGAACCTTCTTTTTACAATTTTTACCGTAAGTTTTACCAGACTAAGTACGGCCCATTGGAGATGATGAAATGACCATTAAGCCTTCTCCGACTCCTACACGGGTTAAATTAGGTTCTGCTCCTACAACTGCGCCTGTTGATCCTGCTATAGCGGCTCTTGCTAAATCCCTTGGAAATATAGGTAATACCGCTACAACCCCGAAGTCTGTTAATACTTGGGATTATGTACGCCAGCAAAAGTTCGATGTCACGGGTCTTAATATCCCTGGACACCCAACAGGGATGATGACGGGTGATGAAGTTCTCCAAGCCCTAGACGCTTTGGCTAATAAGAATCCTTCTCTCTGGGGACAACTACGACCCAACCTTTACAACTCTTATCCTCAGTATTACAACTCCAAGAACATTAAAGTTAATTGGAGCACAGGAGATAGTTCAGCGATTAAAATGGCTCTAATAGGGGTTGCCTCTACCGATGCTGTCTATGGAACCGTCACCCCAGTTTCCTCCATTCTCAAGACGAAGGCTGTTGGCAATAAAGCCAACGGGACTGCCTTTTCTAACGCCGTGACCAAACCCGTAGTTCCCCTACCTGCTACCGCAGATTTAACCCAGACGGCTCAAGACGCTTTCACTAAAGTTCTAGGTCGCCAAGCTACTCCCCAAGAGGCAGACTCTTTCGCTAAGCAATTCCAGAGCCTTGTCCTTTCTTATGGGCAAGATAAAGCCAGCGCTAAAAGTCAAAAGCAATTTCAGGCTCCGGCAAATCCTCTTGGCGTACTCGACCCTAACTCTGCTGGTTCTGTATCTGCCATGCCTAGCGCACCTGCTGTTACGGCGATAGAACAACCTCCTACCGCTAGTGTGGCTGCTGGAAACTATGCCGCTAAACTTCACCCAACCGACGCTTCAGCCCAAGCCTTATCAGATGCGCTTGGAAATGTCATCAAGAATATAGGGGGCTAAAATGGCTGTTACTGGTAAAGCCCTTATTCCTAAAAAAGTAGCGGTTAAAACTCCGGCGAAAGTTCTAAACTCCACCGCTTCTGATATAAAAATAGATGCTAAGACTATGGCTATTTTAGAGTCTAAATATGGTTCTATGGCAGCATGGGCTAAAGACCCTAATCTTGGGCCACTTCTTTTACAGATTGTAGCCAAGGGAATTACCGATGCTACTCAACAAACCAATTATCTTAATACCCACTTAGTTGATCCGACTACCAAGAAGATAACTACGGTTACTCCTGATAAATCTTGGTTTGGCACTCATGGCTCTGCTACCGTCGCCGCGCTTTCTCAAAAGAACTCTTTGCCTGGGGTTTACATCACAAATGTAAATACCATTTTGAACAATACAGTTATCCCAGAGGCTACTCGCTTAGGATCGAAACTTGATCCTGCTGCGCTTCAAAAGATTGCTGAAGATATTTATACAAATGGCTGGTCTGATAAACCAAATATGATTTCTAACGCTATTCTCGCTCAGACTAATTTTGCGGCTATCAACCCAGATACGGCTACTGGCGCGGTTTCAGATACCTTAAAGCAGTTCAAACAAATCGCACAAGATTACGCGATCCCACTTCCCAAAGACCCTGCTCAATTAGATGCCTTCATTAAAAGTGCAGTCGGCCCTAACGGAACAGTAGATGACTTCACTAACTATGCTAAACAGATTGCCCTAGCACAATTTCCTTGGATGAAAGCCTCAATAGACCAAGGCGTAAAGCCTTCTGCATATCTCACTCCTTTTGCAACCAATATCGCTAATACCCTTGATATGCCAGCTTCTTCAATTAACTGGCAAGACCCTAAGTTCTCATCTCTTTTGACTAAAGCCGATGGAACTCAAGCAACCTTCTCTGACGCAATCGCCAAAGTAAAAAATGATCCTCAATACCGTTATGACTATACTCAAGGCGCTAAGAACGATGCCTATAATTTAGCCACCCAAATTAAGCAGATGTTCGGATATGAGGCATAATGGCTACTAAGAAAACTATTCCTAATACTGCGCTAGGCGGGACTGTAAATGCTGCCGACCCTTCACCTACCACCACAGGTCAAGCTCCTAATACTGCGATAGGCAAGACTGTAGATGTTGCCGACCCTTCACCTACCACCACAGGTCGAGCGCCAACTCCTACGCCAGTTCAAGGGCAACCAGACTATTCAACTGCTAATACTGCTGTTGATACTTCTTCTCTTTCGGGGATTGCTAATGCTTCCGCTACCCCTACACCAACTCCTACCCCGACCCATGCTACTACTACTAAACCAGTTGTAACCGCCCCTCCGATAGACCCACTTTTAGACTCGGCTATTTCAGGTCAACAGATTATAAATGATCTTCTTGCTTCTTGGGGGCTAGACGGACTTGCCGCTACGGTTTGGGCAAAGTACAAAGGTAACGAACCTTCTGCTGCTATCACCGACTTTATTCGCTCGACCCCGAAATATGCCCAACGCTTTCCTGGCATGGCTGCTCTTAATAAGCAAGGCAGGGCTATCACCGAGGCTAACTACATCGGTAAAGAAACTACTGATATTGAACTTATGCGAAACTATCTTGGCACTTCGGCTTCTCAATACACCGATAACGCCACACTAGGAAATCTCATCGCTAACAACGTTTCCTCTAGTGAACTCCAATCTCGCCTTCAGGCTGCTCACGATTCTGTTTTATCAGCTGACCCCGCAACGGTTCAATTCCTTAAAGACAACTATGGACTCTCAACTGGCGATATTGCTGCCTACTTCCTAAACCCCGATAAGGCTCTCACCGATATTCAAAATCGTGCTAATTCCGGACAACTCGGTGGTCAGAGTGTTGAAACAGGATTCGGGCTTAATGCTAATCAAGCCGATACTCTTTCCAACGCAGGAGTTCAAGCTGGCGCTGCCTCTAAAAATACCTTTGCTCAACTTGGGCAAGAGGGAGAATTTATGCAGAATCTTCCTGGGGATGGGGAAACTGGTTCGGTTACAAAAGATCAACTTCTCAATGCTTCCTTCCTCGGTAACGCTACGGATACTCAAGCCACTAACGCTGTAGCCGCCAAGAGAAAAGCAATCTTCCAAGAAGGCGGTCAATACGCTGCTACTAACGCTGGCGTAGGTGGATTGGGTTCTGCTACTTCAGGAACTTAAATTGACAAAGTAACCTATTTTGTCTAATCTTTAATTGCTTATCCTGCTGGCTAACCTTGATTAAGTTCGGGGCTGGCGGTACTCATCTCCCGTAGGGATGAAAGAAGCAGTACTACGAAGAAGTCCATGCGAGGAACGGTTCTCTTGCAATGAACTTGAACACAAACCTACCCGAACCCTGCCCCAACGTTATCTCTAATAGTTGGGTCGAACAGAAATGAGAAAAAAATGGCTGAAGATTTCGATTACGACAATGACGAAACAACGGAAGAAGTAGAACAAGAGGCTAACCCCGCTCGCGCTCGGCAACGACAATTAGAGAAAGAACTCAAGTCTGCAAAGGCTGATAAGGCTAGGGCTGAGGCTGAAAATGCCGAAGGACTCGCCGCAAAGAGAGAACTTTCCTTAATCAAAGCAGGGATAGATGTTAATACCCCAACGGGTAAATTGTTCGCTAAATCTTACGATGGAGAATTAACAATGGATGCAATTAAGGCTCAAGCTGAAGAATATGGTCTAGTACCTACCTCTCAAACGAGTGAGGTCAAGCAGGAACTATCTGCCATAGACCGCGTAACTTCGGCAAGTGCTGGTTCATCTTCGGGCGGGGAACCTACCGACCACGTTAAGGCTATCGGAAGTTTTACTACTGAAGCAGAAGTTCTCGCCTATGTCGCCAAACTCGGACTCTCTACCTCTGATGAAGTGCCTGGGAATCTATATCCCATCGTGTAACTCCAACTA
>SESF01016194.1_pt1 | contig 17547 bp, 10 predicted proteins | sample 3171521 | NCBI WGS metagenome assembly SESF01 (sample SAMN10866945, study PRJNA518727) | freshwater metagenome | biome: subpolar coniferous forest; feature: holomictic lake; material: water; isolation source: holomictic Lake 227, 6 m and 8 m depth | place: Canada: near Kenora, Ontario | collected...
ACGCCTGCCTACATGGCGCCCGAACAAGTCGAACATCCGGCCGACGTGGATCACCGCGCGGACATCTATGCGCTCGGCGTGGTCTTCTACCAGATGCTCACCGGCGAACTGCCGGGTAAACCCATCGAGGCGCCGTCCAGCAAGGTGCAGATTGACGTGCGACTGGACGAAGTGGTGCTCCGAGCATTAGAAAGGAATCCCAAACTCCGCTATCAGCAGGTCAGCGACGTAAAGACTGCCGTTGAAACGGTTCAGACACCTGTTCTGGACAGCCTCCAACCGACGCAGCCGCTGGGCGCATCTTGGGAAGCTGCGCGGATGCGCGTTCAGCCTTTGGCCACCACACTGATTGTGCTGGGGACGCTGGGGCTGTTTATTTCGATGCTCGTGCAAGTCCGAGGTGTTGCCTCAGACTCGCTGCATCTCGGCCTTGGTGGATTCGCGTATTGGCGACTATTCATGCCCGCGAACTGCGCCGCCTTTCTTGCTACGATAGAACCTTTCATCCGTACCCTCAATCTCGTCGTGCTTGTCGGGGGGCTGCGAATGAGGCGTCTTCAGAATTATGGCCTAGCCATTGCCGGTGCAGTTTCGGCGATGGTTGCACTACCGCTGCTGCCGATTGGCCTGCCAGTGGGAGTGGGGGCTCTGCTCGTGCTCGTCCGGAAGCAGGTCCGGAGCGAATTTGCAGCGTCCAAAATAGCAGGCAACTCCTTTCCGCCAGCCTCCTCGCCTAGATTCTCCAAATTTGCTGTGGTTAGTGCCATCCTTGCTGTCATTTCATTGTTTGAACTCTGGCTCGAGGCTGGCATGGCAGTGCTAGGGGCGCGGCCTCACGGAGCCGACTCGGCGGGCTGGGGTTGGTCCACCATTACAACCGTGGTCATGTGTATTCAGCATTGGGGATTCTGGGGTACGGTGTTTCTCGCCGGGGTCGCGTTGGAGGACATTCACCGAGCGACAGGCCGGCTTAAGGGCGCCGGGATCGCGACGTTTGCCCTGCTGTTCATGCCGCTCTATTGGGTGCTCACCCACGTCTTTCGGTTGCTGGCAGATCCAGTCGAAACCAGAACAGACTTCGCAGCCATCGCTTTCCTGGCAAATAGCGCTGCCTTGGTGCTTTGTGGAGGCTTGGCCTTCTGGATGCACAGGAACGAAGTCCGGCGCACGGTCGTTGGTTTAACGGATTCGTCCAGTGCCAGGCGTGTGCTTCCCAAGCGGGTCGTAAGAACGCTGCAATGGGTCGCAACTGTCCTCGTCGTTCTCGATCTTTACCTGGGCGGTTTCATCACCCACCTGACTCAGCGGTGGACCGACCTTCCAGACGCTTCTCTCATCGCTTTCTACTCCCACGCAAAATCCCATCCAAAGCCTGACATGGAAAGTGACATCAAGCGCTTCTCGGCGGCTTTACCGAGTGGCCAGGTCACGTTGCTGGCGGTGTCGGACCTGTCTTCGCCCTCGCCGGTTTGCTGGCGACCGGACGGTACGCCGCTTTGCAGAGCGACGAACGCGCTGGCCGCCATAACGGGAAACCAATCCCGGTCTCGCTTCGTCGCTTTAGGCCTTAATCTTCCAAGTCCCACCACCGGCGACCAAATCATTAAGTTTGAGCTGCAGATTGGCGGAAGATCGGTCACAAGCCGCCATTGGTCAAAAAGCGCCGATGGGACCTTCGTATTCCTTTACGCCCCGGCGGGGTCTTCGCAACTGGATTTTCATATCGGCGAGCCGAATGGTGAATGGCAGGACACGGATGCGGGCTGGGCGTGGGACGGTCACCTCCCGCGCCATGCTGAAAGAGTCGTACGTCGTTCCGGGCAAGAAGCGATTGTGAGTCTGGAGCAGGTAAACGATCAAGCTAGCGCCGGGACCTATGTGGCTTGGACGAGCCGGTCATTCCCGAAAGTTTGGGTTGGTCGCATGGTTGCGGTGGATGAAGCTGGTGCCGTTCACGAGCCTATCCCAAGGACAACTTCACTCATAGATGTAGCGGCGGTTGGCTGGCAGTTTCGGAGCGAGACATTCAACAAGTTGTCGCCTTCACAGATAAAGGAATTCCGGATGCAGATTCGCAGCTGTCGTTGGGTTGAATTCCGCAACGTCTCGCTGCAGCCGGGCTATGTGACGAAGGTGGAGATAAAAGACGCTGGCGTTGAATAGGCAAGTGCTCCCTCTTGACACTATTGGGTGAGCCAGATTTTGCCTGCTTGCAGGCTTCCTCCTGTGCTTGTGCGCATGTGGAGATAGGGGTATTGTGAGCGGCATGAAGACGGTTGCCGCGCATTTTGACGGGAAGCAGATCGTGCTGGAGGAACCGGTGAAGTTGGACGCCCCACATGAAGCTCAAGGTGCTGGTCGCCGAGGAAGGGGAGACGTTTACCGACGATGACCTCAACCGGTGGTGCCTGCGCCTTTCGGAGCCAGCCTTTGCTAAAGTCTGGGACAGCGCCCGGGATGCCGCCTACGACAAACAATAGTCGTGGTTCGAATGGCACTTAGAGTGGGACCGTCCAGGCTGTCCCTGTGGCCACACCCTAGCCTCGCCGTAGCCACACCGTAGCCTCGCGCTAGATAACATTGTTATCTACGGTGAGGATACGGTGCGGATACGGCGAGGGTCCGGGGCAGTGCCGGGGCTGGTGGGGTGTGCCAGCGTCGTGGGGATAGAATGTTGCGAGTCTGGGGCGCCGAAAGGGGCGGAGCGCTGGGCCGGGAAAGGCTGCCCCAGGGCTGGAACTCGATGCCTATCTGCAAGTGACTACCACTGAGCGTTTTACGCTTTATCTAAGTGTCATTCATGCCAGTGCACACTATTGACACAGGGGTCAAAACGATAATGAGAATGTAATGTGCGCCTCACCTGCCGCGAGCGTTAATAACACAACTCAAGTAATTCCAATGCTTTACGCAACCCACGTCAGGCCGCCCCCATACTAGCACCATACCACCCCCAGACCGCCTCCAGACACAGACGCCACAGATTTGCGCAAAGCAGGGGACTGCCGTCTGACCAACGCCGGGCTGCTTCCCTCCGTGCTAATCGGTGTAAACCGTGTTTCCCCGCCATTCCCCCCTCCCCCCACCGTAGACTCACCAGCCGCACTGTCATCCTGTGCGGGTGGTTTCCGCGAGCTCGAGGCAACTCTGCCTGGCGATCGCGGCAGGGGCGTGTTTGCTTGCTCTAGCGCGGGAATAAGGCCACGCTTCGGGCAGCTTAATTATGCTGCTGGACGAACTGGAAAGCCAAAGTATCTATATCCTGCGCGAGGCGTTCAACAAGTTTGAGCGCCTGGCGATGCTGTGGAGCATTGGCAAAGACTCAACCGTGCTGCTGTGGCTGGCCCGCAAGGCATTCTTTGGCCATGTACCCTTCCCGCTGGTGCATGTGGACACAACCTACAAGATCCCCAGCATGATCCAGTACCGCGACAAGCTGTGCCGCGAGTGGAAACTCCAGCTTGTCGTGGGCCAGAACGAGGAGGCGCTCAAGGCCAAACGCACCTTTCCGGACGGCAATGCCACGCGGGTCGAGTGCTGCGGCATCCTGAAGAAGGACGCCCTCCAGGCCGTGCTCCACGAGCACCACTACACCGGCGTCATCGTCGGCGTCCGCCGCGACGAGGAGCCGACCCGGGCCAAGGAGCGCTACTTCAGCCCTCGGGACAAGAACATGGAGTGGAATGTCGAGGACCAGCCGCCCGAGTTGTGGAGCCAGTTCAAGACGGATTTTGAGCCGGGCACCCATATCCGCATCCACCCGCTGCTGCATTGGACCGAGCTGAACATCTGGGAATACATCGAGCGCGAGAACATCCCGGTCATCCCCCTCTACTTCGCCAACGAGAAGGGAGAGCGTTACCGCAGCATCGGCTGTTACCCGTGCACGTCCCCCATCAAGTCCCAAGCCAGTTCAGTTCGGGAGATCGTCGAGGAGCTGCGCCACAATCGCACGCCCGAGCGCGCCGGCCGGGCGCAGGACCAGGAGAGCGAAGACGCCTTCGAGAAGCTCCGGCGCGACGGATACATGTGATTTAGCATTGGAAACGCGCCCGTTTTGGGGTAAGCCAAGGCTTATGCGTGATCGCTTTGACTCGATTTACTCGCACGGGATGATTCGGGTGGGGGTATGCCTTCCGTCGTTACGCGTGGCCAACCCGGACTTCAACCTCGAACGGACGCTCGTATTGGCGCGGCAGGCTTCCAAGGCTGATGTCGCCGTAGCGCTGTTCCCGGAACTGGGTCTCTCCGCCTATACCAATGAGGATTTGTTCCATCAGGACGCGCTGCTGGAGGCGAGCCAGGCCGCAGTCGCGCGCCTGGTCAAAGCGAGCAACGGCCTGGCGCCGGTGCTGGTGGTCGGCGCGCCGCTGCGGTTCGAGGCAAAGCTGTTCAATTGCGCGGTGGTGATCTACCGCGGTCGCGTGCTGGGGCTGGCGCCCAAGACGTATCTGCCCAACTACCGCGAGTACTATGAGAAGCGGCAGTTTGCCTCCAGCCGCGACGCGGTGGGCCGGGAGGTGCAGTTCCTCGGTGAGCGGGTGCCGTTCGGCAACGACCTGATCTTCGAGGCGGCCAACCTGGAGGGCTTCAAGCTGCACGCCGAAATCTGCGAGGACGTGTGGACGCCCATTCCGCCGAGCACCTACGCGGCGCTGGCGGGGGCGACGGTGCTGGTGAACCTCTCGGCGAGCAACATCACCATCGGCAAGGCGGATTACCGCCGCAACCTGTGCGCCTCACAGTCGGGCAAGTGCATTGCCGCCTACCTTTATTCCTGCGCCGGGCCGGGCGAATCGACGACGGACCTCGCCTGGGACGGGCATGCGCTGATTTACGAGAACGCCGAGCTGCTGGCCGAGTCGGAGCGGTTTGCCGAACGCGAGCAGATGATCACGGCGGACATAGACCTGGAGCGGCTGGTGCAGGACCGGATGCGCATGACCAGCTTCAGCGATTCGGTGGGTGACTGCCGTGAGCGGTTGCAGGCGATGCGGCACATTCAGTTCGATTTTGCGCTACCGGAGGGGAAGGTGGCGTTGCAGCGACACATAGCGCGGTTCCCTTACGTGCCGAGCGATCCGCGGGAGCGCGACCAGCGCTGCTTCGAGGCCTACAACATTCAGGTGCATAGCCTGCTCAAGCGGCTGGCCAGCACCGGGACCAAGCGGTTGGTCATTGGCATCTCGGGCGGCCTGGACTCAACGCAGGCGCTCATCGTCGCGGCCAAGACGACCGACCTGATGGGCTTGCCGCGGAAGAACATCCTGGCCTACACGATGCCGGGTTATGCCACGAGCAAGCTCACGCTCACCAATGCGCACAAGCTGATGAAGGCGTTGGGCGTCACGGCGGAGGAGATCGACATCCGGCCCGCGTGCAAACAGATGTTCCACGACATCGGCCATCCGTTTGCGGCAGGCAAAGCCGTGTACGATGTGACCTTCGAGAACGTCCAGGCGGGCGAACGAACCTCGCACCTATTCCGCCTGGCTAATCAACACAATGCGCTCGTGCTCGGTACCGGCGACTTGAGCGAACTGGCGCTCGGCTGGATGACTTACGGCGTCGGCGACCACATGTCGCACTACAACGTGAATTGCTCCGTGAGCAAGACGCTGATTCAGTATCTGATCCGCTGGGTGGTGTCGTCGGGGCAGTTCGATTCGGCAACCAATGCGACCCTCCAGGCGATTTTGGCAACGGAGATCTCGCCGGAGCTGGTGCCCCACACGAAGGGGGATTCCTCCAAGCCGGCGCAGAAGACCGCGGACGTCGTGGGGCCGTATGAGCTGCAGGATTTTAACCTCTACTTCGTCACCCGGCATGGTTTCCGGCCGAGCAAGGTCGCCTACCTGGCCTGGCACGCGTGGGGTAACAAAGCTCGCGGCGACTGGCCGGACTTATTGCCGGTGGAAAAGCGCAATGCGTATGACCTGCGCACCATCAAGAAGTGGCTGGGTGTGTTCCTCTACCGCTTCTTCCAGATCAGCCAGTTCAAGCGCTCTGCCATTCCGAACGGCCCGAAGGTTGGCTCCGGCGGTTCGCTCTCGCCCCGCGGCGACTGGCGCGCTCCCAGCGACTCGGAGGCCGAGGTCTGGCTCAAGGAGTTGCGGGAAAACGTGCCGGAGTAAACGCCGCCGGTTTCGAGCACGGCACCGCATCTGCGGCTGCCTACGCCTGAGTTGCGGGAGCTGGTCGCGGTTCCGCCCGGAGAGCTCGGGACCGCCACAGGTAGTAGATGGCAGGATAGACGAGCAGCTCCATCATGGTGGAGGTGACGACGCCACCAACCATTGGAGTGGCGATACGCTTCATCACATCGGCGCCGGCGCCTTGGCTCCAGAGAATCGGCGCCAGGCCGGCAATGATGACGCAGGCAGTCATGGCTTTGGGGCGGACACGCTTGACCGCGCCGTGATAGATGGCGTCCCGGAGGTGAGCGACATTGCTCATGAGGCCGCGTTTCTTCCAGTCCTCGTAGGCAAGGTCCAAGTACAAGAGCATGACGACGCCGGTTTCAGCGTCGAGACCCGCCAGGGCGATGATGCCGACCCACACCGCCACACTCAGGTTGTAGTGGAGCAGGGCGAGAATGCCGATGGCGCCGACGAGCGAGAAGGGCACGGCGAGCATGACAATCGCGGTTTTGATGGCCGAGCGGGTGTTGAGGTAAATAATCAGGATGATGATGAGCAGCGTCAGCGGTACGACGATCATGAGCCGCTGCTTGGCCTTGAGCATGTATTCGTACTCGCCGCTCCAGAAGATGTTGTAACCGGTGGGAAGCTTGATCTCGCCCTTGGTCACAGCCTCATTGACGGCGCGCATGGCCATCTGCACGTAGGTGCCCACGTCGATGCCCTTCACGTCTACGTAGATCCAGGCATTGGGTACGGCCGCCTCGCTCTTGATGCCCATGGGGGCGCGAACGGTCTCGATTTTCGCCAGTTGCCCGAGCGGGACCTGCGCCCCGGTGGGCGTGGGGACAACAATCTCGCGCAACGCGCGGAGGTTCTCGCGGAAGTCGCGGCTGTAGCGCAGGTTCACCCCGTAGCGCTCCAGGCCCTCGACGGTAGTCGTAAGCGGCATGCCGCCCAGGGCGACTTCAAGCACGTCCTGGACGTCGGCGACGTTGAGGCCGTAACGGGAGATGGCATCGCGGTCGATGTTGAACTCAATGTAGTTGCCGCCCATGGTGCGTTCCGCAAATGCGCTCAGTGTGCCCGGCACGGTCTTCACGACCGCCTCCACCTCCGCCGCCACGCGTTCCAGCTCCGCCAGGTCGGGACCGGCGATCTTAATCCCCACAGGCGTCTTGATGCCGGTCGCCAGCATGTCAATCCGCGTTTTGATCGGCATCGTCCAGGCGTTGTTGAGGCCGGGGAACTGGATGGCCGCGTTCATCGCGTCGCTTAGCTCGTCCGGCGTGCGGTGGCGATGGGCGATGACCTTGCCATCCGCGTCTTTGATGTCCACCGCCGGCCACTCCCCTTCGGGCTTGAGCCGGATAGTGGTTTCGATCATGTCCATCGGCGCGGGGTCGGTGGCGGTCTCGGCCCGGCCGATCTTGCCGAACACGCTTTGGACCTCGGGGAAGGAGCGGATGATCTTGTCGGTTTGCTGGAGAATCGCCCGCGCCTCGGTGACACCCAGGCCCGGGAAGGTGGTGGGCATGTAGAGCAGGTCCCCTTCGTAGAGCGGCGGCATGAATTCCGAGCCGAGGTTCTGATAGGGAAATATCTTGCCGACCTTGAAGGCCCACTCCTTGACCGGACCGTCCGGCAGCAGCCGGGCCGCCAGATTGTTCCAGGGGAAAAACACCCACACAATCAGCGCGGCGGCCAGCGTGACCACCGCCCAGCGCCACTTGATGACGAAATCAATGACCGGATGGTAGAGCCAGATGAGGAAGCGGTTGATCGGGTTCTTCTCCTCGGCTGGGATTTTGCCGCGGATGAAGAAACCCATGAGAATTGGGGCAAGGGTGATTGAGAGAATCGCCGCCGCCGCCATGGAGTAGGTCTTGGTAAAGGCCAGCGGCTTGAACATGCGGCCCGATTGTTCGGTCAGCATGAAAATCGGGAAGAACGAGACCGTGATCACGAGCAGCGAGTAAAACAGCGTCGGCCCCACCTCGACGGAGGCGTCCCGAATGATGTCCCAATGGGGCTTCTTGCCCTGGTCGTGCTCCATGTGCTTGTGGGCGTTCTCGATCATGATGATGACGGCGTCCACCATGGCGCCAATGGCGATGGCGATCCCGCCCAGGGACATGATGTTTGAGCTGATGCCCTGGGCAAACATGACCAGGAACGAGATGAGCACGGCGATCGGCAAAATGACGATGGCCACGAACGCGCTCCGCAGGTGCATAAGAAACGCCAGGCACACCAGCGCCACCACGATGCTTTCCTCGAGCAGCTTCTCCTCCAGTGTCTTGACGGCGCGCTCGATCAGCGCGCTGCGGTCATACGCGATGGAATACGTTACGTCGGGCGGTAATCCTTTCATCGCGACGTCCAGCTTCTTCTTCACGTCCAGGATCACCTGGCGCGCGTTGGCGCCGTAGCGCACCACCACGACGCCGCCGACTGTCTCGCCGCGCCCGTTGAGCTCGGCGATGCCGCGGCGCATGTCCGGGCCGAACTGCACGTCGGCCACCTCGCCCAACAGAATCGGCACGCCCCTGTCCCCCAGGCCCACGGTGACCTTGCGCAGATCGTCCAGCTTGTTGACATAGCCGCGCACGCGCAGAATGAACTCCTTCTCCGAGAGCTCGATGGACCGGCCGCCCACCTCGCCGTTGCTGCGCTTGACCGCCATCGCGACTTCGGAGATGGAGAGCTTGTAGGCGCGGAGCTTCGTCGGGTCCACCGTCACCTGGTATTGCCGCACGAAGCCGCCAACCGAGGCCACCTCGGCGACGCCTTCCACCGAGGCCAGTTGGTAACGCAGATACCAGTCCTGCATGGAGCGGATTTCGGCCAGGTCGCGGTTGGTGGAATTGATCGAATACATGAAGGCCCAGCCGACGCCGGTCGCGTCCGGGCCGAGGCTCGGCGACACGCCCTGGGGCAAACGCCCGGTGAGTCCGTTGAGGTACTCCAGGACGCGGCTGCGCGCCCAGTAGATGTCGGTGCCGTCCTCAAAGATGACGTAGACGAATGAGAACCCGTAGAAGGAATAGCCCCGCACGACCTTCGCCTTCGGGACAGAGAGCATCTTCGTGGTGATGGGATAGGTCACCTGGTCCTGCACAATCTGCGGCGCCTGGCCCGGCCACTCGGTGTAGATGATCACCTGCACGTCGGACAGGTCGGGGATGGCGTCGAGCGGAATGTTCTTCACCGCGTAGACGCCACCCAGCACCAGGGCCAGCGTCCCCAGCAGGACGATGAACCGGTTCTTGAGCGAGAAATCTATGATGCGTTGGAGCATAGCTGGCCTTTGCACTCAGTGTTGGTGCTCTTGGGCGGGCGGGCTGGCCGCCGGATGCTGCTTGCGCCAATTCGCCTCCGCGGTCTTGCCGTGCGCCACCATGTCTGTGGGTACCAGGTCCATCTCGCACTTCGGGCATTTGCCTGGCTTGTCGGAGATGACGTCCGCGTCGGATGCCATGGGGCAGGTGTAGAGCGTTGGGGGCGTGGAGCGTGAAGCGTTTGTAGCGTTGAGCGTGGAAGCGGCTCCCGGGTTCTGGCGCTCCGACGCTCCACGCTCCCCACGCTCTGACGATGGGCTCATCACGGGGATCAGGGTCATGCCGCACTTGGGGCACTTGCCCGGTTTGGACTCATGCACGTCGCTGTGCTCCGGCATCGGGCAGGTGTAGTAGAGCAGCTTGCCGCCGGGGTGGATCTTGGAAAGAGCAGCACTGCTGACCGGCACGAGCGTCATGCCGCACAGGGGGCACTTGCCCGGGTGATCATACTCGATGGAAACGTGTTCGGGCATGGGGCAGATGTATTTGACAATCGTGGAGCGTGGAGCGTTGGTAGCGTTCAGCGTGGAGGCCGCTCCTTCCGTCGGGCGCTCCCCACGCTCTGAAGCTCTGACGCTCTCACCAGGCTTGCTCATCTTCTGGATCGCCTGGCGGAGCTGGCTCTCCGAATCGAGGAGGAACTGGCCCGAGGTGACGATGCGTTCCCCCTCATTCAACCCGCTGAGAACCTGGTAGGTGTCATTCTCCGCCTGCGGTCCGAGCACAACGGTGCGCGGCTCGAACCGGCCCCCTTCCAACGCGAGAAACACGGTGTTCTTCTCCCCGCTGCGCAGAATCGCCATGTCAGGCACCAGCAGGACCGAAGGGGCCAGTTCTGAGAGGACCTGGACGGTCGCAAACATGCCGGGCTTCAGGTAGTACCCGGGGTTATGAAACTCCATGCGCACCCGCGCCGTCCGCGTCTTTTCATCCACGTTGGGATAGATGTAGGTCACGCGGCCGCGAAACTCGCGATCAGGCAGGTAAGAAAGTGTCATCGTCGCCTCCTGTCCCAGTTTCAGGTAGTCGAGGTCCTGCTCGTAGATCTGCGCCTGCGCCCACACCAGCCCGAGGTCCGCCAGCCGGTAGAGCTTCATGCCGACCTCCACCATTTGGCCTTCCACCACCAACTTCTCCACCACGAATCCGTCTTGCGGCGCGACGACACGCAGCGTCTTGCGCGGCTCCCGCGTGCGCTCGAGGTCGGCAATCTGCTCGTCGGAAATGTCGAAGAACTTCAACTTTGTCCGCGCGCTCGCCTTGAGCGCCGCGCCCCCGGGCGAATTGGTCCCCTCCAGCGCGATGACATATTCCCGCTGCGCGCTGTAAAGCTCCGGCGAGTAAATCTCGAACAGCGGCTCACCGCGATGCACCTGCTGCCCCGTCGAATCCACGTAGAGCTTCTCGGCCCAGCCTTTGAACTTCGTGGTGACATCGGCGAGCCCCGCCTCGTTGTAATCAATCACGCCCACGGTCCGCACCAGGCGCCGCAACGGCCCCCGCGTGACCGTGGCGGTGTGGATGTTCATATCCTGCATCGTCATCGGCTCCACGGTGATGAGTTGGGAGTCACTCGCGCCGCCCTCGGTTTCGTACACCGGCACCATGTCCATGCCCATGCTGTCCTTGGCCGGCGCGGGGCTGGTCTCGCCCGGGTTCATCGTGGACTTGTAGAACTTCACCTTCCGCCCGGGCGGGGCCGTTGCCCCGGGCGCGCTGCCCTGCTTTCGCACCGGCGTCAGCTTCATTCCGCAGATGGGGCAGTTGCCGGGCTTGTCTTGAATCACCTGCGGATGCATTCCGCAGGTGTAAAGCTGCGCTTCCTTGGTCTTGCCTGCGGTCCCGTGATCGCCGCCGCACCCGGTTAACAGCACGCCCAAGCCGCCGCCGATCAGCAGCAGCGCCACAAGAAATGCAGCCATACGGCCGCTATGGATTCGAATCTTCATAGGTAACATCTTCAACCAACTCATTGGCTCATCTTCTTCGGAGGCGGTGCCGAGTTCCCTGGCAGCATGCCGCTACCGCTCGAACCCATGCCGCCTGAGGACGCCCCGCCGCCCATTTTCTTCCCGGCCCCAATGCCCGGCGACGATATCTCCATGCCCGTGGCTCCGCCGCCGGCCGGGGGCATGCCTTGCATGATTAGAGAGAGTTCCGCGAGCGACAGCTCCCGCTGCGTTCGCGCCTCCACCTCGTCAAGGTTGAAGCGCAACAACGTCTGCTCCGCTTCGGTCAGATTCAGGAAGTCCACCTGCCCGGCCAGGTAGGCCGACCGCGCCACCTCCAGCGATTGCCGCTGCTTCGGCAGCAACGCGTTCTGCAGCAGGGTCAGGTTCCGCGTGGTCTCGCGGTAGATAAAGGCTCGTTCGGCCACGTCCACCGCCAGCCCGATCTGCTCCGCCGTGAGGCGCGCTTCGCCCGCGCGCTTGTTCGCCTGCGCCTCGGCCACCTGTGCCGCCAGCTTGTCCCGCCACAGCGGGAGGCTCACGGTGCCCCACGGACGGTACAGAACCGGGCTCATCTTCGCGTCGGCCATGACCCCGACGCTCGTGTCCGGCATGCGCGCCTTGTAGGCCAGTCGAATGGCGGCCTCGGCCGCGTGGACGTCCGCTGATATTGCCTTGAGGCGGGTGTTCTCCGCCAATGCCTGCTCCAGCCACTTGTCGGCCGCCAGGTCCAATGGCGTGGACTCAAAGCGCGCCGGCAGTGGCGGCGTTGGGTCGTTCGGCTCGATCCCCAGCGCGGCCTGCCACTGGGCCAGCAGCGGCGCGCGGGAATCCTCCAGGTTGACGATATCGTTGTTAAGCCGTTCCTGCTCGATTTGTGCGCGCAGCACGTCCTGCAGCGTGGCCTTGCCCACCTCGTTCTGAGCGCGCGCCAGTCGCTCCAGCTCTTGCAGCAAGCCCAGGTTTTCGCGGTTGACGCGAATCTTTTCCTCCAGGAAATACAGCCGGTAGTAAGCCCGCTTCACATCGAAAGCACTCTGGAGCGAAGCCGACTTGAACGTGAAGTAGCCGCCCTGGCTTGCCGCCGCAGCCACGGCTCCGGCTGCCCGCAGCTTGCCCATTCCCGGAAAGCTCATCATCAGCCCCGGCATGAGCGAAGTGACCACGTCCTGGATGTCCATCTGAAACGTGAGTTGCGGGTCCGGCAACGATCGCTGCACCGTGATCCGTTCCACCGAGGCGACCCAATCAAAGTACGCCGCCTCCACCTTCGGCTGGTTCAACAGGGCATAGGCGAGGAAGTTGCTGAGACTCGACTGGGCCGTCAGCGTCGGCAGTTGCGGTTTCCTGCCGTCCGGCCGGTAAGCGCCAGCGACCGCCTGGACCTGGCGCCGGGCTTCCTTCTCGCCCGTGGTGGGCGTGCCGCGGCACCCGGCCAGCAGCACGAGCAAAATCAAAGTTGTATAAGTCTTCATCGCTAAGGGAAATCATCGAGTGCAGGTACAGCAGAGCGCACCCGTAATGCGTCCGCACGGTACACACCACGGGCGTGGAAGCTGGAAAATCAGATCAGGAACGTGCAGTTCCGCTGATAGAGCGGGAGAGCCGCAGCCCGGATCAGCGCTGCGGCTGGAGGAGAAAATGCGGAGCCCGGCAACGCAGGCAGCACGAACGCCAAAGCGGCGGGCGCAAGCAGAAGCAACTGGCCTGGCTGGGAAGCCCTGGGAGCAGGAGCACTCGGCGTCGGCTGTGGCTGAGGCGACCTCTTATTCATGCAGCAATTTCCCTCGCCGCAATGACAGCCGCAGCAGCCCGACCGCTCTGCGGACGCCGGTGTGCCTTGCGCGCACACCACCGGAGCGGTTTGCGCCCAAACCAGCGTCACGCTGAACAAAATGGCCAACAGCCGTTTCACACCTTTGCCGAAGCAGTTCCCGAACCGGGCAGCGCCTAGCTCTTGGCCTTCTTGGCCTTGGCCTCAGCCTCTTCGATCTTCTTGATATACTTGTCCGGCTCCTTATTGAAATCCTTGAGGCAGCCCTTGCAGCAGAACTTGATCTCGCGGTCCTTGTACTTATAGACGAACGGATCGCCCATTTCGCCCAGCTTGTCGCCGGAGATAATGCAGATCTTGAGCGTATAGGGCTTAAGCTTCTCGGCCTTCTGGTCAGCGGCCAGGCCGGACAGGGGAACGAGGATGGAAGCGACGAGAATCGCCGCGATCAAATGTCTTAGTGCTCTCATATTCTGTTTCAATTGCTGCCTACTATACCCCAACCGCAGCCGAATTGCTCAAGAAATTTACTGCAACCAGTTCAAGATGCTGTTTCCGCCGGCGATTTGGCTGCGGCCAATGGCTTGAGTGATGTATTCCTTCGCCCGCTCCACCGCCTGCGGCAACGAGCAGCCCTGCGCCAGATACCCGGCAATCGCCGCCGAGTAGGTACACCCCGTGCCGTGCGTGCTCACGCCCCGGACGAACGGAGCACTGAGCAGCAACTCCTGCCGGCCGTCGTAGAAAATATCCACAGCCTCTCTCAGCCCCCGCAGGTGCCCGCCCTTAACCAGCGCGGCGCAGCCGAAGCGCCGATGCAGCTCCCGGGCCGCCGTGCGCAGGTCCTCTACAGTACATAGCTTCTCCCCGACCAGAATTTCGGCTTCGTCCAGGTTCGGCGTTACGACCGCGGCCAAGGGTAGCAACTCCGCGCACAGAGCCCTGACCGCTGCTGGCTTCAGCAACCGCGCCCCGCTCGTCGAGACCATTACCGGGTCCACCACCAGCGGCACACCCCGATGTCGGCGCAGGGACTCCACCACCACGCGGATGATCGGGGCCGAGTAAAGCATCCCCGTCTTCACGGCCGCCGGGCGCAGTTCATCAAACACCGCCTTGATCTGACGCCGCACGATTTCCGCGCTGCACGCCTGGATGCCATACACGCCCTTCGGATTCTGCGCCGTAATGCACGTAATCGCGCTCGTGCCATGCACGCCCAGCGCCGCGAACGTCTTCAGGTCAGCCTGGATACCCGCGCCGCCGCCGCTGTCTGAGCCGGCTATAGTCAGCGCGACCGGTAACTGTGCTCGTTTGGACATGAGCTGAGTCTAGCGGGCAACGGTGAAACGTGAAACGTGAAACGTGAAGCCTCCGGGTCAGGATTGCATGGCAAGGTGCCTCGTGGTATTGACGAGCTCGGCATGGGCGGCATGTTCGTGCAAATGGTTATCGCCGTGCCCAGCGCCGGGACAATGGCTGGCCCAGCCGAAGAGTGAAAGGCAGCAAACTTATGACAACACGCGGTCGTTGGCAGAGCGGGAGGAGTGGCGAGTCGGACGGCAGGAAGGCGCCGCCGACCGCCGCGCAACGCCGCGCGCGCGAGGATCTCAGCCGGTTCTCGCACATGTGGAGCGAGCTAACCGAAGACCAGCGGATTGCCTGGCGCCAGCGGGCCGAGCAAGGCGGCCGTTCGCGTCGGTTGGGTCAATACTACCGCGTGAAAGGGCCGCAGCTCTTCAACAAACTCAACTCGGTCCTGGCACTTTGCGACCAGGACCCGCTGACCGACCCGCCGCCGCTGCCCAGCTACAGCCCGAACCCGGTCGGCGGGTTTACGATCACCAGGGTTGGGTACCAACTGAGCCTCAAGCTCACCCTCAGTGGCCCTTTCGCCGGGGACATCATGGTGTTCGCCTCGCCACCGTTTAATGCGGGCCGAGGGTATTGCAGCGACTACCGCTTCATCGGGCTGCTCTCGACTTCCGGTAAACACGCGGGCGAGATCACCCGTCTATACACAAGGAAATACGGCGTGCCTCCGCCCAACTCCCGCATCTTCATCCGCGCGTGGCAGCAAGTGGACGGCTGGGAATTCCGCGGGCAGATGCAGCTAACCAATGCCCTTGTGCCGCCCTGGCCCGTGGTGGCGAAAGCCCCGCCAGGCCGCCGAGCTGGCGGAAAAAAGGGATAAGGACCCGCGAAGGATAAGAGCTACACAAGAGCTAGAAGAGAGCCAGAAGAGAGCTAAAAGAGAGGGCAACGCGCTACCACCGCGCTACCACCGCGCTACCACCGCGCTATCACCGGGCTTTCAGGTGGCCTGGCGGTGGCTTGCATTACCGGGGTGGGGGCGAGGAGGGCAAAGCGTTTCCCAAAATCCGAAGGCCAAGAGGACGGAAATCAACCACGATGCGATGAAAGTGATTTGGGATTACTGGCCCATGCCCAACGCGATATTGCCGAAGGGATTTGCCTGGACGCGGTAGGTGTGGCTGCTGCGCCTGAGCGCGCGGCGGGTGAGCAGAAATGCCAGCAGGACACATATCGCCACCATGGAACCGCACAGACTGAATGGGAGTTCCAGATAATGCAAAAAGGTCTGCAACCGGAGTTGCACCTGCTGCAGCCCGAACATAGTGACGAGCAGCAGGGCGTAAGCCTGCATGCTATCGCCCCGCCAGACGGCGAAGAAAACACACAGCGAGGCCGGGGCAAGGATGAACGTGTAGCTGTTCAAAACCGTGAGGGCGGCTGAAGCTCCAAAGGCCAGCCCAGCCCCTATAGCCACCAACGCGCCCAATGCGATGAGCGGCAGAATCACGATTGAGAGCAGCACGGCGGCGAGGCGGGTTGCCGAAGTAGGCAACGTCCGCAAAAAGCGCAGTTGCCTCAGAACGGGCAGGAACTGCAAAACAATTATCAACCCACAGGACATAAAACTCCCCATTCCCGCAAACATTGTAATGGCCATATGCGGTGGCATCGCCTGGCCCTGCCACTGCTGGACCAGCGCCATCAGCGCGATCATGGCCGTGACCAACAAGAATATGCGCACAAAAGACGTGCCGATCAGGAACCGCATTCCACCGTAGCCCTTCGGCGGGCGGTGAGGCGTGCTCGGAGCTGTGGATGGCAGGGAAGTTAGGCGAATGCCCGCGCGGTCCGCGTTAAACGGCCCGGCTCCGCCCAAGTTGAATTGCTCGGCCCAAAACCAGCTAACGACGGTCAATAATCCGCCAATCCCCAACAAGAGGGCACATTTCAAAGGGTGTTTCGATGCATCCTGAAAAAACATCATGCCAGGGATGAACATGATGGTCGACAGCAAGCTAAAGAGAGCGGTGGACGCGGAATGCCGCGAGTTCCTGGAGGAGCGGCGCATGGCACCGAAGATAGCGATGAATCCTGTTCCAAGCCACATCAGGTTATAGATGCTCGCCCACGCCAGCCGACCCGCAGGAAAGACCTTGGTGGGATGAACATAGGAAAACGTACCCGCGCCCGCAAACAGCAGCACCGCCAACGCGATTGCCGGGAAGGGAACGGTGGCAATCCACCAACCACGGCCGATTTGTCTGGCCGTCAGCGGCAAAGGCGCGATGGCGCGAACGACGCCACGCCGCAAATCATACGAAAGCAGGATCGCGCCCGGCCACATAGCCAGCATCATGCCCCAAAACTCGAAGTTATCTTCCGGGCGGTCGGCGATGAACCGGCCAAACCTGAACTCGAACACTCCGACCAGCGCCAGCACCCACCACCAGCGGCGAAAGTAATCGAGCATCACCCGCTTCATTCGGCCACCTCTTCCTTGACCAACGCGACGAACAGCTCTTCCAGCGTCAGGCGGGTGAGCGAGATCTGGTGCGCGCCGTGCGCTCCCAGCCATTCTTGAGCGGCGCTCTTTTGGTCGAGCAGCGCGTGCCAGCGGTCATCGTTTCGCTTCAAGATGATGAGCCCCTCGGGTGCAGGGGCTTGGAAGGTTGCGCCGTTGGTGGTGAAGAACTCCACCAGTCGGTAGCGGTCCACCACTTCGTCGGTGCGGCCTTCCAGGAGAAGCTTCCCGTTCTTGATCATCCCCACATGGTCGGCGAAGCGTTCGATGTCGCTTAAGCCGTGCGACGAAATCAGCACGGTGCGTTCGCCGTCCTCGACAACCTTGAGCAGTTCGCCGAAGGCTTGCTGCCGGGAGACAGCATCAAGGCCGGTGGTCGGCTCGTCGAGAATCAAAACTTCGGGCCGGCGCGCGAGCGCGAGCAGCAGGCTCAGCTTGGTTCGAGCGCCGAACGAAAGCGTGGCGACTCGGTCAGCGTCGCCTAAGTGAAACGCTTTCATGAGGG
>SESF01015433.1_pt1 | contig 17545 bp, 13 predicted proteins | sample 3171521 | NCBI WGS metagenome assembly SESF01 (sample SAMN10866945, study PRJNA518727) | freshwater metagenome | biome: subpolar coniferous forest; feature: holomictic lake; material: water; isolation source: holomictic Lake 227, 6 m and 8 m depth | place: Canada: near Kenora, Ontario | collected...
CGGCCGCGACGTGATGGCCGACTGTGCGAGCGCCGACGCCCTGAAGCAGCTACGCGACCTGCGCATCCGCCTCGTGGAAGACGAGCCTAAGCCGAAGGCCTAAGGCCCCCGGACTCCCCACGAAAGGCACGCGCAAGCGTGCCTTTTTCGTTTACCGGGATTTAGCCTTCCCCCTCGCGGAGGGGATGCCTATCCCTATCGCATGTCTGACGCTTCGCCTTCTCCTGCTCCCCACGTCGTGGGCGAGAGCTACGAGTTCAACGAGGTCCGGACCTTCCTCGGCGGCGACCCGAAGCCCCCGAACTTCGTCATCCATAAGAGCGGCGAAGTCATCGGCGTCTGCCTCGGCCTCGGCTGGAATCCGCGCGCCGACAGCGACCCATGCGAAGTCTGGGTCGGCCGCAAGGACGACCAGGCCAAATGGGGCATCAAACTCGCCGAGACCCGCGGCCCTCTGCCGGTCTACGTCCGCCGCACCGAAGGCGGTAAGTGGTTCTACAACGGCCTCTACCATGTGACGAGCCATACCACCGACCCGGCGCTCATCCGCCCACGCCTGCTGCCGCCGAAGATCGTCGCGATCGCCCAGTTGATTTTCCTCAAACGCAACGTTGCCTGAACGCCGTGACCGAAGAACGCCCCCATCCCCGTGACCCGCTGCACGGCCTGACCCTGCAGAAACTCCTCGAAGCGATGGTGAAAAAACACGGCTGGAACGAGATGGCCCACCGCATCCCGATCCGCTGCTTCATGTTCGACCCGTCGATCAAATCGGCGCTCACCTTCCTGCGCAAGAACCCCTGGGCCCGCGAGAAACTCGAGAACTGGTACGTCGGCGAGATCCGCAAGTCGCAGGGCTTGGGACTCTGAGGTTCGCCGCAGGGCGAACCAAGGCAGGGGCACGCTTCGCCGCGCCCCCTACCCTCGGCCGCCCTGCGTCGGCGTGACATCCGCTATACTCGATACTCCAAACTCGATACTCTATTTAACTATCTTCCACTTCGCTTGGCGGAGCACAGCTTTCCCGAGGTCTTTCATATTCTCATACCAGACGGTGAGCAGCGTGCCGTCGGCGAGCTCCACGGTCGATGGATAGCCGAGGTCGCCCGCCGCACCGTCGCCGGAGATAATCATGGGCTCGCTCCAGGTGCGTCCCTGATCCGTGCTCACGCGGGCCTGATTCCCGAAGGGCTTGCGACGATGGCCGTAAGTCATGAGCAGTCGGCCATCACGCAGTTTCAACAGCTGGGAAGGAATCCCAAAAGTGAGCGGACGCGGAATCGTCCAGGTCTTACCACCGTCGGCGGATTCCGTCTGCAGCGTCCAGTTCGTGTCGACCTTCCCTTCGTGGCGAATCTGCGCGACGATGCGCCCGTCGGCGGTTTCGACGGCATGAAGTTCATGATAATTGCGAGCGGTATCATCGCCGGGTCGACCCGGAATCTCGCTCAGCCAAGTCCAGGTGAGACCGTCATCCGTGGATTCGGCGGCGCCGATACGGTGCTCTTTCGTCCACAGTTGCTTGCCAACATAAAGGATCCGGCCGTCTTTCAATTGCAGCGGACCATGCGGACTGTTGACGATGGTGGGGATGCGCACGGAAAAATTCAGGCCGCCATCGGTTGAGCGAATCACCCACTCACCGAGTTCCGCTTGGCGCTCCGCGGGCGTCAGGCGATTCTGCGCCGCCTGCCAGCGGGCGATGCGTTCCGGCGCCATGGACTTCATCGAGGACCCCTTACCGTCGGGCAGATAAATCAAGGATTTGGCCAGATGCGCCTCATACGCCAGCGAGGTGAAGGTCGTGATGAGCAACGTGCCCTTGGCAGTCACCATGGCGCCCGAGTCGCGATCGTCGATCGGGCTGTCGAGCAAGACGCGCGGATAGGTCCAGGTGACGCCGTCATCGCGGGAAGTCATCGCCCGGACCTGTCCCATCGGGCAGATATGGCCATCGCGGCCGCCGGACCAGCTGACCCAAAGTTCGCCGTTCGCCCGACGGGCCACCGTGGGCCAACCGCCGTAAGGCTCTTCGGGCGGCGTGATGGTCTTCATTTCGAGCATCTGGGCCGTCTGGGCGCACAAAGCGACCGCAGCAAACAGAGGCCAAATACGGCGTAGGCACGCACCCGGGGCAGGATTCATAATAATCTTCTAGGTCCGGGCCGCAGAGACCGCAACGACCGCTTTCAAGCGATACCACGGGTTGAATCTGGCAGGCGAGAGGCGAGGATGACGTCATCCCATGAACACCCGTCGTGATTTCCTCCTCCAAAGCACGTTGCTCGGCGCCACCGTGGCGACTGCGATGCTGTTCGGTCAAACCGGCTTCACGACCCCGGCCCGCAAGGTCCGCGTGGCGATCGTCGGGGGCCGCTTCGGCCTCGGCTTCCAATTCCACGAACATCCGGACTGCATTGTCGAAGCCGTCGCCGAACTCCGTCCCGAGCGCCTCGCGGCCCTGCAGAAGGTCTACAAGTGCGCCAAGGGCTACCCTTCGCTCGAAGCGATGCTCAAAGACCCCAAGGTCGAAGCGGTCTTCCTCGCCACGCCGGCACCGGACCACGTCCGCCATACCCTGCTCTGCCTGGCCGCCGGCAAGCACGTGCTCAGTGCCGTGCCCGCCGCGATGACGCTCGAGGAGTGCGGCCAGCTCGCCGGCGCGGTGAAGCAGTCCGGCCTCACCTACATGATGGGCGAGACCAGCTGCTGGCAACAGCTCACGATCTCGGCCCGCAAGTTCCACGCCGAGGGACGCTTCGGCCACCTGTATTACACCGAATCGGAATATCATCATCCGGGACTCGAATCGCTCTACTTTGAGAACGGTAAACGCACGTGGCGCCACGGCCTCCCGCCGATGCATTACCCCACGCACTGCACCTCGCACCTGCTCAGCATCACCGGCGAACGGCTCACGGAAGTCAGCTGTCACGGCTGGGGCGACGATCATCCGATCGTGAAGGATAACGCCTACCACAACCCTTTCTGGAACGAGACGGCCCTCTTCCGCACCGACCGCGGCAACAGCATGCGCGTGGCCATCTGGTGGCGCGGCGCCCAGAAAGGCGGCGAGCGCGCCCGCTATTTCGGCGATAAGATGAGTTTTTATTTCACGGACTCCACCGGGACCGGCGGCCCGGCCATCGTGCGGTCGCAGGCGATTCCCACGCAGGAGAAAGACAGCGGCGGCTTCGAGCGCAGCGCTCAGGTACTCGAGAAATACGACGAGGTCAAATGGTGGAAGACCGACCTGCTCCCGGAACCGCTGCGCCACGACAGCGGTCACGAAGGCTCGCACGGCTTCATCACGCATGAGTTCATCGATTCACTCGCGAAAGGCCGCAAGCCGTTCGTGGACATCAACGCCGCGCTGGCGTTTACGGTCCCCGGCATGATCGCCCACCAGTCGGCCCTCCGCGGCGGTGAATCGATGAAAATCCCGTCGATCACGGCCTGAAGATCGACTTTCTTGGCTGGAACCAGGGCCGCCACTCTTTTAAAAAATCCCCATGCGTCCGTTGCCCCGACGAGCCTTTCTCTCCTTGGCCCTGCTGCTGTGCGTCGCCGCCGGCGCCGCGGATGAACCCGCGAATGAAAAAGCCGCGGTCCGCAAGAAAGGCTACGGCCTCCCCGAGCGCCACGGGCAGGACGCCCATCAGCTCGACCTGCTCAAGGTCGGCTGGTTTTACAACTGGGGTTCACAGACCAAAATCTCCGGCCGGATCGCGTTTGTGCCGATGATGTTCTCCCTCAAGACCGTCGCCCCCAAGAACAGCAGCAACGATTTCATCCTGGGCTACAACGAGCCCGACAACTCGAAGCAATCCGACATCTCCGTCAAAGACGCCCTCAAAAACTGGAATGAGGTGACAGCGAAAGGAAAGAATATCGTCAGCCCGGCGATGGCGGGCAACCCGCTCACGAAAGACTGGCTCAAGGATTTCCTGAAAGAAAAACCCAAGGTCGACTGCATCGCGGTGCACTGGTACAAGGGCGTGGAGGCCGCGAAGTTCATCAAGGACCTCGAAGAGCTCCACACCCACTTCAAGAAGCCGCTCTGGGTCACGGAATTCGCCCCGCAGACCGCGGCCAGTTCCGAGGAGAAGCCCGACAAGTTCACCCAAGCCCAGGTGAATGCGTTCATCGCGGCCACCACGGACTTCATGGAGAAGACTTCCTGGGTGCAGCGCTACGCCTGGCATGACTCACACGTCGGCACCTCCGCCCTGTTCACCGCCAAAGGTGAACTGACGGAAACAGGTAAAGCCTACGCGGGCGCGGGCAAGTAAAGGCCTACCAGTAGACGGCGTAGAGTGCGGCGAGGGCGCCAACGAAGAGCACGAAGCCGATCATGAACGCCGGGCCTGGTCGGAAATCGCCCGGCGAAAGCTCCATCGCCTTGGCCTCATCCTCGGGGCGATGCGTCACGAGGCTCACGATAATCATGAGGGCAGCCAGAATCAGGAAGACGTAGCCCATACGATCGAGGAACGGCATGAGCGGCGTCCAGAATTTGAAAGCCGCGGAAAGCGGAATCGTGAGTAGCGCGACCGTCAGGGCACCGGCGTTATTCGCCCGCTTCCAGAAGAAACCGAGCAGGAAGATCGCGCACACGCCTGGGCTGATGAAACCGGTATATTCCTGAATATACTGCACGGCCTGATCGAGTCGGCTGAGTTGCGGCGCCATCACGACGGCGACCCCCAACGCGCCGAGAATCGCCCAACGGCCGACGCGGATGAGCTTGGCCTCCGAGGCAAGGGGGTCGACATATCGCTTGTAGAGGTCGAGCGAGAAGATGGTGCCGATACTGTTGGCCTTACCAGCGAGCGAAGCCACCACGGCCGCCGTCAACGCCGCAAAAGAGAGGCCCTTCAAGCCGTCGGGAAGGAGCTGAATCAAGGCCGAGTAACTCTTGTCGGGCTTCACTTCTCCCGCGGCGTTCAGCATCTCCTGCTGAAAAAGGCCGTCTTGGTGCAGAACGTAAACGGCGATGCCGGGGATGACCACGATGAGCGGCATGATCAGCTTCAATCCGCCGGCGAAAAGCATGCCCGCCCGGGCGGTCTCCAACTTCGCGCCGAGCGCGCGTTGGGTGATGTACTGATTGCAACCCCAGTAGTTGATATTGGCGACCCACATGCCACCCAGCAGGATGCCCAGCCCGGGCAGATCACCGTAACTCGGGTGGTTCTTCGGGAAGATCATGTGGAAGTGCGACGCGGCCTTGGCCTGCAGGAGTCCGAAGCCCGCCCCCACCCCGCTCTGTCCGAAATGCGTCGCGACCAGATCCAAGGCCAGCCAGGTCGTCACCAGCCCGCCGATGACCAGTACGACCACCTGGACCACGTCGGTGTAGCCGATGACTTTCATGCCGCCGAGGGTGATGATCAGCGCGAAGACCGCGAGGAAGAGCACGCACGTGAAGAAGCCGCAGCCCGACATGCTCTGCACGGTCAGGGCCCCGAGATACAGGATGCTGGTGAGATTGACGAAGACATACACCAGCAACCAGAACACGGCCATGATCGTCGCCACGAGCGGCCCGAAGCGCTGCGTGAGGAACTGCGGCATGGTATGGATCTTATTCTTGATATACCCGGGCAGGAGGAACAGCGCGACGAGCAGCAGAGCCAGACCGCCCAGCCACTCGTAACTGGCGATCGCAAGGCCCAACTTGAACCCCGAACCACTCATGCCGATGAACTGCTCGGCGGAGATATTGGAGGCGATGACGGACGCGCCGATGGCCCACCACGTCAGCGAGCCTTCCGCGAGGAAGAAGTCGGCGGAGGAAGCCTCCCCGGTGCGCCGGCGGCGGTAGATCCACAGGCCGTAGGCCGAGACGAGGACGAAGTAGGCAAGGAAGACGAGGGCGTCCAGGGTGCGCATAGGGGTAGGGGTAAGTTAAACCAAAGGGGTCACCTTCGCGCCAGGGGCGGCGCGGGTCAGGAACGACACTGGGGGTAGGCCGCTGGCCTGGCGATAACGCAGTAGGAGCTCGGCCCGGGCGGTCTCCGCATTCGCGGCTTCCACCAAGGCCACCACGCACCCACCGAAGCCACCCCCAGTCAGGCGGCAGCCATGGATGCCGGGAATATGACTGGCGAGTTCGACGAGGAGATCGAGTTCGGGACACGAGACCTCGTAGTCATCGCGCAGCGAGGCGTGGCTGGCACCCATCGCGACCCCGGCGGCCGGCCAGTCGCGGGCCTCAAGGGCGGCGACGAACGCCTGCACGCGCGCGTTCTCGGTGATGACGTGCCGGGCCCGGCGGAATTCGAGATTGGGCAATGCGTTCGGATTCAAATCACCCAGGCTCACCTCCCGGAGCGACCGCACCCCGAGCATCCGGCAGGCGCTGACGCACTGCTTTCGCCGGAGCGCATATTCACCATCGACGAGGGCGTGCTTCACGCCGCTATGCACGACGAGGACAGCGATCTGTGGCGACGTGAGGTCGACCTGGCGGATCGCACGCGAACGGCAATCCAACAACAGCGCGCGGCCTTCCTGGCAGAGCGTCACGGCGAATTGATCCATGATGCCGCACGGCACGCCGGCGAATTCATGCTCAGCCCGCTGACAGAGTAGCGCCTTATCCACCGGCGAAAGGGCACGATCGCAGAGTTTTTCGATCGCCGTGGCGACGGCCACCTCAAGGGCCGCGCTGCTGCTCAGGCCGGCCCCCTCGGGCAAGGTCGCCGATAAGGTGGCGGTAAATCCGGGAATCTGCCAACCAAGTCGCTGATAGCCGGCGACGACTCCCGCCACATAACGACCCCAGTCCTGACGTCCGGCCTCAATGGGCTGAGCCAAGTCGATAACCACCTCGCCCTCCACCTGGGCGCTCCGCAAAACGATCCGGCGGTCAGCCGTAGGCCGCACCTCCATGACCACCGAGCGCTCGATGGCCATCGGGAGCACGAAGCCGTCGTTATAATCCGTATGCTCGCCAATCAGGTTAACTCGCCCGGGGGCGGTGATGCGGAAGGCTTCAGACGACATGCCGTTACTTGGCCAGCTGAGTGACGTCCGGATACACCAGGGCGGCGACGCGGCCTTCGAGGACATCGATCGAGTGCAGCAAGATATGAGTCGGCGCATACTTGCCGCCTTCAAGCTTAGCCGAGGCCTCACCAGCGAAGACGCGCTTCATGACGGGCAGCGAAGGACGCGCCAGCTCGCCGAGACGGTCGATGACATTGGCCGCGATCATGACCGTACCATCGGCGTCCTTCATTTGAATCAGTCGCTCCAAGGCCCGCAGGGCATCGGCGGGTTTACCGAGGCGGGCCAGCGCCTCCGCAGCGGCGGCCGCGACGGCGCCCGACTTATCATCCAAGGCGGCCCGCAGGGCGGCTTCGGCACCCGCGGCCTTCGGCCCGAGAATTGTGCAGCCTTGGGCGCCCCACCAGCGCATCGGCTCACTCGGATCAACCAAGGCAGCAATGAACGTGGGGAGATTAGCCGGATCGCGATCCGAGGCCAGACAGGCCAGCGCATAGACTTTTTCGACATCCCAGGCGCCGGCCGCCCGCGAAGCGTCATACCCTTCCAACGGAGAACCTTCGGGCAAGAGCCCGTTGTCCTTCACGCGGAGCGTCTGCCCGTGGAGCGCGGTGCGCATCTTTTCCAGGGTCGCGCGATGTTCAGGCGCGGCGGCGAGATTATGCACGCTATCCGGGTCGCTTTCCATGTCATAGAGTTCCTCCGAAGGCTTGGCACCCCAGAACTGCGCCGTGGCGGCGGTCAGGTGGCCGGCGGCGGCCTCGCGCGCCCAGGACTGATAGCCGCGGGCTTGGAACATGTATTCCAGGCGCTGCACATAGGGCAGGTCGGGACGGAAATTGCGGATGTAGAGGAAACGCGAGCCGGCGACGCCGCGCATCATGTCGTAGCAGGAATCCATGCGATCACGCGTCGTGAACACGAACTCATTGGGCGCCGCCCTGGCCGGTCCGGCCATCGCCCTGCCCTGCATGTATTCCGGAATCTTTACGCCCGCAAGCGAGAGCATCGTCGGGGCGAAGTCGACGAAATGGACGGGGTCCTTGATGCGCGACCCCGGCGCGGCGGGCGCGAGATGCCGCCACTTCGGCGGGTAATAGACGATCAACGGCACATGCACGCCGCTCTCCTGCAGGAAGCGTTTGCTACGGGGCAGCACGCCGCCGTTATCACCATAATAAAACACAATCGTGTTATCCGCGAGGCCGTCCTTCTCGAGGTCGCGCAGCTTGGCCGCAATCTGTCCGTCCATCACGAGCATATGATTATAATAGCGGGCCCAGTCGGCCCGGATCTCTGGGGTGTCCGGCTGATACGGAGGGATGCGCACCTCAGAGGGCTTCAGCGGAACGAAATCAAAAGCCAGCTCCCTGACCGGGAAGAGGCAGCTCTCGTGGGTCACTTCATGATTGAAGACGCTGAAGAACGGTTTGGATTTATCCGGATTATCGCGCCAGTGGGCTCTCTTGCCCTGATCGTTCCAAGCATCCTTGATGCTGATCGGGGAATTATAATCCGTCTTCGCGTTGTTCGAGGTGAAGTAGCCCGCCTCGCGGAGATAGGCCGGGAAACCGCGCAGCCAGGCGGGGATGTTGCCTTGGGCGCGCATATGTTCCGCTGGGCCGCAGGTGACGGGGCTCATGCCCGAGATAATATTAAACCGGGACGGCGCGCAGACCGGGCAAGTGAAGCAGCGTTCATAGACCACCCCTTCGCGGGCGAGCTTGTCGAGCGTCGGCGTTCGGGCGAGCTTGTCGCCGAAGGAACCCAGGAAGGTATCATTGTCCTCACTGACCAGGCAGAGGATATTGGGCCGATCCGGCTGGGCGGCGCCGAGGGACATGCCGCTAAAAACGAGCAGCAGACAAAACAGGGTGCGGAGACTCATGGGGTGGCAGTTTTATGAACAGGATTAGCAGGCGTGGAAAGACGCAAAAAGGGGCCTTTAACCCTTGCCGAAATAGTTCCCGCCGGGACGATGCCACCATGTCTTGGAAACTGAAAAATAGTGTGGTTTGGGCCGCCTTACTGAGCGCGTACTCCGCGTCGGCCTGCTCCACCTGCGGCTGTTCGTTTAACTCCGACTGGGAATCCCAGGGCCTCGCGACCGGCTCCGGCTTCCGCTACGACCTGCGCTTCGACACCTTCACGCAGAATCAGATGCGCTTGGGCACGGATATCGCCAACCCTTGGCCAGCAGCTGGCCATGAGCAGGAACTCTACACCCGCAATCATTACACCACGGTGGGACTTGATTATAGCCCGTCAGAAAATTGGGGCATCAACCTGCAGGTACCGTACATCGAACGCACGCACGCCACCAACGGCGTGATTGGCCTCGGCACCGATGATGGCACCTCGAGCGCCAGCGGCTTAGGCGATCTCCGCCTGACCGTCCGCTACCAAGGCTTCAACCCCGGCCATGACGTTGGCGTCCAGCTCGGCCTAAAACTACCTACGGGTGGATTTCATCAGACCTTCAACGGCGGTTCGCTCGCAGGCGATGCACTTGATCGCGGGCTGCAGTTGGGCACTGGCACGACGGACCTCTTGGTCGGCGTCTTCCGCTTCGGTCAGCTCGGCACGCAGTTCGATTACTTCGCACAGGCGCTGGCACAGGTTCCGCTCAACAGCCGGGAAGACTATCGTCCAGGGAAGTCGCTGAATCTTAATCTCGGCTTCCGCTACCTTGGCTTCGGCAACGTCATCCCCCAACTGCAACTCAACGGCAAGGTTTCTGGCCGCGACTCCGGGGCGAATGCTTCGCCCGATGACACCGGTGGCCGCACGCTCAACGTGAGCCCTGGCGTGACATTTCCGGTCACCGCAACCTTACGCGGCTACGCGTTCTGGCAGCTGCCGGTTTATCAAAACCTCAACGGCTACCAACTCGCCCCGAAATCTATCCTGACAATCGGTGCCCGCTTCGAATACTGAGGCGGAACCGACCAAGGACGAACCAAGGCCGCCCACCCGGGGCGGCCTTTTTATTGATTCCCCTTTCGGCTTAAGACGAATGTGTGACGATTGTCCGCATCTGATGCCAATCCGAAGGCATTTATGGCGGCGCATGGCATATATCACAAATCGGCGGCACAGCGCACTCATTGTGATGATTATCACATTACGGTGTATGACACAGCCGTAAGATAACGGCCGCTAGCCTGACATTAAACAAAGGTAGGATGCACGTCCCCCACCATGAAGACCATCACCCGCTCGTTCCTCGTCGCCGCCGCTTCGTTCGTCGCGCTCCACGCCCAGCAAATCACTGGCCCGTCTAGCAGTAACTCGCCCTACGCGACCGTCACTGCCCCTGGCTGGACCGCAACCTCCATTCTATCGACCGGCGACGCCGCGCTCAACGGCTACCGCATGGGCGGAATTCCGGACGGCCTCGGCGTCTTCGACAACGGTAACGGCACCTTCACCCTCCTCTCCAATCATGAGCTGTACGACACCTGGGGCATCACCCGTCCGGACGGCGCCAAGGGCGCCTACGTGTCCATGTACACGATTCGCAAGTCCGACTTCGCCGTACTGAGCGGGCAGGACTTCATCTCAGGGGCGAGCAATCTTTATCTCTATAACGCGAATACTGGAGCTTGGGCCAACAACGGAGCCTACACCAGCTCGGGATCGTTCACTAACGGTGCCTCCTATGCCATGTGGCGCCTCTGCTCCGCCGACCTCGGACCCAACAATATCTTCCTCAACTCAATCTCGGGCAACGGCTACGCCGGACGCATCTTCATGAATGGCGAAGAAGGCGCCGCTTCTTCCGCGACAGGCAACCCGCTCGGCAGCCGTGGGTTCGCTTGGGTCATTTCCACGGGAGGCGCAGCCGCCAACGTCTACGAATTGCCGCACCTAGGCCGCTTCTCGATCGAGAATCTCCTCGTCAATCCGTTCCTCACCGCGACTGACACGACGCTCGTCGCCGGGAACAGCGATTACAGCAGCAGCGGTATCGGCGGCCAGGTCTATATGTACCTCGGTACCAAGACCGCGACGGGCACGGCGATTGACAAAGCCGGCCTGACCAACGGCCAGCTCTACGGCATCAAGGTCACGAATGGCGGCGCCAACTATGCCAACGGCGCCGTGACCAACGAAGGGATGCTTGGCATCAACGGATCCTTCGTGCTCGTCAACTCGGGCAACACCGCCGCCTTGACCGCAGCCGTCGGCCAAGGCTCGCAAGGACAGTCAGGGTCGGCGGCGGCGGCCAACGCCGTGACCGCCAGCGGTCTCCGAGCCGCGGCCACGTCGGCCGGCATCACGACCTTCTCCCGTCCGGAAGACGGCGCATGGCTCAACGTCAACACCTACCTCTTCAACTGCACCGGCCTGACCCCCTCCGGTTCGGCGACGCAGGCTTCGTCGAAGGTGTATAAGCTGGATTTCTCGCCCAACGTCACCTCGAACGGCACCGGCGGCTTCAGCGGCAACTACTTGCTCGGCGGCAACATCAACGTGATCCTCGACACCGCCAACCTTCGCGGCAAGGACGGCTCCACCGCTTGGATGCTTGACAATATGGCAGTCGGCGCGGACGGACTGGTCTACCTGAACGAAGACCCAGGCAACAACATCTGCATCGCCAAGACCTGGGTCATCAACCCCCTCGCCGGGAATCAAGCGGCTGTCGAGGCCTCCGCCACCCAAATCGTCGAAGTCGACCGTTCTCGCTTCCTCGGTACCGCCCGCTCGACGGTGTCCGGAGGCGTCAGCGGCGCCAACACGGTCACGGTCACCAATACGACGGGCTTCACCGTCGGAATGAAGGTGGGCCTGTCGACCGGCGCTTCGGGCATTCCGGACGGCACGACCATCACCGCCATCAACGCCACCACCGGCGTGCTCACGCTGAGCAACAACCTCACGGGCGCGGTGTCTTCGGGAACCCTGCTCGCGGGCGCCGACTTCCGCACGACCGACGAGGAATTCACGGGCGTCATCGACATCTCCGCGATGATGGCGGACGGAACGAAGTGGATCCTGCTCGCCGTCCAGAACCACGCCGCGGTCGCCCCGAACTCAACTGACACCTATGGTCTCGTAGAGGGCGGCCAGTACATCGCCCTGCACTACACGTCCAACAGCGTGAGTCTGCCTGGCTCAAGTTCGGCGACCCTCACCCTCTCCGGCGACACCCTCGCCACGAGTGGCACGCAGACGATAATCAATCCGATCGTGCTCGCCGGCACCGGCGGCATCCTCGACATCGCCGGCACGACCACGATCTCGACGGGCATCTCAGGCTCCGGGCAGCTCTGGAAACTGGGTACTGGCGAACTGATCCTCAGCGCTGCCAATACCTACACCGGTAACACCAACATCTCCGCCGGCATCCTCACCGTCGACGGCTCGGTCTCCTCGGCGGCCGTCAACGTGTACAAGGGCGCCACGCTCAAGGGCCACGGCACGATCAACGGCAACGTCAACAACTACGGCACCGTCGCCCCGGGCAACTCCCCCGGCATCCTGACCATCAACGGTAACTACACCGAGAACGGCGTGCTCGACATCGAGATCGGCGGCGTCGGCGGAGCGGGCGTGAACCCCAACGGCCATGACAAACTGGTAGTCAACGGCACCTTCACCGCAATTCCGTCCACCAGCAACCCGACCGTCCCCGGCGCCACGCTGAAGATCACCAAGTACAATAGCTTCGACCCCCTGCGCACGCAGAGCTTCCAGGTCATCAGCGCCAGTGCCTTCGCCGGCAGCTTCGCCACCCTCGACCGGAATACCCAGACCTCGCAGGTCTTCTTCCAGCCGACCACGGGCTACGTCTACGGCACCGGCCTCACCGAGTCGCAGACCTTCTCTGCCTATGAGTCGACGATCACGAACCGCCAGGCGATCGGCGCGGCCCTCTATGCCGACGGCCTCGTGAGCGGCACAATCATCGCCAACGGCGCCGGCTCCACTACCTCGACCGGCAAGGCCTACCTTGCGTCCAACGACGTCGGCAACGCCGTCGCCACGATGCTAATGGCCACCGATGTCGGCGCGGCCCTCGACGCCTTATCCCCCGAAGTCTACGGCACGTCCCTCGCGATGTCCGCCCGTAGCTCGCTCTCCCTGGCCCGCAGCCTCACGACCGCAGTCGCCGCCGGCGATAGCTGGAACCTACAGTTCGGCTTCGACCAGCAGACCGCGACCTCCACCGCCTCCCCGACGCTGCTCAATGGAAAATATGACGTCACCTCCAGTTACGTTATGGCGACCAAGAGCATGGGTGCCACCTCAGCCCTCTCGATCATCCTCGCCAATGATAACGGCACCGCGACTGCTGCGGGCTATAATGCCAAGGTAACAGGGCAATCCGTCGGGCTTGGATTCAATAGCGATCTGGGCGCAACCCGCCTCGACTTGGCCTTCACGATGGGCGACCTCAAAGGCGAAGGAAGCCGCAACGGGCAGACCTTCACTAACCAGAAGATCACCTCCTCGACCGTGCTGGCGCGCCTTTCGCTCACAAAACTCGGAGACTTCGTCCCATACATCGGCCTAAGCAAGAGCACCGCCAATGTCGACGCCTTCACCGAAGTCGGCTCAGGGGCTAACTTGAACGTCTCTGGTGCGAGCATGGGAGAAACCTTGGCCGAAGTCGGCTTGGGCTACGGCATCAAGCTCGGCGAAACCATCAAGCTCACGCTGAAGGCCGCCTACGAACATAACCTAGACACCTCGCCCACCTATGCGACCGCTAGCTTCGCCGACGCCTCCGCTCCGACCAGCTTTACGGTACGTACCTACGGCGCCGGCAAGGACATGTTCCGTGCGGGGCTCGGCCTGTCTGCAGGCGCAGGTGACAACGCCACGGTCGGACTGAGCTATGACCTCCGCTCGGGGTCTGACCTCAAATCGGCTCACGAAGTGAAGCTTAATTACACCCGTCGCTTCTAACCCCAACCGAAGCAAACAACCAAGGCCGCCCACCCGGGCGGCCTTTTTATTGCCGCCTACTTGCCGACGTACTGGCCGCAGGTCTTGGTGACCCACCCTTCCTGGGCGAGGAAGGCGGCGATCTTGGTGAAGTCGGTGAAGGACTTGTCATCCCACATGCCGCAGTGACCCTGGAGCAACATCATGGCCGGCTGTGACTTGGCCTGGTAGGCCTTCATGAAGGCATCGTAACTCACTTTGCCCGTCGCGATCTCCATGTTAATCGAACGCGGCAGGATCGTACGCTGCTTGTCTTCCTTGGGACCGTACATCCAGATGGAAAGCGCCGGCACGGCGTCCATCGCCGCCGGGGTATGCACATCAATCTGATTATAAGGCGAACCAAAGACATGGAAAATGAGCCCGGTGGTCTTGGTGAAAAGTTCGCAGGAATCCGTGAGATGCTTGGTCTGATGCTCGACCGGAGTACCTTTGAACTCGGAAATCTTCACGCCCTTCTCCTCCCAGGATTTATGGTCCCAGCCATGCAACCAGAACTCGACACGCCCACCGTTCTCGATGGCATGCTTCTTAATCCAAGCGATGTCGTCGGCATTGGGCTTCGAAAGGCTTTCGCAGATGACCCCCAGGGTGATCACGGTCTTCTTCTCGTCAGCCCAATCCGCCACGCGCTTGAATCCCGGGACGACCCGACGTTTCTCGCCGGCCGTCAGGTCGTCGAGTTTCCAGATGACGACCTTAGCCGGCACGTCGGCCGCTGAAAGCATGACAGTAAGGACAGCCAGGCCGAGGCCAGTGAGGAGGCATTTGCAGGGGAAGCGCATGGGACAAACCCAAGGGTGTGAGTTATGAGAATGCAAATCTTTGCCGAGTTTCATCACTAAAACGGCTTTTGATCAAGAAATCGCCCCGACTAATCGCCCCGAAATCTCCGAGTAGATTTGCGGAGAACCATTATTTACCAAAAATGGAGGGAGTAATGTCACCCCGCCCTGAGCATCCGCGCCGAAGCATCGGCCAAGCCCTGATCGCTTGGATAATCTTGGGTGCAGGGATGACCCAGGCCTGCGAACTCTGCCGCAAGGCCTATTACGATGCGATGGAAGCGGCCCCGAAGGCTTCCGCCCTGCACCCCCAAGCGCACGTCGTTGAATATAAGCTCACCATTGCGGAGCAAACGCTCAGCCCCGCCGGCAAGCCCGTTCAGGTACTGACCATCAATGGCACTTCACCCGGGCCGGTGCTTCACTTCCGCGAAGGGGACGTCGCCCGCATCACGGTCACGAACGGGCTCACCGACGACACCACCTCGTTGCACTGGCATGGCGTGCTCGTGCCCAACCTCGAAGACGGCGTGCCGGTGGTGACCACCCCAATCATCGCTCCCGGAAAATCGCGCACCTTCGAATTCCTCGTCCGCCAACACGGCACCTATTGGTATCACAGCCACACGGGGCACCAGGAACAACGCGGCATCCAAGGGGCCATCGTCATCGAACCGAAAGCAAAGACCACGGAGACCACGCATGACCAAGTCATCGTGCTCGGCGACTGGACCAATGAACACCCCGCCGAAGTCCAGCGCACGCTCCTACGTGGCAGCGATTGGTACTCTTTCCGCAAGGGCACATCCCAGTCTCTCTTCGGGGCCTACCAAGCTGGCAAACTCGGCGAATACCTTGGCCGCGAGAAAGCACTCGTCCCGCCAATGGATCTTTCCGATGTGGCCTACGATGCGTTCCTGATGAACGGGCAGCGCCGCTTAAAACTTCCCGGCAAACCTGGGGATACCCTTCGCCTGCGCCTCATCAACGCCGGGGCGGCCAGCTATTTTTATATCGATGCAGCTGCCGGCAGCGTGCGCATTGTGTCGGCCGACGGACAAGACGTCGTCCCGTTTGACCAGAAACGCCTACTCATGGGCCCCGCCGAAACCTACGACCTAGTGGCGACCGTCCCCGCCTCTGGCTCCTGGGAACTGCGTGCCACCGCCCAAGACGGCAGTGGCTTCGTCTCCGCCTGGATGGGAGAAGGCGAAGCGCACCCCGCCACCCCGCCGCCCGCGCCGGAACGCTACGACATGAACAGCTACCTAACTTCAATCCTCGATCAGCTCGACCCCGAACCAGGCGCCAAGGAATCCGACCGTCCGCTATCCCCATACGCTAAACTGCGCGCCGCGACTCCGCATGCAGTCGCATCCTCGCACCGCGAGCTAACGCTCAAGCTGACGGGCGATATGATCCGTTACGAATGGAGCTTCGACGGGCTCGATCCGCATGAGGCCGAGGCGATTAAGGTCAAGGAGGGCGAGACGCTCCGCCTGCGCTTGGTGAACAACACCATGATGCATCACCCGATTCACTTCCACGGGCACTTTTTCCGGCTCGTCGAGGCGAACGACAAAGACCCAGCGACTTCTCCACTGAAGCACACGGTCGACGTGCCGCCGATGAGCGTCCGTACGATCGAGTTCACGGCCAACGAAGGCCAAGGCGACTGGCTCATCCACTGCCACCTGCTCTACCACCACATCACGGGCATGGTGCGCACCATCCGCGTGACGGCCGCCGATGGCGCCGAACCGCCCCACCCCGCCGCGACGCATGCAATGCCGACGGTCTATGCCTGGGGGCAGGCCAGCTTCACGACGGCGTCGGCCTCGGGCTTTGCGACCATCCAATCGGGCCGCGACAACTTCAACGTCCGCTGGGAAGAAGGCATGCGCCACGATGACGGCCACGAACGCGAACTGAGCTACTCCCGCTACATCGACACCCGCCTCTCGCTCGTCGCCGGCTATCGCTTCGACACCATGGACGGCGGACGCGATGGCCCCTTCGCCGGTGCCTCCTTCCGTCTCCCTTACTTCATCGACCTGAGCCTAACGCACCAATCCGGCGGCGAGACGCGTGCTATGCTGATGAAATCCCTCCAGCTCACCGAACGCCTTTCCCTTGATCTCGGCTATCGCTATGGACGCCAGACCGGCGTCTCCACCTCCGCCGACCTGCGCTATCTCCTCACGAAGCAGTTCTCGCTTACCGCGGGATACAGTTCAGACTTCGGAGCAGGCATCGGCCTCCTCACCCGCTTTTAAAAACATGAAACCGTTCCTCATCCTCGTTGCGCTTACATCATGCCTGCTCGTTGCCGCCGATAAGCCGGCGGAGGCTAAACCTACCGACACCGGCAAGGCCGTTGCCCCGAAGGCCTACCCGCTGAAAGTCTGCATCGTGTCCGATAACGACCTCGATTCGATGGGCGAACAGGCCTCCTTCATCTACCAAGGCCAGACGATCAAGGTCTGCTGCAAGCCCTGCATCGCCAAGTTCGAGAAGAACCCGGCGAAATACCTGAAGAAGCTCGAAGGCAAATAAGCCTCCTCAAGCCCCGCAGAAGCGGGGCTTTTTATTGGACCAGTTCTCGGCCTGTCCTCGCCCAGGGACCGTATCGAGCTAGGATGACCCAATGAACGCCGCTCCAAGCTCCGAGTACCGCGACCCAGTCTGCGGCATGATGGTCAACGACACTGCGAAACTGCACTTCACCCACGAGGGCACGACCTATTACTTCTGCAACACGAGTTGCCTGCAGAAATTCCAGGCTGAGC
>SESF01011259.1_pt1 | contig 17544 bp, 15 predicted proteins | sample 3171521 | NCBI WGS metagenome assembly SESF01 (sample SAMN10866945, study PRJNA518727) | freshwater metagenome | biome: subpolar coniferous forest; feature: holomictic lake; material: water; isolation source: holomictic Lake 227, 6 m and 8 m depth | place: Canada: near Kenora, Ontario | collected...
AGCCTTGCCGCATAGAAAGCGCGGAGATCTAGAGCACTTGATTCTTCAATAGAGTCGAGCAGGAGGCGAGTAATTACATAACCAGATATGACAAAAAAGAGGTCGACTCCAAGGAAACCGCCTGGAATCCAATTAACCCCGGCGTGATACAGAAGTACTGCGACAACAGCGATAGCCCGTAGGCCATCGATGGGGGCGATGTATCTAGCGGCTTTAGATTTCTTTGTTGCGAACATTACTTACGTTTTGCAGAAGACTTCTTTGCGACCTTCTTGGCAACTTTCTTGGCAGTCTTTTTAGCAGTTTTCTTCGGGGCCTGTTTTGCAACAGTTTTCTTTGCTACTGCTTTCTTTGCCGCACTCTTCTTCACATAAACGGGAATCGTGTCAACGTTTGTGTTTACCTCTGCGCCATTTCGAGTGTAGCTTTTCGACTTCGGCAAGTTATCTGAAGATAAGTTGTCGTTGATATCAACTTGGAGAGATGCAAGCTTTTCAAATGCAGTTGCAAGACGACCACGAGTCTGTGTAATTGCTTGCTCGGCAGCGCTAAGTGACTGAACCTGAATTCGGTGAAGTCGTTCAGCCTCTGCGATGGCCGTTGAAAGCCAACCACGATAATCGGCCACGTCATTTGAAGCCCCCGAGATTAGATCTTCTGCCTCTTGTTTGGCAGAAGCAACAAGGGCTGAAGCTTCACGTTTCTTCGTTGCAATAATGTGGTCTGCTGCTTTAAGAGCTTCTGCAAGCTTTACTTCAGCATCAGCCTGCGCTGCCTCGATATATTTACGGCCGCGTGACTCTGCTTGGGCAAGCGCCGCTTTCGCCTTCTGTTCTGAACTTTCCAGAAGTTCCTTTACAGAGCGACTGCTGTCACTGAGAGCTTTTTGAGCAGTTGCAACGGCTCTAGCTTCACGAGATTGCGCAGTTTTAATAAGTGACATGGCAGTTTCAGAAGCCAGGATTTCAAATTCTTCTTTTGTGAGACTAGTGATATCTCTGCGTGAGCGAAGTTCAGCAAGTTGATTTTCAAGTTCGCGAATGCGTGCGATGTTACTTTGGGAACCCTGAGCAGCTAGCGATCCGGTGGTGGATGAATCCAGACTTGATACGTCAGTTTTCGCCACTGGTGTCTCCTCTTTAAATCCAACCCATGAAAGGAATTTCTTCTCAGCCATTATTGCCTCACTTGCTCGAATCAACGGATGTCAGAGTCTAAGGGGAATGTTAGGAGCGCCACCACTCCAGTCTTCGGCAATCCTCTTTATTAACCCTACGTCTGGGTTCAATCCACGCTTATCGGAGTACCTTGCTCATAACTGAAATGGAGAGCGGTATGCATTCGGCACTAAATATGGCACTTATCAACCTTAACCACCCAGCCCACTTCTACGGGATAGGAGCGGTCCAAGTCTCAGCGGGAAATCTCGTGATCATTGTTTCGATGTTCGTGATTTTTGCGTTGGCAATATTTGTCCCATTTCCACATGGAAAGGATGAATAAAAATGAGCTCATCAAGTTCTAGTAATAACTGGACTTCAAAGTTACGTAAGTCCACGCTTGAAACTATGGAGCCAAAGGATCTTCTTCCAGATAATCAACCTGCTTACGTGGCATCATGGATTTACGTCTTTGGCGTAATGACAATTGCATCCTTGGTGATGCTAATAATCACCGGATTGGTTCTCACCCTTGAAGGCCCAGCGTGGTGGCATATATCAAGTGTTGGCCATTTCTTTAACTCCATGCATTTGTGGAGCGTTGAACTCTTCTTCGTATTTATGGTTGTCCACCTCTGGGGTAAGTTCTGGATGGCGGCCTGGCGTGGAAATCGTGCAGCAACCTGGATTACGGGAGTTCTCGCATTTGGAATTTCAATCGTCACAGCCTTAACTGGCTATCTCATCCAGACGAACTTTGATTCGCAGTGGATTGCAACTCAGGCGAAAGATGGCTTTAACGCGATGGGTATTGGCGCATTCTTCAATACCCTCAACACTGGCCAAGCAATTCTTATGCACGTTGCACTTCTTCCACTCATCGTGGGATTCATCGTTGTGTGGCACATTATTTTGGTTCGGCGCAAGGGCGTTGTTCCACCAATTGATAACGATGCAACAATTGAAGGAGGTTCTTTCTAATGGTTATGAAAGTAGATCCTTCAAAAAAGTGGAGCGGACCTGTTCGTCCATACGACATCATCAAAGAAGGCGTCATCGCAGTTGTTGTGGTTGCACTTCTTACCGGGGGTCTTTCATTATTATTTAGTTCACCCGATGATCCTGCCGTAACTCTCAAATCATGGGCACTTACAAATGCACCGGACTTTGTTCAAACAGCAACCGGCGAATTAGCTGGAACCACAACATCGGCTGGATACGGCGCTCCATACAACCATGCAGCAAAGGGCCCAACACTTGGACCATTGAAGTTGCAGGATTGGGCCGGGGTTCGCATCCCAGTAGATCCAGCAACCTCTTTTGTTACTGAGCCTCTAGCAATTCTTAACGATCCTGCCGCAAATGATGCGGTTTCTACATGGAAAGCGGCTTCAGCCGATCAACAAGGTAAATGGGCAACCGCTTATGCTGATGCGCTAGGAAAAGCCACAAGCGCGGTCTCTGTTGCAGATACTGCAAATGCATTTGGCCCTGTACCTGAAATGGTCTCCGCCTTATTAGTGATGGCTAAGACAGGCGCTCTTGATGGAGCATTAACCACAAGTGATACACCCCTCCCAACTGATTTCACAAAGCCACTTCTCTTCTTGGCTGATAGTGAAGGATATTTTGCGGACTTGGCATCCAAACAGCATCTGAGTGGAGACCAATGGGGCGTCATGAATGAAACTGGATCATGGCCAGGACAGTCTTGGCTATGGCTATTTTCTCTCGGTTATCAAATTGAGCCATTCAAATCGTCAGGTAACGCCGATACTTTGGTTATGTCCATTCTCGGGCTTCTGACCGTTGGCTTGGCGCTCTTCCCATTCTTCCCATTCATTCGCAAGTTGCCATACAAGATTCCAATTCATCGCTTGATTTGGAAGAAATGGTACGCGCGTAAGTTGTAGTAACACGGCTTCGATAGAGTCCACCCATGGTCTCCACTTCTGAATACTCAGAAGCCATGGCGTGGACTCTCGAACTTTGCGGGCCACTCAATGTGCCTCGCGTTTGGATTCCCGAAATAGCTTTTGTAAGCGCCGTCCGGGATGGCAACTCACTCTCTTTCACACGCAAAACAAACGATGGTTTCTTTGGCTTGGGAATCGGCTCCGATCCAGTGATATTGCCCGAGTGGAATGAATTCGCTCTTCCACAAGATTTAAGCAAAACGGTGATTGATGTTTTAAGCCCAACTTTTATCCCGCGCCACCTGTGGGAGACACACGCGATATTGATTAAAGAGCAGAGTTACTCCATCGAACTGCTCGAAGATGCCGCATTCATCGAAGAATTCTTATCTATTCATGCGCCAGATTCCTCCGCGCGCCCGGGCAATCCAGAGATTCAATTTTGGGGTTGTGTGCGAAATGAAGATGAAGAAATTGCTGCCATCGCTGCGATCACGGAGTGGGAGTCAGGGGAGTACATGCTCTCATCTGTCGCGACTCACGAAAAAATGCGTGGGCGAGGTTACGCACAGAAAGTGTGTGCTGGACTCCTCGGCCTTTCTTACGACCGAGGAATCGAGCGGATAAATCTTGTGGTGCTCTCCTCAAATACGCCGGCTATAAGCGCGTATAAAAAGGTTGGATTTCAAGAAATTGGAAAGTTCGTTTCCTATTCTCGCTAGTTCTAGTTTCTAAATCTTTATGATCAGAGAAATTAGTGGACTACAACGCCTTCTGTCTCAACAACGGCATCTTTGCCGATATTGATAAAGAAGAAGAGGATGACTGCGCCGGCAAAGAGGAGGGCTGCTCCGACTTTGAAAGCTTCTGTAAATCCATGGACGATTCCATTTGGTGTAGCCATCTTTCCAAGTGCTTGGTGTGAGGCGATGTAGGTAGTACTCGCGGTTGCAGCAATTGTATTGAGAAGTGCAGTTCCCAAAGATCCACCAATTTGCTGACTTGTGTTGATCATTGCTGATGCGACACCAGAGTCGTGATTACCCACAGCGTGCAATGAAGTTGTTGTGAGTGGGATAAAGACCAATGCCATACCGCTGGACATAATGATCAGTGATGGAAGAACGTGAGTTACATATGAAGTTTCAGGTGTAATACGCGTGAGCATTAACAAGCCGATTCCTGCAGCTACAAGACCGGGAATCATTAATGGCTTTGGTCCAATTTTAGGAAGCAACTGTGATGCGATTCCAGCGAAGACAATGATGCCACCCGTAAATGGCAAGAATGCGAATCCTGACTTCAAAGGTGAGTATCCAAGAATTGTTTGGAGGTACAAGCCTAGGAAGAGGAACATTGAGAAGAGTCCTGCCCCAACAACGAGTGAACCTAAGTATGAACCGCCACGATTTCGTTCGGTAACGATGCGAAGAGGAAGCAGTGGATTTGGAACCATCTTTTCGATAATAACAAATGCCACAAGCAGGATTGCAGCAATAATAAATAGTGCAAGTGTTGTTGAATTACCCCAACCGCTTGTGGCGGCGTGATTAAATCCGTAGACAAGTGCGAAGAGACCTGCTGATGCCGTGATGACTCCAGGGATGTCATAACTACGATCGCCAGAAGCCTTTGACTCGTGTACATATTTAAGAGCAAGTGCCGCAGCGATTATCGCGATTGGAACGTTCACTGTTAAGCACCAACGCCATGAGAAATACTCGGTAAGAGTTCCACCAAGAATTAAGCCGATTGCAGCGCCGCCACCAGAAATGGCACCCATTACACCGAATGCTCTAGCGCGTTCTTTTGGAACGGTAAATGTCACAGAGATAATTGCGAGGGCTGCCGGTGCAAGCAAAGCACCAAATATGCCTTGTAATCCGCGAGCAGCAAAGAGAAGTGCTTGAGTTGAAGCGATTCCGCCAAGGGCTGATGCGCCAGCAAAACCAAGAAGTCCGATGATCAGAACTCTCTTTCGGCCTACGAAATCACCAATACGACCGCCAAGCAAAAGGAGAGATCCAAAAGCCAATGTGTACGCAGTTACGACCCACTGCTGATCTGCATTTGAAATATGTAGATCATGTTTTGCGTGAGGAATTGCTATGTTCACAATCGAGGAATCCAAAACAACCATGAGCTGGGAGATTGCGACGACGAAAAGCGTTCGCCAGCGGTTTGGATCAAGGCCTTCGTTAATTTCTGAATTTGCTGCTTTAGATGTTTTAGACAAAATAACTCCAATGAAAGTTTGAGAATAGCAGCGGTGCGTTTTTAGATGGTGTGTGAGGAAAGAAAGAGCGCTAATCTTCCTTGTGAGAACGAATTCTGCCCTGAGTTCATTCCCGATTTGGGCAGAATTGGTTAAGAACACCCTAACAATGGGCTAAATCACATCTTCTTCCAACAGGTTTCGACATTTATGACAGCGCCTTTGCAACTAAAGCAAAAGAGAATAAAAGAGTTAAGGAGAAAGGACTACATTCTCAACTTATTGCTGGTGCGGAAGGTGGGACTTGAACCCACACGCCGTAAAGCACAGGTTCCTAAGACCTGCGTGTCTGCCATTTCACCACTCCCGCGAGCGTGCCCAATAAAAATCTTACTGGCGCAAGGGCAAGGCTAAGGGTAAGTTAGCCAATATCCAAAACCGCCTCTTGAGGAGGCGAGAAAAGAGTTAAAGATGGCGAGCGCTTCAAACAAGCCAACACCTGCAGATAAGTTCACATTTGGCCTATGGACCGTCGGCTGGCAAGCACGCGATCCTTTCGGCGATGCAACACGTGGGCCACTTGACCCAGTTCGCACAGTTAATGAATTAGCCAAGCGAGGCGCATACGGTGTCACTTTTCACGATGATGACCTGATTCCTTTTGGCTCCAGCGATTCAGACCGCTCCGCACACATTGCACGCTTCAAGAAGGCGCTTGATGAAACTGGCATGAAAGTTCCTATGGCCACAACAAATCTATTTTCACATCCTGTTTTCAAAGATGGAGCACTCACATCGAATAATCGCGACATTCGCCGTTACGCACTTCGCAAGACAATGCGAAACATCGACCTTGCTGTTGAACTAGGTACAGAAATTTATGTCTGCTGGGGCGGACGTGAAGGTTCTGAAACTGATGTAAAAGATACCTACGTTTCCCTCGAGCGTTATCGCGAAGGATTCAACATTCTGGCGCAGTACGTTATCGATAAGGGTTACAACATCAAGTTTGCGATTGAACCTAAGCCAAATGAGCCACGCGGCGACATTCTTCTTCCAACAATCGGACATGCGATGAGCTTCATTCAATCTTTGGATCATCCAGAGATGGTTGGAATTAATCCAGAAGTCGGGCATGAACAAATGTCTAACCTCAACTTTGTTCACGGAATTGCGCAGGCGCTATGGCAAGGAAAGCTATTTCACATCGACCTCAATGGACAACATGGTCCAAAGTTCGACCAGGACCTTGTCTTTGGCCACGGTGATTTGAAGTCAGCATTCTTCCTCGTGGATCTTCTCGAACGTTATAAGTACGAAGGGCCTAAGCACTTTGATTACAAGCCATTTCGCACTGAAGATGATGCGGGTGTTTGGCAGTCTGCGTCTTCTAATATGGAAACATATTTGATGCTCAAAGAACGCGCAGCATCTTTCCGTGCAGATCCTCGCGTCCAAGCAGCACTAGAAGTTTCAGGCTTGAATGAGCTCGGCGTTTCCACACTTGCAGCTGGTGAAACATGGAAGGATCTTGCAAATGATTCCTTCGATGTAGAAGAAGCTGGAAAGCGCGGCTATGGCTATGAAGTGCTTGATCAGTTAGCTATGGAGCACTTGATGGGCTTTGGTAAGTAGAAGAACTTCAATAAAAAAGCCCCCACAAAACGTGGGGGCTTTTTTATTGAGCTAATTATCTAGTACTTGAACTTAGCTAGCACTTCCGCCCTTACGGGAAAGTGCGTCAACACCTGCTGAGATCAAGAGTACGAAGCCGGTAACGATGAATTTGATACCTGCCGCATATCCAAGAAGACCCATGCCGTTATCGATTACTGCAACAACAAGTCCTCCAAGAATTGCATCCCGAAGCTTTCCTTTTCCACCAAATAGAGAAGTTCCGCCGATGACGGCCGCTCCAACTGCATAAAGAAGTGTTGAGGAACCACCAGTTGTTGGTGAGATCGAATTCTGACGTGAAGCAAAGAGCAACCCAGCAACTGCTGAAAGTGCCGAGCAGATGATAAAGACTGAAGTACGGATTCCTTTGACGTTGATACCCGCGCGACGTGCCGCTTCAGCGTTACCGCCAACTGCATAAAGATGGCGACCATAAGCGGTGCGACCCAAGACAAATGTTCCAACAACCAAGATTCCAAGAATGACAGGAACCACATTTGGGATACCTTTTAGGCTGACCATTTGCGGGTTATTTGAGCGCTCCAAGCAGAGAGCCCAAACTGCGCCGCCAGAAATCAGAAGAAGTCCGCCAGTTTTAAGTCCCCAAAGAATCTTAAGCTCAGACTTCAAGCCAAGTTTGCGCCGTGAATTAATACGATTCAAGCCACTTAGAACATAAAGTCCTGCGCAAACGATGAAGAAACCCCAGCTAAGGATTGGTGTCATATTGTTATTTTGAATCGCAAGAACTGTTGGATCTTCAATGCGGATAGTTCCACCTTCTCCAGCAAGCAAGAGCAAAAGTCCCTGGAATGCTAAGAACGAAGCCAAGGTAACAACGAATGAAGGAATTCCAACTCTCGCGACCAAGAAGCCAATCGCATATCCCAAGAGAGCTCCGACGCCGATAGAAATTGCTAACGCGGCATACCAAGGCCATCCATGATTAGTGATCAGAATGACGAGTACCGCTCCTGTAACACCTGATGCATACCCTGCTGAAAGGTCGATTTCTCCAAGCAAGAGAACAAAAATAAGTCCCATCGCAATAACAATTACAGATGCTGCTTGGGTGAGGAGGTTCGCAAAATTTCCAGGAGTGAGGAAAACATCGGACATGAATCCAAAGACAATGCAGAGAACTAGAAGCCCAAGGACTGCGGGAAGGGAACCGATATCACCTGACTTGATGCGCGCCCAATAGTCGCTAGCAGCTGACTTGAGATTTACTTCTGGAGCAATTTCTGTGCTCATGCGGATGCTCCTTTCAATGTGCTGGTGACGCCTTCTGCTTTGCCCGTTGTGATGAGTTGTACAACCTGAGCATGGGTGACTTCGTTCTTCTTTACTTGCGCAGCCATGTTGCCCAAATAAAGAGTCGCAATATTATCTGCGACTTGGAAGACATCGTTAATGTTGTGAGAAATTAAGATAACCGCAAGACCGTTGTCGGCCAGACGGCGAACAAGATTGAGAACTTGCTCAGTCTGCGCAACTCCAAGCGCCGCAGTTGGCTCATCCAAAATTACCAGCTTGCTATTCCAAAGAACGGCGCGCGCGATCGCGACTGTTTGGCGCTGTCCACCTGAAAGTGAAGCAACCTTTTGGCGAATGGACTTAACGGTGCGGACTGAAAGACCGTCAAGTGTCTTTCGAGCTAGAGCTTCCATCGAATCTTCATTTAGGGTGATGCCCTTTTTTTCTTCTCGACCCAAAAACATATTGTGCACGATATCGAGGTTGTCGCAGAGGGCAAGGTCTTGATACACAATTTCAATTCCAAGTGAAGTTGCATCACGTGGTCCGTGAACTTCAACTTTCTTGCCTTCGAAGTAGTACTCACCTTCTTCTGCTTGATAAATACCAGCGATGCACTTAATTAACGTGCTCTTACCAGCTCCATTATCTCCAACAAGCGCCGTTACCTGACCGGCGTACGCATCTAGATCCACACCACGCAAAACATGCACGGGACCAAAAGATTTGTTGAGATTTCGAAGGGAGAGTAGAGGCTCACTCATAAGGTCTCCTAAAGATTATTACTGCGCTTTTATTGATTACTAATATCCAACTTACTACAGAAAATCCGGTCCGGGGAGATTCCCCGAACCGGATTCTGCGCCAATTTCTAACGTCTTAGACGCAAGTCGTCGGCTACTTCTTGCCGTTTAGGAATGTATTAGATTCCGTTTGCCTTACATAGCGCTTCAATGCCCATGCAGACATCAGCACGCTTCTGGAAGCCATCAGCAATAACTACCTTTACATTGGACTTTGTGATTCCAACTGGAGTAAGGAGAACAGATGGAACATCCATTGTTCCATTGTTTGTCACGCCATTTGTTGGAGCCTTTGTGCCCTTGATAAGTGCGACAGCTAGGTCTACAGCAGCATTAGCTTCTTGCTTGATGCCCTTGTAAACAGTGTTTGAAAGGTCACCAGACAAGATAGCGCGAAGGCCATCTACTGATGCATCTTGACCAGATACGCAAACCTTGCCATTTAGCTTGTTCTTCTTAAGAACTGCTACAGCTGCAAGTCCAAGACCTTCGTTAGCTGATACAACTGCATCAAGCTTTCCTTTTGCCTTTGTGAGCATTTGTTCGAAGATAACTCCACCCTTTGCGTTATCCCAATCTGGGACAGCCTGATCTGCAACAAGAACCATCTTCTTAGCCTTAACTGATGGGCCAAGAATTGAGACATAACCCTGCTTGAAGAGTGTTGCGTTGTTATCGGTTGGAGAACCGTTCAAGTAAACGATACGTGGAGTAGCAACCTTGTGAGCCTTGAGGCAATTTGCAATGCCTGTGCCTTGAAGCTTGCCGACAGCAACGTTATCGAATGAAACATAGTATGACTCTGAGCCCTTAAGGGTTAGGCGATCGTAGTCAATTGTCTTTACACCTTGCTTAGCAGCCTTGTCCTGAACAGCCTTAGCTGAATCTGAATCAAGGTTTACCATGATGAGAACCTTTGCTCCGTTTGAAAGCATTTGATCAGCAATTGTTGCAAATGCGGTCTTATCGCCGTTTGCATTCTGGATGTCATATGTGACGCCAGCAGCTGTAAGTGCCTTACCAAGGAATGAGCGATCCGCTGTTTCCCAACGAGCTGATGAAGCAGCATCAGGAAGGATTACGCCAACCTGGATTGAAGCTGCATGTACTGATGTAGACAAACCTGTTACTGCGATTGCAAGAGCTGCAATTGCTGCAACGATTCCATTGCGCTTTGTCATGTATTACCTTTCGGATAGGTCACACCCTGGCCAAACCTGCTTTGACCTATTAGATGGGGTGTAAACGTGAGTAACCCTATCTGAGGGGTGATTTTTCAACACTATCGCTGTATAACGGTTTGATAACACTTGAACTTAAGAACCACTAAACTAAAGCTAATGGAGACAAAGGCATCGGGACCCTCGGCCCAAGACGTTATCGTCGCGGGGATACGGCGTGTTCTGAGTCAAGCAATTTCGACTGGTCAGCTTTCCCAGGAAGTGAGCATTCCCGAAACCATCTCATTGGATCGGCCAAAGAACCGAGATCATGGGGATTTTGCAACCTCGATTGCGCTCGCTTTAGCTAAACCAGCAGCTATTGCTCCGCGCGTGGTTGCCGAAATCCTTAAGTCCGGACTTGAGAAAGATGAAGAGATTTCCTCTTTGCTAGATGCAATAGATATTGCAGGACCAGGTTTTATTAATTTCACCGTAGGAAGAGCGAGCCAAGGCGCTGTCATTTCTGAGATATTGAATCGCGCTTCACAATTTGGAGTCGGCACAACCCTTGCTGGCGTTTCAATTAATTTGGAATTTATTAGCGCTAACCCGACTGGACCTTTGCATTTGGGTCACACACGTTGGGCAGCTGTCGGCGATGCTCTTGGAAGGGTTTTGACTGCGGCAGGCGCGCGCGTGAGCCGCGAGTTCTACATCAATGATCGCGGCGTGCAGATGGATAAGTTTGGTGCATCAATTCGCGCGGCCGCATTAGGTCAGCAAACTCCTGAAGATGGTTATCACGGTGCATACATTCAAGATATTGCAAAAGAAATTCTCGCTGTAGAGCCTGATTTAGTGAAGTTGGGCGAGGAAGACGGAATGATTGCATTCCGAGATCGTGGATATGCACTTCAACTCAAGCAACAGCAAGGCGTGCTTGATGCCTTCGGTACACACTTTGATGTTTGGTTCTCGGAAAAATCTCTTTATGAGAATGATTTCTTTAAACATACCCAAGAAACACTTGTGGCCCACGGACATGTCTTTATTCAAGATGGTGCGACATGGCTTCGCACAACAGACTTTGGTGATGATAAAGACCGCGTCATGATTAAGAGCGATGGCTCGCATGCGTATTTTGCGTCGGATTCTGCTTATTACATTTCAAAGCGTGAGCGTGGTTATGACATTTGCTTCTACATGCTCGGAGCTGATCATCACGGCTATGTTGGGCGATTGAAGGCCCTGGCAGCTTGCGCAGGTGATGACCCTAATTACAACGTAGAAGTTCTCATTGGACAGCTTGTAAAGATTATGGAAAATGGCGAGGAAGTTAAACTTTCAAAGCGCGCGGGAACAATTATCACTCTTGAAGAATTAGTGGAAAAGGTTGGCGTCGATGCCGCCCGATATACATTGATACGTTATCCAGTTGATACCCCAATGGTGATGGATGTGGATTTGCTTCGCACTCGAACAAATGAAAACCCTGTTTATTATGTGCAATATGCCCACGCACGCATTTGCGCCGTTCTTAGAAATGCGACCGATTTGAATATTCCTTTTGGGCTTGATCACATTTATCCAGAGTTATTGGTGCACGAACGTGAACGCGAACTTATTGGTGCGCTTGGCGAATTTCCTCGAATCGTTGCTGGCGCGGCCGAACTTCGTGAACCACACAGAATTGCGCGTTATGCCGAAGAACTTGCTGGGCTTTATCACGGTTTTTACGCCGATTGCCGAGTTCTACCAATGGGAGATGAGACCCCAACAGATTTACACGCAGCTCGTGCGACGCTATGTAAATCAACAGCGCAGGTCATTGCAAATTCGTTAACCTTGTTGGGTGTAAGTGCACCCGAGAAGATGTAAGAAAGGACTTAATTCACATGTCCTTTACCCCTGAGATTTTTTCTGCAAACGCATCTTTTGATTCAGAACTTTCAATTGCAGGCGTTAGTGCCGGCACACTCATTAGAGATTTTGGTTCACCGCTTTTCGTTGTTGATGAGGCGGATTTCAAATCCAGAGCATTTTCATTTAAGACTGCCTTAGATAAGCACTTTGGAATTCATGCCGGAAATGTTTATTACGCAAGCAAGGCTTTTCTCAACAAAGAAATTGCCCGCTGGATTGAAAGCGTTGGAATCGGCATCGATGTCGCAAGTGGGGGAGAGCTAGCAGTCGCTCTCGCCGTGAATTTCCCAGCCGAGCGCATTCAAGTTCACGGCAACAATAAGAGTGAAGCTGAGATCGAAAAGGCCGTTCTCGCCGGTGTTGGCGCAATCGTTGTTGACTCTTTTCATGAGATCGAGCGAGTGGCTCGTGTCGCGGCTTCGCACAAGAAGATTCAAAAAGTCTTTATTCGAGTTACGCCGGGCATTGAAGCCCACACCCACGAATTTATCGCAACTGCCCACGAAGATGTGAAATTCGGATTTTCGCTTGCCTCGGGTGCGGCATGGAAAGCAATTGAAGAAATCGAATCAGAAAAATCCCTCAAACTAGTTGGACTGCACTCACATATAGGTTCTCAAATATTTGATGCAGCAGGATTTGGAGTTGCTGCTGAAAGAGTAATTGGCCTGCTTGCAAAATTCCGTGATCATTACTCAGATGAACTTCCAGAACTTGATCTTGGTGGTGGATTCGGCGTTGCATATCTTCCTGGTGAAGAGTCAGTAAATGCTGATGCAGTACTTGGTGAGTTAGCGAGCATTGTCACTCGTGAATGTGGGAATGTGGGAATTCGAGTTCCACATATTTCTATTGAGCCGGGTCGTGCAATTGCAGGACCAACCACAACAACTTTGTACACGGTTGGAACAACTAAGAACATTGAGCTTGATGGTGGAGATACCCGTCGCTACATCGCTGTGGATGGCGGCTTTACGGACAATATGCGCCCAGCACTTTATGATGCGAAATATCATGCCGTGCTCGCAAATCGAATTTCAACTTCACACAATGTATCGAGTCGAATTGTTGGAAAACATTGCGAATCTGGTGACATCATCATCCGCGAGATCGAATTGCCTGAAGATATTGCGCCCGGAGATATTTTGGCTGTCCCCGTAACTGGTGCCTATGGCCGCCAGATGGCCAGCAACTACAACCACCTCACAAGACCGGCAGTTATTGCAGTTATTGATGGAAATGCACGCATAATTGTGCGCCGTGAGACCGAAGCCGATTTATTGGCGCTAGATATCTAATAAGTTTGCGATAATTCACCCATGCCTAAATTAGATAATGACACCCTGTATGTCGGCCTCTTGGGCTGCGGTGTTGTGGGCTCAGAAGTAGTTCGATTGCTGGCCGAGAGTCGCATCGACTTTAAAGCGCGCTCAGGTGCAAACCTAGTTATTAAGAAGATCGCTGTTCGCGACGTAAACATCGCTCGTCCCGGAATCGATAAAAACCTTTTCACTACAGATGCGCTTTCAGTGGTCAATGATCCAGAAATTGATGTAATTATCGAATTAATGGGTGGCATTGAGCCTGCTCATGAATACCTTTTGAAATCTCTCAACAATGGCAAGGCCGTCATAACAGCGAACAAAGCTCTTCTTGCTCGCCACGGAGATGAATTAGAGACTGCCTCCGATAAGCATGATGTTGATTTTTATTATGAAGCTGCCGTTGCTGGCGCAATTCCAATTATTCGCCCGCTCTCTGAATCACTTGTCGGTGACTATGTCACAAAGATAATGGGAATTGTAAATGGCACGACAAACTTCATTTTGACCAAGATGTTTGAAACTGGGGCGGATTTTGATATCGCTCTGAAGGAAGCTCAAGCACTCGGTTTTGCAGAGGCGGATCCAACGGCCGATGTTGAAGGATTTGATGCGGCAGCAAAAGCTGCAATCTTGGCTACATTGGCTTTCCACCACACGGTGACAGATGCAGATGTGTACCGCGAAGGAATTACAAAACTTTCTTCACGCGATATTGCGATCGCAAAAGATATGGGTATGGTCATCAAACTTCTAGCTATTGCTGAGAATATTGACGATGAAAAATTGTCGGTGCGCGTTCACCCAACACTCTTGCCAAATACACATCCGCTCGCATCTGTGCGCGGCGCATTCAATGCTGTTTTCGTCGAAGCAGAGGCCGCTGGTGAATTGATGTTCTATGGTCGCGGAGCTGGCGGGGTTCCAACAGCATCTGCAGTACTTGGTGATCTTGTGGCAATCGCCCGTAATTTGATTGATGGTCGCACAGCTCCTGCAACAACTGATTACGCAACTCTTTCTATCGCAGATATCGGTACTACCCACACTCGTTATTTGATTCGCCTTGATGTGCTGGATCGTCCCGGCGTTTTAGCCGGTGTTGCAAATACTTTTGCGGCCAATAATGTTTCGATCTCCACTGTGCGCCAGACCGGCCATGAAGATGCAGCCGAGCTGACAGTTACTACACATCTTGCTACAGAAGAGTCGCTGGCCAACACGGTCAAAGAACTAAACGGTTTGGAATTCGTAAAGCGAATTGCAAGTGTGATTCGAGTAGAGGGGCTACCTTCCTAATGGCACATCAGTGGCGCGGGGTTATCGATGAGTATCGAGATCGACTACCGGTAAGTGAGAAGACGCCTGTCATCACCCTTCGCGAAGGTGGAACGCCTCTTGTGTACGCATGTGTTCTTTCGGAGATGCTTGGAAATAACATCTGGCTAAAAGTTGAAGGTGCTAATCCGACTGGATCATTTAAAGATCGCGGAATGACTATGGCAATGTCCAAGGCAGCCGAAGACGGTGCGAAAGCTGTTATCTGTGCATCTACGGGTAACACATCGGCATCCGCTGCTGCTTATGCAACAAAGGCTGGAATGCTTCCTGTTGTACTCGTCCCGCAAGGAAAAATTGCAATGGGCAAACTTGCTCAAGCTATTGCCCACGGTGCTCGCTTATTACAAGTTGATGGAAACTTCGATGACTGTTTGAATCTTGCTCGCGATCTTTCGAATGATTATCCAATTTCCCTGGTTAACTCTGTAAATCCATTTCGTATTGAGGGCCAAAAGACCGCAGCTTTTGAAGTCGTAGACCTTCTTGGCGATGCTCCAGATATGCACGTTCTTCCTGTCGGAAATGCAGGAAATATCACCGCCTATTGGAAGGGCTATAAGGAGTATTACGCAGACAAGCTCTCAACAAAGCTTCCGCAGATGTGGGGATTTCAAGCCGAAGGCGCTGCACCAATTGTGAACAACAAGATTGTAGAAAATCCAGAGACGATTGCAACTGCAATTCGAATCGGAAATCCAGCGTCATGGGCACAAGCAGTCGAAGCTCGCGATGTATCAGGTGGGCTCATTGATTCAGTGACTGATGAAGAAATTTTAGAGGCATATCGTTTAGTCGCAGGAAAAGAAGGCGTATTTGTTGAGCCATCTTCGGCTGCAGGAATTGCAGGTTTGTTCAAGAAGAAAGCTGAAGGAAAACTTCCAAAGGATAAAACAATCGTTATTACGGTTACAGGTAATGGACTTAAGGATGTCGGTTGGGTTCTTGATAATGCAGCGGCCCCAACAGTAATTCCGGTCGATGTTAAAGCTGCGGCCGCAGCGATGGGTTTGTAAGGTAGCGGGCGCAAAATGGCATCCATGAATCGGGTCACTTTTAGAGCAACGATGGCGCAGGTATCTGTACCAGCATCCAGTGCAAACATTGGTCCAGGCTTTGATTCACTTTGTATTGCGCTGGATATGCGCGATCACTACGCGGCGCAGATACTCGATGATGCAACATTTGATGTTGATGTCACAGGTGAAGGTTCTGATGATGCAGGCTTTAAGAAAGATAAGAACAACTTAGTTATTAAAGCTATGTTAAAAGGTTTTGAATTTATGGGAGCAAAGCCCACGGGTATTGCTCTTCGCGCTCTTAACGTAACACCTCATGGTCGTGGACTTGGCTCATCCTCATCGGCGATTATTGGTGGACTATCACTTGCGCGTGCCCTAGTACTGGGCGGGGATGAATTATTAACGGATGAAGATGTCATCGCTCTCGCAACTGAATTAGAAGGACATCCAGATAACGTCGCAGCTGCATACTTTGGTGGCGCGACTGTTGCGTGGATGGAAAATTTGAGCGAATATGGCAGTGAGAAATCCGTGGGGCGTGCGGTAAAAATTCATGTGGATGAGCGCATTAAAGCAATTGTATTTATTCCTGAAAATCACCTTGCAACGAGTAAAGCTCGAAAGCTATTGCCTGAATCAATTCCTCACAAAGAAGCTGTTGCAAACACTTCACGCGTTGCGTTGTTGGTTCATGCACTTTCCCATCGACCAGATTTACTTTTCACTGCAACTGAAGATCATTTACATCAGGATTACAGAGCAGAGGCAATGCCAAAATCTGCGGCGCTCTTGAAAAAGCTTCGCGCAGCTGGTGTTGCAGCCACAATTTCAGGCGCAGGCCCGAGCGTTCTCGTACTTCACACAGGAAGCGACCTGGATGCGGATGACATCATTCACGCTGCAGGGGCGGGATTTACCGCTAAGAAATTGGCAATTTCCGCTCAGGGAGTGGCATAAGCCCTCAAAATTGTGTTAGGTTTCTCCTGTCTGAAGGCGAGACCACAATCCTCTAAAACTTTTCACCGTTTAGAGCAGGTCTAAAAAGCCAACAATCACTTTACAAAGTGGGTAAAACTCTGTGTGCAGAGTCAGGCACTAAATAAAAATAAGCGAATAACTAACAAAGGTAAAACCAAAGTACATGGTTGATAAGAAGACAACTAGTCCCGTGAAAGCCGAAAAGGCCCCGGGCGACCTCAGTGCACTCACATTGCCTGAACTTAAGAAGACTGCCGCCGCTCTTGGGATTGATGGGGCTGCCAAGTTGGCAAAAGCTGCTCTCGTCCAATCTATTTCAGATCTGCAAGCAGCAAACCGCGAAGCCGCAAAGCTCGAAAAAGAAGAGCGCCGCCTAGCAAAACAAGAAGCGCGAAATAATCGCAACTCTAAGAAATCAGGCGCTGACAATAACGCCACAAACGATAACGAAGATGAGGACTCCGACGTGAGTGATGACTCAGATAAGCCAGATAATTCAGGCAACAATCAAAATTCAGATTCTCAAGGTAGCGACCGAAATGATCGTAACGATCGAAATGATCGCGGCAACCGTAATGATCGCAGCAATCGTCGCAATCGTGACCGCAGTGACCGTAACGATCGAGGCGGAAATGATCGTGGCGGAAATGATCGCAACAATCGCTTCCGTGACCGCGGGGATCGTCCCGACAGAAATGAACGCGAAGTTGTTCTTAGCGAGGACGATGTCCTCCTGCCAGTAGGCGGATTGCTAGACATCCTTGATAACT
>SESF01005804.1_pt1 | contig 17529 bp, 12 predicted proteins | sample 3171521 | NCBI WGS metagenome assembly SESF01 (sample SAMN10866945, study PRJNA518727) | freshwater metagenome | biome: subpolar coniferous forest; feature: holomictic lake; material: water; isolation source: holomictic Lake 227, 6 m and 8 m depth | place: Canada: near Kenora, Ontario | collected...
ATGCGCTTGTAGGCTGGTTTGGTGATCGGCATATAAATCCTTAATAAGACATCAACGGAAAACCTGTCTTCAATGGCATCAACAGATCAGTTTGACTGCTTTGCGGCAGCCACCTGTGCCGCCACTTCGGCCACAAAATCGTCGACTTTCTTGGCAATACCTTCGCCAACGACATACAGGGTAAACCCCTTCACGACGGTATCCGCGGATTTGAGCATCTGCTCAACCGTGAGTTTGTCGTTCTTCACGAAGGATTGATTGAACAATGACACCTCGCGCAGGAATTTTTGCACACTGCCGTCAATACGCTTGTTGACGATCTCGGCTGACTGCACGGGTTTGCCAGCAGCCGTCGCGACCGCTGCATCCTCAGCCGCCTTGGCAGCGGCGACGGAACGCTCTCTGGCGACCAGTTCGGCCGGCACATCGGCGCTTGACAAAGCCACCGGCTTCATTGCCGCAACATGCATGGCAACATCCCTGGCCGCAACCTCACTGCCTGCATATTCGACCACCACGCCAATCCGGGTGCCATGCAAATAGGACGCCAGTTTGTCGCCAGTGGCAAACCGCTTGAAACGGCGAAAACTCATGTTTTCACCAATCTTGCCGATCAGGCCTTTGCGCACATCCTCCAGAGTCGGTCCAAAACCGTCCTGTGCATAGGGCAATGCCCCCAAAGCAGCTAGATCGGCGGGATTATTCTTTGCAATCAGCAAGGCACCGGCGTTGGCAAGTGCCAGAAAGCTGTCGTTCTTGGTAACAAAATCGGTTTCACAGTTCACTTCAAGCAGAGCACCTACGGTACCGTCGATGAAACTGGTGACCACGCCTTCCGCGGTAATTCTTCCAGCAGCCTTGCCGGCCTTGCTGCCGAGTTTCACACGCAGCAGCTCTTCAGCCTTCGCCATGTCACCTTGCGCCTCGGTCAGCGCCCGTTTGCACTCCATCATGGGCGCGTCAGTCTTGCTACGCAGTTCAGCAACCATGCTCGCGGTAATTGCAGCCATTTTGTTTCTCCGTACTCAATTCACAAAATTAAAAAACGACCAAAAAAAGGGGCACGAAAGCCCCCTTTATTGGGGATAGGGACGACTCAGACAGCAGTCTCATCCACTTCAACAAATTCATCGGCGGTCTCAGCAGCTATCGCTTTGACCACATCATCAACCATGTTGGTACGACCCTCGATGATCGCGTCGGCAATGCCGCGCGCATAGAGAACGACCGCCTTGGACGAATCATCATTGCCGGGTATCACATAGTCAATGCCTTCAGGCGAGTGATTGGTGTCAACCACCGCAACCAAGGGAATGCCCAGCTTCTTGGCTTCTGCAATCGCAATTTTATGAAAGCCGACATCAATCACAAAGATGGCATCAGGCAAGACCGTCATGTCCTGGATACCGCCAATGTCTCTTTCGAGTTTGGCCAGTTCACGGGCAAACATCAATTGTTCCTTCTTGCTGAGACTGTCAAGCCCGGCTTCTTGCTGGATCTTCATATCCTTCAGTCGCTTGATGGATGTCTTGACCGTCTTGAAGTTGGTCAGCATGCCGCCCAACCAACGCTGATCAACGTAGGGAACGCCAGCCCGCTTGGCCTCCTCAGCCACCGTTTCTCTCGCTTGGCGTTTGGTCCCGACCATCAGCACCGTTCCGCGCTTAGCGGAAATCTGTCGCACAAACTTGGCCGCTTCCTGGAACATCGGCAGCGATTTTTCCAGATTGATGATGTGAATTTTGTTGCGATGACCAAAAATGAACGGGGCCATCTTGGGGTTCCAGAAGCGTGTCTGGTGACCAAAATGGACACCCGCTTCCAGCATTTCGCGCATGGTTACTGACATAGTCAACTCCAAAGGTTAGGTCTAAAATCCAGTTTGTTTTGCAATCCTGAAGACGAAGGCGCCTTCAGTTGTCGCAACACCTTGATTAAACTGGTTTGCTTATTTGTTCGCCAAGCAGCCACTTTGGCCCCTCCGCAGAACCCAAGGACTATAGCACAGGCTGAACTCTTTTCATGTTGCCAGACCTTCCCACCAGCTTGCAGAAACGGCACAAAGGCCAGATTGGCCCCATTGCCGAAATGGAGCAGTCCATTGCCATGGCGCAATCCGAGCGTTGCAGGCATGTGTTTCTCAGCACAAGCTTTGATGAGGCACGCGCAGTCGCCGCTACCCCTGGCGCGGCACAAAAACCATTGGCCGGCCTTGCAGTCTCGGTCAAGGACCTGTTTGATGTGGCAGGACAAACCACCAGCGCCGGGTCGCTGGTCCTGCACGACGCTTTGCCTGCGCTTAAGGACAGTGAGGCGGTGGAGCGACTCCGCCGGGCAGGCGCAGCGTTCATAGGGCGCACCAACATGGCAGAGTTTGCGTTCTCGGGAGTCGGTATCAACCCCCACTTTGGCACCCCAAGCAACCCAGCCGCCAGTGATGTACCCCGCATTCCTGGCGGATCGTCCTCTGGCGCCGCTGTGTCCGTAGCAACCGGCGCGGCCTTTGTCGGCCTGGGATCCGACACTGGGGGCTCAATCCGGATTCCAGCAGCGCTCTGTGGTGTTGTAGGTTTCAAAAGTACCGCACGACTGGTTCCGGCCGACGGCGTGCTTCCGTTGTCCACCACGCTGGATACGGTCTGCGCCCTCACCCGCTGCGTGCCTGACGCCATGCTGGTCCACGAGATCCTGGCGCAGCGACGTGTCGTGCGCAGTGCGGCGCCCCTGTCCGCCTACCGCCTGGGCGTTGCCAACACCGTCATGCTTGACGGCATGGACACAACGGTCGCTCAGGCCTGGCACCGGACTCTGACGGTACTGCGCCGAGCAGGTGCCCGCATCGAGGATATAGCGCTGTCGGAAATCAATGAACTGCAGCAGATTCAAGCCAGTGGCGGCTTTTCCGCGGCTGAGAGCTATTCCTGGCACCACCAACTTCTGCTCAACCAGAAGGAATCCTACGACCCCCGAGTCGCTATCCGGATCGAACGGGGCGCAAGCATGAGCGCCCGCGACTACATTGAGTTGCTAATGGCACGTCGCCAATGGATCGACCGGATGACGCACCGGTTGCAAGGTTTTGATGCGGTCTTGTCGCCCACCGTTCCAGTGGTGGCGCCACCGATATCGGATATAGCGCCCGGTGCGCAGCGTGATGATGCTTTCTTTCGTACCAACGCCCTGTTACTGAGAAACACCAGTGTCATCAACATGCTTGATGGCTGCGCCATTTCTATCCCGTGCCACGCCAGTGGCGAATTGCCGGTTGGCTTGATGGTTTGGGCTGGCGCCCTGCAAGACGACCCCGTGCTCAATATTGCGTTTGAAATTGAAAACCTGCTTCGACAGCCTTGACTCCGATGGCGTCTGGTTGTGGCCGGTTTGAACCGAGGAATTCATGAAGATTGCAGTCATTGGCGCCGGCATTGTTGGCGTGACGACGGCCTACGAGTTGGCCTGCGATGGACATCAGGTCTGCGTGCTAGAGCGCCGCAGTGCCGCCGCCGAGGAAGCCAGTTTTGCCAATGCCGGTCTGGTAGCACCTGGGTACGTCACGCCGTGGGCGGCTCCCGGCATGCCGGGCAAGGTCTTGGGGCATTTGTTGAGTCGTTACGCACCGGTCAAGGTCAGCTTGCCGCTGTCCCGTCGCGATCTGATCTGGATGTGGAAGTTTTATCGCGCCTGCAAACTTGATACTTATCTGGCGCATCGCTCGCAACTGCAGCGCCTGGCCTTCTACAGTCGGGAACGGCTGCACGACATTACATCTGCTCTGAAGCTGGACTATGAACGCAGCGATGGCTACATGGTGTTGCTGCGCTCGGCGAAGGACAGCAAAATGGTGCAGCCTGGCCTGCAGGTGCTGCGCGATGCAGGCGTGACCTTCAAGGAGATCAGCTCGGGCGAAGCACGAAAGATTGAACCAGCACTCAGTCCAGATATGGTTTTCCATGGCGCCATACATTTGCCGGACGACGAGGTAGGCAACTGTCGGCAGTTCGCGCTGATGTTGAAGAGTGAAGCACAACGCCGTGGCGCTGAGTTTTCCTTCAACACTGGCGTCGCCAGTGTCAGCAGCAACGTGGGCTTGGGCGTGGCCGTCAGCGTCGCTGGCGAGAACATGCCTCGTCCCTTCGACGCAGCCGTGATTTGCGCCGGCATCGACTCCGTCCGACTGCTGAAGCCACTGGGTCTGAATATTCCTTTGACGGCGGTCCACGGCTACTCGATCAGTGCAGCCATACGTGAGCCAATCAATTCCCCCATCAGTGCCATCATGGACGAACGCTACAAGGTAGCAATTTCGCGTCTTGGCAACCGCGTCAGAGTGGCTGGCAGCGCGGAGATTGGTGGCTCGATCGAGAAGAAAAGATCGAGTTCGCTGCAAACCCTGTACAAAGTTTTGCATGACTGGTTTCCTGGTGCGGCCAACCTCTCGAACGGCGTACAGGAATGGAAGGGCGCACGACCCATGCTGCCCGATGGCCCCCCGATGGTGTGTGCTAGCGGCATTGCTGGAGTCTGGCTCAATCTTGGACATGGCTCGAGCGGTTGGGCGCTGAGTTGCGGCTCCGCCAAGATCCTGTCCGACCTGATTGGCGGAAAGAAGCCGGATTTGGATCTGACGGAATATGCAGCCCAACGACTGCGCGCATAATCTGACAGGAGTTTGAGGAATGTTTCCCGACAGCCCCATCATTGTTGCTCGATGTCGCTTAATTGAGATGCCCCCCTATTTTCATAATTTTCAGGACAAACTATGAAGGTCAAATTCTGGGGCGTGCGCGGTTCCATCGCTTCTCCCGGCCCGACCACCGCATATTACGGTGGCAACACAACCTGTATCGAAGTACGTACCGACGACAATGAGCTGATCATCATTGACGCCGGTACCGGCATTTTTCCGCTGTCCCAAACTCTACTCGGCGAAATGCCCCTGACCGCCAACGTACTTATTTCTCATACGCACTGGGACCATATTCAGGGTTTGCCGTTTTTTGCTCCCAACTTTATTCCAGGCAACTTGATGCGCCTGCACGGCGCCTACGACCCGGTCGCCGGCAAAGGCGTCGAGCAGGTCATGTCGGTTCAATTGCAGTACAGCTATTTCCCGGTGCGCGAAGCGGAGATGAAAGCACGCATCGAATATGTGACGCTCGCCCCCGAAGAAAGTATTCGGATCGGGTCGGCCACCATCACGCCCTATTTGATGAACCACCCCGTCATCAATTTTGGATACCGAATTGAAGCCAATGGAAAATCGATCTTCATTACCGGCGATCACGAACCACCGCAAAACATCTATGAACCAGCTGACAAGGAATATGCAGAGTATCAAAGTTTGGTTGACCAAAAGAACGCGGACATTCTGAACGCCATGCGTGGGGTCAATGTGTTGATTGCAGACTGTTCCTACACAGAACAGGAATATCCTGCCAAGAAGGGTTGGGGCCACGGCACTTTCAGTTCAAGCATTCAATATGCGCTGCGTGCCGGGGCGCAGGTTCTGTTTTGCACTCACCATGAACCCACTCGAAGTGACGCTGCGCTGGATGCCGTCTTTCAGAAAGTCCTGGCCGACAACCCTCCGCACCCCAACGGCCCGGACTATCGACTGGCTCGGGAAGGCGAAAGCTACGAGTTTTGATTCCCGTGCACAAGATTGACTTCCGCCGGCGTCACGCCTTGTACAGCGTTGAGGCAACGCGCAGGATAGAAAGCCTGGCGCAAGCCGCATTGCCATTTCACACGCTGATGCAACGCGCAGGAATGGCGGTGGCCCAACTCGCCATGGCGATTGCCCCGCACAGCAGACGCATCTGGATTGCCTGTGGTCCAGGAAACAATGGTGGGGATGGCCTGGAGGCGGCGCTTCACCTCACGCACTGGGGCAAGTCGGTCGTTGTCACCTGGTTGGGCGAGCCAAATACGGTGCTACCTGACACTGCCGCATCCCACGCCCGCGCCTGTGCAGCAGGCATCCATTTTGCCGACGAACCCCCGTCCGGTTTCGATTGTTGCATCGATGCCCTGCTGGGTGTGGGGGGTAACCGCGCTCCGGAGGGCTCTATGGCCGACTGGATCGAACAGATCAACAACAGTTCTGCAACCGTTCTGGCAGTAGACATTCCAACCGGACTGCTCGCAGATTCTGGCGCGGTGATGCAAAACTGCGTCAAGGCCGATCACACACTGAGCTTGCTCACACTCAAGCCAGGACTGTTCACGGCCCATGGGCGTGACAGTTCGGGGACAGTGTGGCTCGATGAGCTTGCCGTCACTCAAGTGCATGGCACCGAAGAAGATGCCATTGCTCCTAGCGCCTGGCTGGCCGGTGCACCGATTGACACTCCGCGGCTTCACTCATCACACAAAGGTAGCTTTGGTGACGTTGCCGTGATTGGCGGCGCGCCGGGCATGACAGGCGCGGCCCTGCTGGCTGCGTCCGCCGCACTTCATGACGGCGCGGGACGGGTTTTCGTTGGTTTGCTCGCAAACGACGCCCCTGCCTTTGACACACAACAGCCTGAGCTGATGTTCAGGGCTGTCGATTCCCTCGATTTCAGATTGATGACGGTTGTGATCGGCTGTGGCGGTGGTGATGCCGTGCGTGGGCCACTGGCGAGGATACTGGCAAGCGCTGCTCGCCTTGTGATTGATGCAGATGCCATCAATGCGATAGCCACGGACACTCAACTACAAACCTTGTTGCACCAGCGCGCTGCTCGCCAGCTGAGCACGGTACTTACCCCGCATCCCCTCGAAGCTGCCCGATTGATGGACAGCAGTGCGCAACATGTGCAATCCCATCGACTGCAGGTGGCCGGGGAATTGTCACAACGCTTTAACTGCACGGTCGTTCTCAAGGGCTCGGGCACAATCATCGCGTCACCTGGACAGACGCCTGCCATCAATCCCACGGGCAATGCCAGATTGGCCACGGCAGGCACCGGTGATGTCCTTGCCGGAATGATAGGCGCGCGGCTGGCGGCTCAACAGCCATCATTTTTGGCTGCCTGCGACGCCGTCTATTTGCAGGGTCTGAGGGCGGATCGATGGCCCGCCCAAGTCCCATTGACAGCAGGAGCGCTTTCGCACTGCGCCTAGTTCAATCTGTTCTGGCGACCCGCACGCCCCTTTAGACCGACCGCAACGAGTTCAACCTCGCCCGGCAAACGGCATCTTGGTCGCCATCACCGTGTGGAACATCACGTTCGCTTCCAGCGGCAAGTTAGCCATGTAGAGCACTGACTGGCCGACTATGTTGACATCCATCGTTGGTTCAACTGCTATCTCACCATTGGCCTGTTCAATGCCCGCGGTCATCCGCTGCACCATCTCGGTAGCTGCATTGCCTACATCGATCTGACCGACCGCGATATCGTACTTGCGACCGTCCAGGGACGCAGTCTTGGTCAGGCCTTTGACCGCGTGCTTGGTTGCGGTATAGGCGATCGAGTTCGGGCGAGGCGTGGTTGCCGAAATAGAACCGTTGTTGATGATTCGCCCACCACGCGGCGTCTGCGACTTCATCACCCTGAACGCCTGCTGAAGACATAGAAACATACCCGTCAGATTGATATCAACGACGTACTTCCACTGCGCCAGCGTCAACTCTTCCAGTGGGATGGCGGGGGCACCAACCCCGGCGTTATTGAACAAAACATCAACGCGGCCAAACCGTGCCACAGTCGCATCAAACAAAGCCCTCACCGAGTCCGGATCCGAAACGTCGGTCGGCACCGGCAGGCAGCGCTCAATTGCACCGCCAGCTGCAACAACCGCGGCCAATGGCTCCGGACGTCGCCCTGCGAGCACCACCTGATACCCATCATTGAGCAAGGCCAGGGCCGCAGCCTTGCCAATGCCGGTGCCAGCACCCGTCACAATCGCGACTTTTAAACTTGAAATCATGATCTTTCCTGAAAATGGATGGCTCGTCAGTTCAAGACCGGCGACGTGATTTGTGGCCTTTGTCCTTGCCCTTGACGCCAACCAGTCTGGCACCGGTTTTGGATGTGCTGCCACTGGATTTTGACACGCGCGCCAGAGGTTCGGAAATCTTCCTGGCCGCACGTTTGGTGGCAGATCGGTCCTGCTTGTCACCGCCGTCATCCGGACCGCGGTCCACCCGCAGCGCCTCTTTGTCTTTCATCGCCCGCGCTACCAGACCCTCGCCTTCATGCACCAGGAGAAAATCAATCCGGCGACCATCGAGATCAACCCGACCCACCTGAACCTTGACCCGCGAACCGATCGCATAACGCATGCCGGTGCGCTCACCCCGCAACTCCTGACGCGCTTCATCAAATCGATAGTACTCACCACCCAACTCGGTGATGTGCACCAATCCTTCCACATACATGGCGTCGAGGGTGACGAATATTCCGAAGCTCGTCACCGAACTCACGACCCCTGCGTATTCCTCGCCAAGGTGCTCACGCATGTACTTGCACTTGAGCCAGGCCTCTACATCCCGGCTAGCCTCATCGGCACGCCGCTCGTTGGCACTGCAATGCAGGCCGGCTGCCAGCCAGGCCTGGGCTTCGTGACTGAGCTTTTTGGTTTTTTGTCCCGGCTCGGCAACACGGGAGGCCAGTCCTTTTTCAAGGCGCCGTGCCAGCTTCGCGTGGGCTTCGCCTGGAATCGGAAGTTCTGGCAGTTGGTACTTGGTCTTGGCCAAAATAGCTTTGATGACCCGGTGTACCAGCAGGTCAGGATACCGTCGAATAGGGCTTGTGAAATGGGTGTAGGCGTCAAACGCCAAACCAAAATGCCCCTTGTTGACGGGCGTGTAGATCGCCTGCTGCATGGAGCGCAATAGCATGGAATGAATCTGTTGCGCGTCCGGCCTGTCCTTGGTTGCACCTGCTATCGCTTGAAATTCGCCCGGACTGGGGTCGTCACTGATGCTTAGTGCGATGCCTGTCGCTTTCAGATAATTTCGAAGAAGTTCGATCTTTTCGGGTGTCGGACCTTCATGCACCCTGAACAGGCCAGCATGCTTGCTCTGACCAATGTAGTCGGCACTGCAGACATTGGCTGCCAGCATGGCCTCTTCAATCAGCTTGTGCGCATCGTTGCGTGTACGCGGCACGATCTTCTCAATGCGGCCCGTCTCGTCACACACGATTTGCGTCTCGACAGTCTCAAAGTCGACCGCCCCGCGGCGTACGCGCGACTTGTGCAGTGCCTCATAGACGCCGTGCAGATTGATCAGATCCGCCACCCTGTCCTGATGTTTTACAGCGTCCAGGCCCCGGGTATTGGCCAGGATGGCTGCAACCTCGGTATAGGTAAAGCGTGCGTGACTCCAGATGACAGCCGGATAAAACTGATAAGCCGACACCTCACCCTCGGCACTCACCATCATGTCGCACACCATGCACAAACGTTCGACTTCAGGATTGAGTGAACACAGCCCATTGGATAACTTCTCGGGCAGCATCGGGATCACGCGGCGTGGAAAGTAGACGCTGGTGGCGCGGTCGTAGGCTTCGACATCAATGGCCGATCCGTTTTCCACATAGTGACTGACATCGGCAATCGCGACCAGCAAACGCCAGCCCTGCACGGCAGACTTTCCTTTGCCAATCTTCACCGGCTCACAATAAACGGCATCGTCAAAATCACGCGCATCTTCCCCATCGATAGTGACAAGTGGCACGTCTGTCAGATCGACACGATGCAACTTGTCACTGGCTCGCACCTTCTCAGGCAGGGTGCGGGCCAGCGCAATGCAGGCGGGAGAGAATTCATGCGGCACGCCATACTTGCGCACCGCTATTTCGATCTCCATACCTGGATCATCCACTTCGCCAAGCACCTCAGTCACGCGCCCTACCGGCTGACCATACAGCGAAGGGGCTTCGGTCAGTTCAACGACAACGACTTGCCCCGCCTTGCCGGCTCCGGTGGCTGCCTTCGGAATCAGTACGTCCTGACCGTACCGCTTATCCTCCGGAACCATGATCCAGATGCCACTCTCCAGCAACAGGCGGCCAATGATCGAATCATTGGTGCGTTCGACGATTTCGAGCACACGCCCTTCAGGGCGTCCCTTGCGATCGCTGCGCACGATACGGACCCTGACGCGGTCCTTGTGCAAGACTGCACGCATTTCGTTGGGTGGCAAATAGATATCTGACTCACCGTCATCACGGGACACAAACCCGTGACCGTCACGATGACCCTGAACCGTTCCTTCAACTTCGTCCAGCAGGCCGCTGGTTTGGCTGGTATTTTTGATACAATCACTCACTTTCCTGAGATGCCCAGGTGGCGGAATTGGTAGACGCACTAGTTTCAGGTACTAGCGAGTAACTTCGTGGGGGTTCGAGTCCCTTCCTGGGCACCAATATAATAGAAATCCGGTAGACTTTGACAAGCTTTCCGGGATGTTTTTTGCTTACAAGCCGCTTGACTCCAAGCGGCTTTTTTGTTGTCCTGAAATCTGCTGAAAGAGCAGCGCTTCAAAAGGGCTGAGCCACAAGGTCATGACCTTCGGTTCCCACCACCTTCGCTCGGGTAAATTCACCCACCTTGAGAGTCTTACTGATTTTCTCTGGTGGCAGCAACTTCACCACACCATCAATTTCCGGGGCGTCGGCGTAGCTCCGTCCCACGCCACCCTTCTTGCCAAGGCCTGGCGCCGCATCTATCAGGACCTGCATGGTAGAACCAAGGCGCTGCCTCAGTTTGGCCACAGACACAGCCTCGGCCACCGCCATGAAACGAGCACGTCGCTCCTCCCTGATTTCAAGCGGCAGCATACCTGGGAGATCGTTGGCCGCTGCGCCTTGCACGGGACTATAGGCAAAACAGCCGGCACGATCAATTTTTGCCTCCTGCATAAAGTCCAACAAGTGGGAAAACTCGTCCTCGGTCTCACCCGGAAAACCAGCTATAAAAGTGCTACGAACCACGATTTGCGGACAAACATCGCGCCAGCGCTGGATGCGTTCAAGGTTTCTTTCGCCACTGGCGGGTCGCTTCATGCGCTTGAGTACATCCGGGTGACTGTGCTGAAAGGGAACATCCAGATAGGGCAACACCTTGCCCTCGGCCATCAGCGGTATCAGTTCATCAACACTGGGATACGGGTAGACGTAGTGCAAGCGCACCCAGGCAGAAAACGGCTCAGCCATTTCACCAAGAGCCTGCACCAGTTCCAGCAATCGCGTCTTGATCGGCCTGCCCTCATGGAAGCCTGTTCGGTATTGAACGTCGACGCCATAAGCTGAGGTATCCTGACTGATCACCAGCAACTCCTTCACACCACCCTCAAACAAGGCACGTGCCTCCCGCAGCACGTCGCCAATCGGCCGTGAAACGAGATCACCCCTCATTGACGGGATGATGCAAAAGGTACATCGGTGGTTGCACCCTTCGCTGATCTTGATATAAGCATAATGCCCGGGCGTGAGCTTCACACCCGCGATACCAAACGAGTTTGGAACCAGGTCTAAAAATGGTCGATTCGGTCGAGGTAGATGTGTATGCACTGCATCCATCACCTCCCGTGTCGCCTGTGGTCCGGTAACCGCCAGCACCCTAGGGTGCAACTGTCGCACCAAATTGGCTCCATCCGCCAGTGTTTTGGCACCGAGGCAACCCGTCACGATAACTTTGCCGTTGTCCGCCAAGGCATCGCCAATCGTGTCCAAGCTCTCCTTGACCGCATCATCGATAAAGCCACAGGTATTCACAATGACAAGATCAGCTCCCTGAAATGTCTTGCAGGTCTGGTAACCCTCTGCAGTCAGTTGCGTAAGAATCAGTTCCGAGTCCGTCAGTGCCTTGGCACAACCCAGGCTGACGAAGCCAACCCTCGCTGTGTGATCGCTGTTGTCGATAACTACATCCATTAACTCAATTTCCCTGCATTCATTGCCGGATCAGCGCTTGATCCCGAAGGCACCCAGCATTTGGCCGGTCTGTTTCTGCACTTGTTCCTGCATCTGCTGCAACAAGCTTCTAGATTGCTCCAAACTGCCTCCCATGATTCCCTGTAGCGCAGGAGACTCCGCAGCCAGGAACTGTGTCCACATTTCAGGACTCAATCCTTTGGCTTGCTCAGAGAACTTCGCCTGCACCTCCATCAAAGTCTGAATGTTTTTCTCCAGATAGCCGCCCATAAAACCCTGCATCGCATTTCCGTAAAAACGGATCACACTGGCCAGCACCGGAGCGGTAAACATGGGAGAGCCATTGGATTCTTCCTCAAGAATAATCTGAAGCAATATGCTGCGCGTCAGATCCTCTCCGGTCTTGACATCGCGCACAGCGAAGGGTTCGTTGCCCATCACCAGGCGCTTGACTTCTGCCAAAGTGATGTAACTTGAAGTGGCAGTGTCATACAGCCTGCGATTAGGATACTTCTTGATGACACGCTGCGTGACTTTTGCGTCGGCGGTTTTTTTGCTTTGCATGGGAACTCCAGTGGCCTGGATTGAGGCCATCAAAAATGTATTGCACTGCAGCACATTTTAGGGAACACCCCAGCGCAGGGTCCCAAGGTTTACCCTGAGATTGCGTGAAAAACGGAATTTGGTAGGCGCGATTGGACTCGAACCAACGACCCCCACCATGTCAAGGTGGTGCTCTAACCAGCTGAGCTACGCGCCTAAGGATTGCCCGAGAGGATGGAGTATAGCAGCAAGCGCAAAGCCATTCTTCGTCCACCACATCAGCCCTTCATAAATTCCGGATGAGTGATAATTGACGTTTACGTTAACGTCAATTGTTTTTGGAGATGACTATGGACATTGCAGGCAAGGTATTCATCGTTACGGGCGGCGCATCGGGTTTGGGCGAAGGCACCGCCCGTATGCTGGCGAGCAAGGGCGGCCAGGTGCTCATTGCCGACATGCAAGTCGAAAAAGGCGAAGCTGTGGCACGGGAAATTGGCGGCGCTTTCGTCAAATGCGATGTTAGCCAGGAAGGTGATGGTCAAGCTGTCGTGGCCAAGGCCGTGTCCATAGGCAAATTGATGGGTCTGGTCAACTGCGCGGGCATCGCCCCAGCAGAGAAGACAGTTGGCAAGAACGGCGCGCACAATCTTGGCGTATTCAGCAAATGCATTACTGTCAATTTGATAGGCAGCTTCAATATGATTCGCCTCGCGGCTGACGCCATGTGCAAGAACGCTCCAGAGTCGACTGGTGAGCGAGGCGTGATGATCTCCACCGCGTCGGTGGCTGCTTATGACGGTCAGATTGGCCAGGCCGCTTACAGCGCCTCCAAGGGTGGCATTGTCGGCATGACACTTCCGATCGCTCGCGACCTGGCTCGCAACGGAATTCGCAACATGACCATTGCCCCAGGTATCTTCGGTACCCCCATGATGTTCGGCATGCCCAAGGAGGTGCAGGACTCGCTGGCCGCCAGTGTGCCGTTCCCGTCGCGCCTGGGCACACCACAGGACTATGCGAAGCTGGCCTTACACATCTTTGAAAACGACATGCTCAACGGAGAAGTGATCCGGCTGGACGGAGCCATTCGCCTCGCGCCGCGCTAGGGCCTCCGCGAACAAAGCCGTCACCCAACCGATGGCCCGAAAGGCGTCGGTCAGTGTGCGACTGCGCCACAATAGGAACTGTGAGCATTCCCCAAACCTTCATTCAAGAACTGATCGCGCGCGCCGACGTGGTCGAAATCGTCGGGCGCTATGTGCAACTCAAGAAGGGTGGCGCCAACTTCAGCGGTCTGTGCCCATTCCACAGCGAGAAGTCACCCTCTTTTTCAGTCAGTCCGACCAAGCAGTTTTACCATTGTTTCGGTTGCGGCAAGAACGGCAATGCCATCAGTTTCCTGATGGATCATGCGGGGATGACTTTTGTCGAAGCCGTCAAGGATCTGGCCCAAAAATATGGCTTGCAGGTACCAGAAGAAGATGCCAGCCCTCAGGACCGAGCCCGTGCGGCTGAACAACGACAGAAGCAGGTCACTCTGAATGACGTACTTGAGAAGGCGGCGCAAGCCTATCGCAAGCATCTCAAGGACTCCGATAGAGCAGTGGACTATTTCAAACGGCGCGGCTTGTCGGGTGCCGTTGCCCGGCAGTTCGGGCTGGGCTACGCCCCGGAAGGCTGGCGAAGTCTGGCCAGTGTCTTCCCGAACTATGACGATCCCTTGCTGGTCGAAAGTGGATTGGTCATACTGAACGATGAAGCCGGCACAGCCGAGAAGCGCTACGACCGCTTTCGGGATCGGGTCATGTTTCCGATCCGCAATGTGAAGGGCGAATGCATTGGCTTTGGCGGCCGCGTGCTGGGCGATGAGAAACCCAAATACCTCAATTCACCAGAGACCCCCGTTTTCAGCAAGGGTCGCGAACTGTATGGCCTGTTTGAAGCCAGAAATTCCCTGCGCGAACATGGTTACGCCCTGGTGACAGAAGGTTACATGGACGTGGTTGCACTGGCCCAACTCGGCTTTCCCAATGCCGTGGCAACGCTCGGGACTGCCTGCACAACCGAGCACCTGCAAAAATTGTTTCGATTTACAGACGCTGTCGTATTCAGCTTCGACGGTGACGATGCCGGACGCCGTGCAGCGCGCAAGGCGCTCGACTGCGCACTTCCCTTTGCCAGCGACGTGCGCAGCGTCAAGTTTCTGTTTCTGCCGTCCGAGCACGACCCTGACAGCTTTATCCGTGAGTTTGGCAAAGAGGCGTTCGCACGCTTCGTCAGCGAGGCGGTACCTTTGAGCCGCTTCCTGATCGATGCCGCCCGAGAAGGCTGCGAATTGAGCACCGCAGAGGGTCGAGCCCATCTGGCCAGCCGTGCCCGCCCCCTGTGGACACCCTTGCCCGATGGCGCCCTCAAGAGGCAGCTTTTGGTCGAAATTGCCGACCACGTACAACTGGCCAGCCGCGAACTGATTGACTTGTGGACCTCCGTCAACGATGCAAATCAGCACGTCAATTCAAGACGTCACCCGGGCGGCAAACCTTTCATCGGCAGCGAATTTCAGGATCTGTTGAAAAATGCATCGCGGCGCCCCCGATTGACGGGAAGAGCGTTGCCAATCAGCCGCGCCGACCACGCCACCCGATTGCTGCTGGGACACATGGCAGCGCTGGACCTGTTGTCGGCTGAGGACCACTCGATGCTGTGCGACCTACCGGAACCCCACGGCGCGCTGTTTGTCTGGCTCGAGGGTCAGTTGCATGAGCATGGGGCGCAACCGTGGGTCGCATTACGCGAGGGATTGCGGGGACACGCGCAAGAGCAGATGGCGCTCCACCTGATGACAGATTACGAGCTTGGGCCAGCCGAAGAAGCAGAGGCAACACTTGCCGAATTGCGCAACCTTCTGAACCGAATGCTGGTTGAACGCCTGAAAGTTCAGGAGACCCAGGCTATCCAGGACGCCAAGCTTGACCCATCCGCCCTGCTTCGCTACCGCGAATTACAGGCCCGCCGACGTCAGTTGGAAGCAAGCCTGTCCGCAGCGCCAGATCAAGCGGACCTGTCATCAACGTGATGGTATAATCCAACCTCGATTCTCGGCAAGAGCGACAGCAGCACCTCCGACCCGGCCAACCGCTGACATGGTTCACAACTGGCTACTTTTCGCAAGGACTGCACCCCAAATGTTCGCCCGCACATCTTGCCTTCAGAAACAATTTTTCCGCCACTCAGACAGCGCTCCAAACATAGTGCGTTGATTGGGTTTGTTGAATGCGTCTGTTGTCTAAATTCTGAGGTTTTTCATGCCTGCTCAAAACTCCAAGAAGCCAGTCCAATCCAGCACACGGCCCGGCGCCAAAGTCAAACCAAAGAGCGTCGCCAAATCCGCTCCCGCCAAAGCCTTGGCAAAAACGACTACCAAACACGCCCCAAGGATGCCTGAGTCAAAAGCCAAGGTGGCACACGCGTCCAAGTCCTCTACCAAGACTGTCGCCGCCGAAGTAAAAAAGGCTGCTGCGCCGGCACCAACCGGCGAAGTGATTCTGAAAAAGAAGCCAGGTCGGCCGCCGAAAGCCCCCTTGGCTCAGATCGGCGCAACCGGTACGACCGGCGCCAAACGCGGCCGCAAACCAAAGCTGGCGACAACGACCAGCGCCGCAGACAGCCAGGACATGGCCGATATCGAAGCCGACCTGGTGGGAGAGCCGATCACGACCGGCGAGAAGGTGAAACCTCTTCGCATGAAGATCAGCAAGGCCAAAGAGCGCGCGCTGATGAAAGAGTTTGGCCTGGATGAAACAGTGCTATCAGAGGAGGATATCGCCAAGCGTCGTCTGCGTCTGAAGGCCCTGATCAAACTGGGCAAGACCCGCGGATACCTGACCCATGGAGAAATTTCAGATCACCTGCCTGACAAGCTGGTCGATGCAGAAACGCTCGAAGTCGTGATCTCCATGCTCAACGACATGGGAGTGGCCGTGTATGAACAGACGCCCGACGCAGAGACACTGTTGCTCAACAACAATGGCCCGACTGCCGCCACTGAAGAAGAAGCTGAGGAAGAGGCCGAGGCTGCGCTCTCCACTGTAGACAGCGAGTTCGGCCGTACCACCGACCCGGTGCGTATGTACATGCGCGAAATGGGGACCGTGGAACTGTTGACACGCGAGGGCGAGATCGAAATTGCCAAGCGTATTGAAGGCGGGCTGATGGCCATGATGGAGGCGATCTCAGCATCCCCCGCCACCATTGCCGAAATTCTGCGTCTGGGCGAAGAGATCCGAGAAGGCAAAGTCGTCATCACCACCGTGGTCGACGGCTTTTCCAACCCCAATGAGGCCGACGACTATGTGGCCGAAGAGGATTTCGACGAATTCGACGCCGCTGACGATGACGACGGCAAGGGTGGGTCCAAGGCGTTGACAAAAAAACTCGAAGAGCTCAAGCGCGAGGCGCTGAGCCGGTTTGACAAGTTGCGGGACCTGTTTGAAAAAATTCACAAGATCTATGACCGGGAAGGCTACGGCTCACCGAGCTATATCAAGACGCAGAAGCTATTGAGCGAAGAGCTCATGTCAATTCGCTTTACCGCCAAGGCGATTGAAAAATTGTGCGACATGGTGCGTGCTCAAGTCGACGACATCCGCAAGAAGGAGCGGGAATTGCGTCGCATCATCGTTGATAAATGCGGTTACCCCCAAGAACACTTTATCGCCAATTTCAGTGGTCGTGACAAGCATGGCAACAGGGTTGCCAGCCAACTGCTCAACCTCAAATGGATTGAAAAGCAAACCACGCTGGGCAAGCCCTGGAGTGCCATCATGGGGCGCAATATCCCGCCCGTTCAAGACCTGCAACAGAAATTGACTGATTTGCAAGCCCGTGTGGTGGTGCCGCTCGACCAACTCAAGGACATCAACAAACGCATGAACGAGGGTGAGTCGTCGTCACGTGCTGCCAAGAAGGAAATGATCGAGGCCAATTTGCGCCTGGTTATTTCGATCGCGAAGAAGTACACCAATCGCGGTTTGCAATTCCTGGACCTGATCCAGGAGGGCAACATCGGCCTGATGAAGGCAGTGGACAAATTCGAATACCGCCGTGGTTACAAATT